>ERZ773200.711-NODE-711-length-32404-cov-6.078055_pt1 | contig 32404 bp, 35 predicted proteins | sample MGYA00581008_ERZ773200 | MGnify/ENA primary metagenome ERZ773200 (study PRJEB29015, sample SAMEA2737770) | human gut metagenome | biome: human gut; feature: human-associated habitat; material: faeces | place: China | collected 2012 ... | reverse complement strand
GAGGAATCTGCACAGACAGAGCCGGATAAAAAAGAGTGAGAACCGCTTTGGTATGGTATGTGTGAAATTTTTGTGGGGGCAGAAAAATAAATAATAGAACTATAACTATATAACTCAATGGAGTTGTAGAAAGAACTTATCATACAAGATAGGTTCTTTTTTTATTATCAGGAAGGAGAGGATGCATTATGGCAATGCCAAAAGGAAAAGCTGGAGAGTGGTATGAAGATGACTATGTTGGTGGATATTTTGCAGAGGATGGACATCTTATCGTATGTGAGGAATATGGGTTGAGTGATTTGGAGACAGGAATGCATTCCGATGACGTTCAAAATGGATATGGATACTATGACGACTGTGGGACATACAGAAGTTATGGAAAGGAGTGGGTGTAATATGGCAGAGACGATCGCAGTATGTAACCAGAAAGGAGGAGTTGGAAAGACAACCACAGCAGTCAACTTAGGTGTGGGACTTGCTAACGAAGGATACCGGGTACTGATGGTGGATGCGGATCCGCAGGGAGATCTTACTACATGTCTTGGATGGATGAACCAGGACGAGATGGATAACACATTAGCCCAGTTGATGCAGCGAAGCTTGAATGAAGATATCAACTTGCATGATGTGATTCTGAAGAATGGAGAGGGTGTAGACCTGATTCCATCCAACATAGAGCTATCTGCAATGGAGATGCAGCTTGTTACAGTGATGAGCCGGGAGGTTTGCTTAAGAAATCTCTTGCAGCCGGTTCAAGCAGATTATGACTATATCCTCATTGATTGCATGCCATCATTGGGAATGATGACAATCAACGCTTTAACGGCTGCAGATAAGGTGATGATTCCGGTTCAGGCTGAGTTCCTGGCAACTAAAGGAATGACGCAGCTCCTGCAGACTATCGGAAATGTTCGTAGACATACAAACCCAAAGCTGGAGATTGATGGAATTTTGATAACTTTAGCAGACAATCGAAAACCGGCTCTCACCTCTGAGATAAGTAACATGATCAGGGAAAACTTCGGAAAGTATATACGGGTATATGACCAGTCAATTCCGGATGGAGCTGCAGCATCCAAGGCAAGCGGTGTTGGAAAAAGTGTTTATGCATTTGAAGCGAAAAGCAAGGTTGCAGATGCTTACCGAAAATTAACGAAGGAGGTGATCAGTCATGGCGAAGGACGACTGGAAACAGAGCATTCGCGAAGCATTTAATCCGGAAGCAATTTTCTACAACGAAACCGAACGAAAAAATGGAACGCTTGATGAAATGGAAATCGATCAGATCGTGCCTTTCCGGGATCATACGTTTAAGGTTGTTGATGACGACAAAATGATGGAGCTGGTTGATTCCATCAAGGATCACGGCGTAAATGAACCGGCGATTGTCTTTATCAACGAGGATGGAAATTATGAAATGATTGCCGGGCACAGAAGAAAGCGTGCATGTGAGCTTGCCGGGATAGAGACAATTCCTATCATTGTAAAAAATATCAACCGTGACGAAGCAACAATTCTGATGGGTGAAAGCAACCTGCAGAGCCGTGAAGAGATACTTCCATCTGAGAAAGCATTCACATACAAAAAAATGCTGGATGCGATGAAAAGACAGGCCGGAAGACCGGGCAAAAATAATTTGCGCCCAGTGGGCACGAATTTAACAGGGCAGCGCTCAGATGAAATTTTAGCCACGGAAATAGGGGAAAGTGCTAGACAGATTCAACGTTATATATGCCTTACCAACTTAATTCCAGAGCTTCTTGATCTTGTAGATCAAAAAAGAATATCACTCCGTCCGGCAGTTGAGATTTCGTATCTTGACAGTACACAGCAGAAAGCAATATTCAATTATTACAAAACAAAAAGAGAATTGGATATTGATGAAAACGGAATTGGAAACGAAAAGCAGGCTGGAGTGTCACCTTCATTGGCACAGGCAAAACTGATGCGGGAAGAGGCCAAAGATAACAAACTGGATGAAGCAAGAATCACAGAGATTCTTGACGTCACGAAACCAAACCAAAAAGAAAAAATAGTAATCAAAGACGAAAAAGTAATGAAGTATGCGAAGGGGTTAACTCCGCTACAGTTCCAGGATAAGATTTTAAGGGCATTGGCTTATTACGATAAGCACATGGCGAAGGAGCAGGCAAAAGATACCCGCACGATGTAAAGGAGGAAAAAGAAGATGTTAAATAATGAAGTATTGGATGAATTGGAAATCGATCAGATTGTGTCTTTCAAGGAGCACATGTTTAAGACTATGGATGACGACAAAATGATGGAATTGGTTGATTCCATTAAAGATCATGGAGTGATTGAACCAGCGGTTGTCTTTATCAACGAGGATGGAAATTATGAAATGATTGCCGGGCACAGAAGAAAGCGCGCCTGCGAGCTTGCCGGGATAGAGACAATTCCAGTCATAGTAAAGAATGTCAGCCGTAACGATGCAGAAAGATTGATGATTGAAAGCAATCTACATTTCCAGACTAACAAAGCGTTAAACAAAGAATTAGATACCCGCATGATGTAAAGGAGGAAAGAACATGAATAAAGTAATACTTATGGGAAGATTAACGAGGGATCCGGATGTCCGGTATTCACAGGCTGCAGAGCCGCTTGCAATCGCACGGTACACGCTTGCCGTAGATCGGAGATTCCAGAGAAGAGATAATTCTGGAAATGAGCAGACTGCAGATTTTATCTCCTGCGTAGCTTTCGGCAAGCTCGGAGAATTTGCTGAGAAGTATTTGAAGCAGGGTACAAAGATTGCGATTACAGGTCGTATTCAGACAGGCAGCTATACAAATAAGGACGGTAACAAAGTTTATACAACAGAGGTAGTTGTAGAAGAACAGGAATTTGCTGAGAGTAAAAAAAGTCAGGGATATCCTGAACCGGGAAATGCATCAGCGGATGGGTTCACTGATATTCCAACCGGGCTGACAGGTAATGACCTGCCATTCAAGTAAGCAATAGGGGGATAAGATATGGTTGATAAATATATACAGGGATTGATTGATCGGGAACCGCCAGACAGTCCTGTTAAATATCAGTTCCTTGATCGGATGCGATTTGATTGTAACTATTTAACAGGAGACTCCGGACCGAAATACCGAATTGGTGACTTTCTTTGGGCTGATAGCGTGGAAGATCAGATTGATAACATGAAAGCACTGTGGAACAGTTTTTCCGAAGAAGGAAAGCCGGAATGGCTGTCGATGGAACAGATAGATAAGTACAAGGAGCAACTGGTTGAAATAGAGCAGGCAGATAAATCAAAGATGAAGTCGCAGCCGGAACGAGGAGAATTATAAGCAGCGGAGGTGCATCATGACAATCGAACGATTAAGTGAGCTACAGGATATGGCACTTGCCGGGAAAAAGCCGGAGGTGCTGGATGAAGAGGAAGCTGCAGCGTGGAAAGATATCAATGAGAGGGTACAGGCGTATAAGATTAAAATAACGAATATTTTGAAAGGAGTACCTGGCTAAAAACGATAGAAATACTGACACAGGAGCAATGGGAGAAAATCATGTTTAATTCAAATTTATATAAGAAGCATTATCCGATACAGTCCCCATCTGATTTATATGAAATGTCGGAAAAAGACCGGAAAAAACTGGCAGAGTGGATTTATGACATTGAAACTGATGTGCGGGATTGGAATTATCGATCGGCTCTGCATGGAAGTATAAGGGGGATTGAGATCAATTATTGTGGCAACACAAAGCAGCTATCGCAAAAGATAAGAGCAGTAAACGTTGCGGAAATCAGTGAGGCAGATCTAGGCTTTGTAAATGAAGTGCTATATCGGCATAAATACATCTTCCCATTGTCTCTTTATTTTTTTCCAATAAAGAAATGATAACGGGGTGTAAGAGAAAGGAGGGAACGCATATGGAAAAGGTAACAGTTGAGTACGAACCAAAGGAAAGAAAACTGGATGCATTGCAGGAATTTGCAAAGCGGCTTGCAGAAGCGAAGAAGGAAAAAACTGAAAAGAAGGAGGAACAGTAGGATGGAATTTAACGATTTTTGTAACGAGATCCGTGACAACATCGGTGAGTACCTGTTGGGATATGACTTTGATAATATCCAACTGCAGGAAGTAACACACAATAATAACACGACACATATGGGGCTTTTGATCAGCCGCTCGGAAGTCAATGTCGCTCCGACGATCTATATGGAGCAGTATTACAGACAGTATCAGGACACTGGAGATCTGGATGCGGTCATTAAAGAGATTGCAGATGTGTATAAGGGATCTCTCGAAAGCACGAATGATATGCCGGTTGAGATTTTCAATCAGAAGGAACAGTATTTTTCAAACTGCTATCTGAAAGTTGTTAATTATGAAAAAAACAAGGATATGCTGCAGGATGTGCCATACAAGAAATATATGGATCTTGCAGTTACAATCCGGATGCTTGTGAGAGTTGATGAAACTGGTATGGCAAGCGCAATCGTAACACATGATCATACAGCAAGGCTTGGAATTAATGAAAAGGATCTTTATGCTGCAGCGTTGAAAAATACCGAGTTTTTATTCCCGGTAAGAATAAATAAACTGGAAGATGTTATCAGGAGCTTGGATTCAAACGGACTTGTGCAGGAAGAACTCCCGGACACAGGAATTTACGTCTTATCCAATCTTCCTAGGATTGCTGGAGCAACAACTATCTTGTATGCGCAGGATCAGGTTACGCAGCTTGCTGGAGAACTGGAATGTGGATTCTATATCGTGCCGTCAAGTACCAATGAAGTGTTGCTCTGCCCGGATAATGATGAAATGGATCCGGAGATGCTGCAGCGTACAGCGATGGAGGTTAACAAGTTTGTTGTGAGTGATACAGAGTTTTTATCAAATAGCATTTATCACATCGATAAGGATAGCAGGGAGATCAAGATGGAACTGCCGGATCCGCAGATTGACGACCGACAGAATCAGAGAGGAATATAACATAGACACGGAGCAGATCTTAAACGGTCTGCTCTTTTTGCGTGAGAGGAGGATGCACATGGATAAGGGTGTAGTCGGATATGGATTGGTGAAGGATGATTTTACGATTGAGGAACATGATCTGGCATCGTTTGTGTATATGAATGATGCAGTTAATTACATTGAGATGCGTCGTGGCGGAGAGATATCAGATAAGAAAATATATTATGTGGATGTCCGGGACGAAGGAAAGGACACGCTCCGGTATCTTTACGATCCTGCAGGAGGGAAGTTGCTGTCACCAGAGGATCTGCAGATGAAGCGATGGGATATTTCGGTATCCGGATATCAGGTAACCGCCACGCAGGAATTTGATGAGGATGGGGAATATGATTTCACGACAGAAAATAAAACATGTCTGACCTATGATGCAGCAGAACGTACCAAACAGGGATATATCGAATATGGATATACGGATATTAATATCGATGACACGGAAATCAGTATCAAGGATTTCTGGGGAAGCGAGAAATTCATAAAGGGAGATACACCACATCAGGAACGAACCAATACGGAAGAAGCTCTGGCAACCTACAAAGCCTATCAGCGGCCGGGAGCAACGATATATGAGAAGATAGGAATGGCGTTGGAAAAAATAGATACGCAGGACATGATTCAATATTTTAAGGATAAAATACCTGGAGGCGAGCATCTGCTCCGTGATTACATTGAGAATCAGATTGTTGCAAATGAGATCAACAAAGAACGGAGCCGGAACGAGATAGGAAGGGGAGAAAGATAGATCATGATAATAGATTTGATCGTAGCAATTACAGGAGTGATCCTTTATGCTATGCATGCGAAAGAGGCAGAATTGGGATTAAGAATCATAAAAAGTATTGGAATATTTATCGTGAGTGGCGCGGTTGCAAATATCTTAATATGCGGATTAATTGGAATGTTTCTTCCAACACAAGAAAAGGGAGAATATAACGATTTGTATGTCTATGATACCAAGAACACAGGAGAGGAAATATATTTAAGGGTTAAATATGGCAGCGTCGAAACCAGATGTCAATATGTGATTCAGGATGATAACAATACAAAAATGGAAAAACCGTGGCTACAGAATGTGAAAATAATAGAAGGTGATTTCAAACCACATATGATAATTTATAAACCCGAATTTGAAGAATGGTACTATTATCTATTTGCTAATAACATTTTTAATAATTTCTATGATACCAGATATGAATTTTATTTACCAAAGGACAATATAGAATATCAAACTAGATAAAATGATTCGGCATTTCAAAGATTCAACAAGGAGATACCGGAACGAGATAGGACGAGGAGGACGATAGATGCACGACGATGACAACTATAAGAGGGAACGAAAAGAATATGTCAGATCCGAATTACGATTATATAAATCATATATTCCGCTTAACTTGGTTCTGTTGTTTTGGTTTGTTGTTGTACTTATTGCAAATGCGCACAAAGGCATTTGCACTTTATTGGCTATCTTTTGTGTTTTTGGGACGATTCCATTTGGGTTTGTGATTGCCATAATAGTTGAATATTTCTGCGCATTAAAGGACTTCAAAAATCGTAAGGCAGAGCTGAAGGAAGAAATTGACAGAGACGAAAGGGAGGATGTAAAATGGCATTAGAATATATAATTATATTCTGTGGATTTATAATCAGCGGAACTATGATCGAAGGAGCGACAATGCAGGACGAAGTAATAGAAATACTTAGAATAATTATACCAGCAATTTCTTCCTTTGCAGGAGGTATTTTGATTGCCAGAAAAGGAAAAATTGACAAAAACACGGAAGCAATAAATAAACTTATAAGACAACTGGGAATGAATGATGAAGAAACACTTAAACATGGGCTATCATCACAATATAATAATGTGATGGAAAGTATTGGAAGAGGCGGTAAAGCATCATTGACTGAACAGCATTCCCACTTGGAATCATGCATACAAGAAAATTACAAAACGATTAAGGATAGATATAAAAGAGAAGATGATGCATATGCATTGTTTACTGCTCAACAACGTGATCTGGCAGTGACAATGAATAATTTCACTAAAGACTATAAGGAAACAATCAGCGACCGGAACAGACTTTTGATCGAAAATGAAACATTAAGGGAGCAGGTGGGAACACTCACAAATGAGAATGGCGAAATATCTCAGCAGGCACAGGAACAGATCAAAAAATTACAGAAAGAAAATAAGGCACTCAGGGAAAAAATCAAAGAGAGAGAACACGGTGGCAGGCATGGAAGATAGAGAAGGTGATTTGTATGAAGGATTTCTTTGAATTGGACGAAAAAACAATTAAAAAAATAGTAGAAGAGATAAAAGATCCTGTCAGGCAGTTAATGGGAGATAACGTTAAGGATATTATTTTATTTGGTTCATGCGCCAGAGGAGATTATGATAAAGATTCAGATATTGATATTGCGATTCTTACAAAAACTGGAAGAGAGGAAAATGCAACATACAGAATGGGGCTGGCAGAAATAGCCACAGATATTGCGATGGAGTATTTCGCTGTTGTTAATTTCATATGTATTCCATACAGTGAATATATTGGGAAAAAAAGCTGGTATGCGTTTTATAAAAATATATCAAAGGAGGGTACTGTTATATGACAGATGAAGAAATGCGAGAACTTGTAAAGCTGCGGTTGGAGTCATCAAGGGAATTATATAATGATGCATGTAACTTATATGAGCAGGGAAGCTATAAGTCAGCAAATAACCGGGCATACTACTCAATGGAAAAGGCACTTAAAGCGCTGCTTGCAATTAAAGGAAAAGATGCTAATACACATAATGGCATATTACAACTGTTTAACAGGTATTTTATTTATGAAGATAATACGGAATTTAATAAAGCAGATTATAAATTATATGCATCCATAGAACTTATACGAACTGCATCCGATTATGATGATTTCTATATTGCAAGCAAAAGAGACACGGAGGATGTTCTTGATCAGGTAGAGTATCTGAACGAGAAGGTATATAATTACATCGAAGAAAATTTTATAAATAAACAGATTGGGGAAAATAAGAAAGTTCACAATTTACCAGATTTTGAACGGGAAAACAAGTAATAGAAAAACAATTTGTTGATTCTTATTCTCCTCGGATAGGCATAATAAAAATGTACAATCTATTAAATTGTACATTTTTTTATTACATACATTTATGCTATAATCAAGACAGTTAAAAACAGATGACATGAATGGATGGGAGGAATCATTATGAAGAAAGGTATCAAGCGAATTGTAACTGCTGCACTTGCAGCCGTGCTGATGGTCACGCAGCTTCCGGCGATAAACAGTAAAGCTGCTGCAGGAATCAGCATCTATGGTAAGGCGCACGTACAGACATACGGCGACACAAACGGAAAAATCGTGAAGGAAAACGGCATTGATACGCTGGTGCTTGGAACCAGAGGCGAGGCAAAGCGGGTGGAATCCATGACGATCAACCTGCAGAACGAATCAGGATATACAGGAACGATCCAGTACCGGGTACACCGGCAGACATACGGCTGGACAAATTGGTTAACTGCCGGACAGCCAGCCGGGACGACAGGCGAAGCCAAGCGGCTTGAAGCGATCCAGATGCGGTTGACCGGGGAACTGGCACAGCACTATGATATCCGGTATCAGGTGCATATCCAGACTTACGGTGACAATCAGGGCTGGGTATATAACGGAGCACTCGCCGGGACGACAGGAGAATCAAAGCGGCTCGAAGAAGTAAAAATTCAGATCATACCGAAGAATACAGTAGATGAGACAGCAAGCATCAATTACCGGGTACACCGGCAGACATACGGCTGGGAAACCAAATGGGCGAAGGATGGAAGCGTAAGCGGAACGACTGGACAGGCAAAGCGGCTCGAAGCGATCAGCATCGATGCGCGGAGCAGCTACAACGGCAGCGTCGAGTACCAGACGCACGTACAGACCTATGGCTGGATGGACTGGGTAAGTGATGGAGCACTTTCAGGGACAAGCGGACAGGCGAAGCGTCTGGAAGCAATCCGGATCCGGCTTACAGGTGAACTTGCAAACCATTATGATATCTACTATCGTGTACATGCACAGACCTTCGGATGGATGGGATGGGCTAAGAACGGCGAGAGTGCCGGAACCGCCGGTTATGGAAAGCGGCTCGAAGCAATTCAGATCATGCTCGTGAAAAAGGGAGCTGCAGCACCGAGAGCAACCGTCAAGGGGATTACACAGACAACCGCCAAGAGCTTTAATGACGCGAATGCTTCTGAATCAACGGAAAATCCGGGAAATCAGAGCAACACCAAGCCAACGTGGATTGCAGAGCAGACCGTGACGGTGACATATTATCAGTGTGATTACTGTAAGAAAATCTTCCGGACAAACGAAGATCTTCAGCAGCATTTTCAAACGAATGTTGAGAATAAGAAATGCGGCGTAATCAGCAAATGTGCGGACGGTAATGGTGGAGCAAAGACACAAACCTTCACAATCAGGGATGCATATTACAGCAATCAGGCAGCTCCGGCAACCAGGACAGTGACATGGGTACAGAAAGAAGCAGCGTTCAGCTGGGAAGCTGATCAGTATGAAGAAGTACCATATGATGAATGTGGAACGTGTGGAAAAAGATTCTATGGACAAACCATTGATGAAGAACAACCTTGGGAACATGAATCAAAAACAAAGCATAACGGAACGATAGGAGGAAAAACTGAGAAGCGCTTGGTTGGACATATCACTCTTATTGAACCGGCACATGGATATTACGAAGTGAAATAAAGTGAATATATGATAGTGAGAAGGAACAATCTAAGGGTTGTTCCTTTTTTATTGAAAGGAGATCAAATAATTATGGATTTAAAATGTGTCTTTATAACTATAGGTATATGCCTAATTTTTAATGCAGCATGGATGTTGTCTTTATGGTTTGAAATACATCGTAAAGGTATGTTATTAGAAATATTAACTATAATATCTGATGTTGTAGTAATATTGTCATCTATGTTGATATTCATAATATAAAATTCCAGCCGGTCAGGCTGTTTATATAAAAATTAAATCATAAAGGAGGAAGAGAGATGCTATCAAAACGAAAAAAACGAATAGCAGCACTAATCACAGCCGTGGTTCTATCTGTAACCGCGGCTTTTTCTTTGCCTGACAATATCCAGGCAGAGGAAGTAACAGCAACCAATTCGGATGCAGATGCAGAAGCAACTACGGAAGAAGGGCTGCAGGAGGACGGAATTGCAGTACAGGACATTGGCGACACAGGCGAGACGGTCTATATCCACAGCCGGTATTGGGATGGATGGGTGATCGCTGATTATGTGAATGTTACGGCAACCGATTACACACCGACTTTGCATGGTGCGCTCGTAGCAAAAGATGCATCCGGACGGGAGACAGAAGCTTATTGCATGCAGTCAACGAAAAGCTCAGCTAAATCTGATACGGCATACAAGGAGGGCCGACAGTGGCTGTCTGATCGGGATACTGCAGCAGATATTGCGTTGTTGATGTTTGCCTATGGAGGCAAGAAAGCAGATCCGAATGCGGATGGAAGCGGACGAAATACGCAGGATGGAGGTACATACGGTACTTATATCATAGATGGAAAGCCGGTTATGGGTATCATGGTTGCCGGTCGCGTCTATGCCATGACACAGGACGAAGCAAGAGCCATGACACAGGCAGCCGTGCATAGTACAGTGTCTGACTGCGATATCAGAGCAGTCAGAGGAAAGGTAAGCGGGGAAAGTGTTAATTCAGCGTTTATTAATTTACGGTCAATCGCCGACAATGCCCGCCGCTGGTATGACCAGTATAAGGATTTTAAGGTTGTTGGAAATTATATCGATGCAACGGCAGCCTATACGCCGGAACAGACAATTACAACTCAGGTGTATAACGTATCGAAAAAAACATGGGAAAACTACAACGGAAGCGAACTTACAGAGAGTTATAAGGATTCATCTGGTGATGCAACATTCCGGGTTGTTTATTCTTCGTCCGGGTTATGTAATAAGCTTCTAACGAATGCAACAGCAGGATCAGTGACAGTCAAGCACTCAGGCTCAAAAATGACAGTGAATAATGCCAACAATTATTATGATTATCTGACAATTAGCGCGGATTCAACGAATGCGGTTGCATTTACTGCCGACTATGGAGCACTTACCTCGACGACACAGACAGTAAAGGATACTTTCACCAACACAGATATCACGCAGTATGTGTTTGGTCAGACAGTTACGATCAAGGCAAAATATAAAGACATGCAAGGCAAGAAGCTTGCATTTACTGCAAAAACCGGCACCGGTGCCAGCCATACGAAGTATTACGGAGATGGGGATAAAAATGGTGTATCGAACTATGCAGCACGTATCTTTAAGAATACATCCTATCAGGATGCATGCTTTGCTTCTCCGAACGAATCTCTCTCCAAGAGTGCAAGCGTGACCGCAACCGCACAGGGTACCGGCAGTATTAAAATCCACAAGTATTCTGCGAATCCGGAGATAACAGACGGCAACTCCTGCTACAGCTTAAAAGGTGCTGAATTTGGTGTCTTTAAGACCAATGCGGATGCGCAGGCAGGACAAAATGCAGTTGCAACGATTGTAACAGATGCAGATGGTAATGGTTCCGTCGGTAATCTTGCATATGGGACTTATTACGTGAGAGAGACGAAAGCATCACCGGGATATCGTTTGAACAATAACATTTATACAGCGGTTCTCAGCAGCGACACACCTGTGCAGCTAGATGTACCTGAGACAGAGCAAAATGATCCTGCAGGTGTGCAAGTACGAAAGAAAAATTCCACAAAGCCAATTTACCTTAGTGATTGTATTTTTGAAATAAAATATTATGATGTACAAATGGATACGGATCCGGCTTTGACAGGAAAGAATGCTATTAGAACATGGTACTTAAAAACAAATTCTAATGGAGAGGCAGACATAAGAAATCCGCAATCTGTACAAAGTAATAGCAGCCCTCTTTATTATAGCCGAACAGGATATGCAACGATTCCGGTTGGAACGATAACGATTCAGGAAATCCAGGCTCCGGAAGGCTACGTGCTTGACAGTACGATTCACACATTCAAGATCACAGACAATCCTACTGGACTGCCGCATGTAGATGTCGAGAATGCACGTACAATTCCGAATAACATCATGAAGCAACCGTTTGAGCTTGTGAAGCTTGCTGAAGGAAGAAAAGATACGACATACCCGCTCACAGAAGCAGGATTCATGGCATGTCGTACAGATGCATTGATAGAAGTTGCGGAAGATTACGAAGCAGCTGAGGATGAAGAGATTGTGACCGATGATGCTGGTAAGTCTTATATCTGGGATGCATCAAAGGCAATCGTGCTTACAAGTGACGATCAGACAGAAATGTATACAGACGAAAATGGTTGTGCGAAATCTGTGCCGCTGGAATATGGAAAGTATATCGTGAAGGAAACAACCGTACCACACAATTTCCATCCGATCAAAGAATTTACTGTGAATATCACGCAGAACTCCGACGAGCCGGTTAAGATGGGATATTTCATAGATAAGAGTTTTAAGGCTTATATCCGGATTATTAAAAAGGATGATAAGACAGATAAGAAGATTCTTTCCGATGCAGCAACATTCAAAATCTGGTCATACGATGATGAAGAATATGTGACATTTGATGTAACTGCCGAGGATGGCAGTACAACAAATGTATCTGAATTTAAGACCAAGGATGGCGAGCTTATGACACCGGGAACGCTCATGCCGGGCAAGTACCGAATCGAAGAAAGTGAGTGTCCGAACGGCTACTATTCCAAGCTGCAGAACAAGTCTTATGATATCACGATCGATGCGGACGCCGTTTATAAGATCTACGAAACGCCGGAAGGACAGGTCACAGACATGGGTGTATTCGAGTATGAGATCAATAACACCAGCCTGCAGGGCACGATCAAGATTACAAAGAATGGCGAGAAGCGGATCTACAACGAGACGAAAAAGGAATTTGAAACATCGACAGTGAAGCTTGCCGGAATCACCTTTAAGGTATATGCAGACGAGGATATCCTTGCACAGGACGGATCAGGCGATACTTTGTATCTGAAAGATGCTCTTGTAGATACAATCGTAACCGATCAGGATGGTAATGCAGCGACAAAGGAGCTGCCGCTTGGAAAGTACCGAATCGAAGAGAAAACGCCAGCGGAATATGTCAAAGCTGATCCAATCAAGGTCACACTCGCTGCGGATGGACAGCGGACGAAGCTGCTGAACGACGATGGTACAGTCACAGAGGGTATTCTGTATGAACTTACCGTAGACAATAAATTGAAGGTGCCAGAGATTCATACAACCGCGACCGATAAAAACGGTAAAAAAGTGTTGAAAGCAGACGGAACCGTGGAGCTGATCGATAAGGTATATTACGGAAATCTTGTCCCGGGCGAGTATGAATTATCCGGATATCCGGTATACTCCAACAGCGGAGATAAGCTTACAAAAGACGGAAAAGCCGTTGGAGCGGGAATGAAATTTACAGCGACGAGCGAAACCGGATCGGTGGATGTACCATATACGATCGATGCCACGAAGCTTGCCGGACGCAGCATTGTATTTTTCGAGTTCCTGTACAAGGATGGAGAATTGATTGCATTCCATGCTGACATTAAAGATCAGGGGCAGACAATCATTTTCCAGCCCAACGTTCCAAAAACCGGAGATCCGGTGAAGCCGATCATACCGATCGCACTGGGTATAATCGCTGTAGCGGGAATCGTAGTTATGATCATATTAAAGAAAAAGCATAAGTAACATATTTACTGCAGAAGCCATCCGGAAGGGTGGCTTTTGTGGTTTTGAAAGGAGATGTGACTGATGTGCAGACCGACTGATATAAAGTCTAATCAGATAATCATTTTGGATCCGAAACAAGAATTGACAAAATACTTAGAAGAAAACGGTTATAAGATCGTTAAGCTCAAGTTAAAGGAGGAAAAGCATGGCACAGACAGACAAGATGAAACAGACGCTTGATAAGCTGGAAGCAGGCGTCAGGGAATTTTACACCAGCGAGAAATTTATTGCTTATCTGCAGGTCATGAGCCGGTTTCATAACTACTCCCTGAACAACCAGATCCTGATCGCTGCGCAGATGCCGGAGGCAACAATAGTTGCCGGTTACAATTCGTGGATGCGTAACTTCGATCGCCACGTAAAGAGAGGTGAGAAATCAATCACGATTCTGGCACCAATGAAAATCAGGATCAAAGTTGATACGGATAAGACCGACGAATACGGAAACGTGATACAGGAGGATAAAGAAGGTATCAAATTCCGTCCGGTATCCGTGTTCGATGTGTCACAGACGGAAGGGAAACCGTTACCGCAGATTATATCAGAATTAACCGGTGATGTGAGCCGCTATGAGCAGCTTCTTGATGCTGCAAGGCAGGCTGCACCATATCCGATCGAGATTGGGGCGGTGGAGGGGAGCGCAAAAGGCTGGTGTAATTTTACACAGGAAAAAATAATAATCAAAGAAGGAATGAGCGAGGCGCAGACGTTAAAGACAGCATTTCACGAGACGGCACATGCGCGGATCCACGCAGGTGATACGGATAAAAGCCGGGAGCAAAAAGAGGTAGAAGCGGAATCAATCGCATATGTGGTATGTAACCATTTCGGGCTTGATACATCCGATTATTCTTTCGGTTACGTTGCAACGTGGGCGGGCAGACAGGATATTAACTTGTTGAAGCAGAGTATGCAGACGATCAGCCAGACAGCGAAATCAATCATCACAGATGTTGAGCGCGCGATGGAAGAGCCGGAGCTTACAGCCAGCGGAAAATCTAAGGAAGAGATTGCCCAGGATGTAAAAGAAGCCTTTACGGAGCAGGGGCATCCGGAAGCAGACGTTTATGTGGCAGACAGCCGCATCGATGGAGATAAGGAGCGTATAACTGCAGTGGCAGCATATAAGGGAGAAGAAAGCGAACAGACGATGAAACAGATGTTAGCTGACAGCCTGCCGGAGCTATCTGGGACAACCCTTTCTGTCGTCCCGGTAAACCAGGACGAGGTAAAGGAGCAGGCGTGCTTTACAAAGGACATGACCGACACGAGCTGGCCGATGGTTACGATCCTTACGAGCACGGAGCCTGATAAGCTTATGCCGGGAGCAGTCATGAATATTTACGAAGCAGCAGTGAAGTTTAAGACGATGGAAAATAGCCTGCAGCTTACCGGAAAGACCGGATACACCCGGTTTTCCGTGGAATATACCTATCTTGGCATGACGCAGAAGATAATCGACAGTGCGGAGCTTGGAAGCGGCAGGCGCAACTTCCTTGACTACATGGATATATCCCCGGATATATGCACATACCTGAAACGGCACGTACAGGTGCTGGAAGTAATGACACTTGCAAGAAATGAAAACGCAGTCGGAAAGACCGGCGGCATGAGACAGGCGCGTTATGAGGATATGATCTATGAATGGGCGGAGGGCTGCAGGCTGCAGCTTAATTACAAGAGCAGACCGGAGATACCAAAGCCGCCGGAATATAACCCGCAGCTTGTCCGCCAGTACGACAGATGGGAGGTGACACGATGATTTTTAATGCAGAAGAAAATGAGCTGCTTGCATGCTATATGCCGGTGGATGATCGATTAGCGTTGATCAAGTCTATCGTAAAGGATACGGCAAATATGGACGAGGATATCCGGATGATCGCGGAAAGCGCAGTTGATAAGCTTGCGCGGATGAGTGACATAGACTTCGTCGATATGGCATTTTTGCATGCAGTGTAGTGATATAGAAAGGGGGAAGCGGGATGGCGTATGTGTCTAACGAAGATCTAAAAAGGGCACGTGAGATGGATTTACTTACGTATAAACAGAGTTACGAACCGTGGGACTTAGTGAAACTAAAGGATGGATATTATCAGCTCAAAAGTCACGATAGCCTGAAGATTAACTATCACAATGGAAAGTGGTTGTGGAATTGGTGGAGCCAGGGCGTGGGTGGAAGATCAGCCCTTGACTATCTAACTAAAGTGGAAGGAATGAATTTGGTTGATGCAGTCGGACAGATCCTTGGTCAGACCGCAATAAAAGAGCCTGTGGTCATGCAGGATATACCGAAGGAAAAAGAACAGGGCTTATATATACCGGAACGATCTAAAAACAAAGATATGATCTATGAATATCTTTGTGATCAGCGCGGCATCGATCGCGAGATCGTGAAGGATTTCGTAGATCGAGGTGAGATCTATCTGACCAATCAGCATGCCAATATCGCTTTCGTTGGTCACGACGCATACGGCAACGTGAAGCTTGTCGCGCTGCGAGGAACGAAAGGCGAGTTTAAGAATACAACAGCCGGATCTAATCGGCGGTTTCCTTTTCAAGCGCGTGCCGAGGACTGGGATGTAAGAAATAGTGTAGTGCATCTCTTCGAGGCACCAATCGATATGTTGAGCTATGCTACTCTTATGAAGCAGATGGGAGTTGATTATAAGGGACACAACATGATCGCCCTGTGTGGTATCTATAAGCCGAGGGAAAATCTTGAGGAAAGCAAAATCCCGGTTGCGCTACAGCAGCACTTTAATGAGCTTCCATATACGAATACGGTGTGTCTGCATCTGGATAACGATGGACCGGGGAAGCTTGCAGCCAGGGCACTGTCCATGGTTCTTCAAAAAGACGGCTATAAGGTATATAACCAGCCGCCACCGGAGGGCTATAAAGACTGCAACGACTATCTAAAAAATGGCGAACCAATTACAACCAGGGCAAAAGAAGAAAGGCAGGTGATACGAGGTGAATAGAACAAGACAGAAAATGGTACAAAAGCACATTGAGGTAACAGACTATGAAAATAAGGCATTAAAAGCGTTGATGGAAAAAGGCGGATACCGGAAGGAAGCGCACTTAATTAGGGATTTAATTATGAATACAATCCCAATCGAGCTTCCGAAGGAAACCTTCGATGCACTTACAACAGAGCTGCATAAGATCGGGGTTAATATCAACCAGATCGCACACGTGGCGAACGCGACCGGGCTTGTGAATGCGACTGATTTTGCAGAACAGGCAAAAAAGCTGGATGAATTAAGTTTTGAGATCAGGAAGATGGTCTTAGAACCATTCCAGCGCCGGGAGGTAGACGATCTAATCCATGATCTGCAGTGGTATGATTTCGGCGATTTGGACAGGAACATGCGGAGCATCGAGATCCGGGCAGAGCTTATATCCATGCTTAACGCAAAGGACAGGGAGCGTGAGGATGGCAGTAACTAAGATCTGGACGATCCATGAGGGCTCAGACATTAAGCAGGTGCTTGATTACGCAGCGAATGAGGGTAAGACAGTCTTAAATATCCATGTGGAGACGGATGAGACGTACAACCAGGTAGAACGACAGCAGTTTCAGGATGTCATTGATTATACAATGGCGGGATACCATGACGAGAATGACGACATGGCAAATGTACTTGATTATGCAGCGAAAGGAACCAAAACAGAGCAGAAAAAGTATGTATCCGGCATTAACTGTTCACCGGAATATGCCAGAGATCAGATGATGTTAACCAAGACACATTATCACAAAAAAGGCGGCATTCTGTTATGGCATGGATACCAGAGCTTTAAGCCGGGGGAAGTGACGCCGGAGGAAGCGCATAAGATCGGACTGGAGCTTGCTAAAAAGCTGTGGGGCAATGATTACGAAATCTTGGTATGTACACACCTTGACACGGCACATATCCATAATCACTTTGTTATCAATAGTGTTTCCTGGCGGACAGGCAAAAAGCTGGATGTACGCTGGAAAGATATGGCAAGAGAATCCGACCGGTTGTGTCGGCAATATGGAAAAAGTGTCGTAGATGAACCTAAGATGAAAGGAAAACATCATGCAGAATATCAGGCGGACCAGGAAGGTCGTCCGACATGGACGACAGCTATTAAGCAGGACATTGACGAATGTATCGCGGAGAGCCGAAACCTGCAGGAGTTTTTCGCTGCGTTAAAAAGCCGGGGCTATACGATCAAAGCAAACGCGAAATACTTCACATTAAAGCCACCGGGGAAGGAGCGGTTTGTCCGGATCGATCGACGACTGGGAGAAGCATATTCAGTAGAGGGAATTACAAAGCGGATCGGGGAGCGTATCCATGCGCAGGGATTTTCGCAAAGTGAGGAATCTGCAGGAACTGCGGGAGCACGACAGGACGAAAAAAGAAAAACAAAGCGCACATACGCAGAGCGACCGCGATACAGAATTACCGGATTTAAGGCACTGTACATTCGCTATTGCTACATGCTTGGATGTTACCAAAAGCATATGACAGCCAAACAGGTTAACTACCTGTACCGGGAAGATCTGACCAAGCTTAGAAAAATCCGATCGGAAACAAAATTCCTGTGCAGCAACAAGATTGAGACGCTGCAGGATCTGGTTGACGTGGAATATGATTTAAAGCAGGACTTAAAGCGATACCAGAACGAAAAGCAATATGTCATAAACCGGTTGCGGTCGGCAAGTGGAGATGAGAAGCTGGCACTGGACGAAAAAAAGAATTATCTAAATGAAAAAATTAAAGACTGCAGAAAAAAGTTGTACTGGTGTAAGGATATCAAAGAGAACAGTCAGAAGATGAAGGATAAAGTACAAAGAGTAAGAGAGATGGAAAGGGGGCGTGAGCATGAACAAAAAGAGCGAGAGTTGTAAGTTGCAGGAGGACTGCTTCGCGTATCAGAAAAAAACAGACCGGTGCATGGCATTGAAGTCGCTTTACTGTAAGAACGAAAACTGCAGTTTCTACAGAAAAAATCAGGAAAGAAGGGATAAGTAATGGAAGGATCAAGAGAAGCAGAGATGATCGTGACCTTTGCGCTTGAGGGTGTTAACTATGCATGCAGGCTGACAGGGGCCTTCGCGGAAAGAATTGCAGCGATGATAGCAGCCGTTGCAAAAACACCGGGTAATTCGCCCGGAAAAACACGGATGAAGCAGCTTATGCAGTCCGGCGAGCCGCTTGATTATTACGTCGTGCCGGAATCCAAGATGAAGGAATTTGCACAGCTTGCGAAAAAGTACGGTATCCAGTACTGCGTAGCGATGAATCAGGATGGCGCATATGATCTTGTCGTCAAGAAAAGCGATAGTCCGAGAATCAACCGGATTGCCGAACATCTGGGAATCGGACAGGTTCAGGTTCAGGGCGGTATCAACATGGATGTGAACGAAGAAGAAAAGGCAAATGCTACGAATATCACCCCGGAGCAGGAACTGATGCAGGACATGATGAGCGCCAACAAGAACGAAAGAGAGCAGACTGAGCCAAATTTCGACCAGGAGCTGTCGGAGGAAGAGCCAGTATCTGGCAGCTCATCAACCAGTTTTAATCAGCGCGAGAGTGTGATGGATCAGGTCAACAACTACCAGCAGGCACAGGAAAGCGCACGTGACATGTTCGCGGGAGCGAGAAGTTTACGAGAAGCATCTATGAGTGATCTGCCGGACGGAGCAGAGCCGATTGTTGTCGATATCGGCTGGGACAGACCGGTGACGAGATACAATGAAAACGGAGAGCAGCTTTTCCGGGGCAAGACTGCAGAACAGATGAACGACATTGACAAGATCCAATATATGGTCGATCAAGAGATGCTTGTAAATGGAAAATTATCAGAAGATTTCATAAGACAGATGTATGTATCGGGATACAGAGTTGATGAAAACGGAATTGTATCACGGGATGACGGCGTGAAGCTTACGAGTAAGGAACGTCAGATGATCGCGGATATGATGCGCGAACCGGAACGAGGAAGAACAGCAGAAAAGTCAATGCTCGATACTGCAGCACAAACAATCAAGGAGGTGAAGAATCATGAAACTCGACAATAACTGGATCGGACAGATGGCGAAATGGACGTTATCTGATCCTGAAGCATTAAAAATGTATCTGGATATTATATCGAAATGTCCGGATTATTCAGTCAATAATCAGCTATTACTCATGTACCAAAGTCAAGAACGTCCATTTACAATGCTGAAAGCGCAGGACACCTGGGAAAGACAGGGCGTTACGATCAACCAGACAGCCGGTGCATATTCCATCTGGGAGCCTGACAAGGACGAAAATGGAGAGGTAATCTATCTTGAAAACAGCCGGGAACCTGCCGGGTATCACTATAAGTATATGTACGATGTTAATGATACCAATTACAGTTATCAGCCTGTTTCGCCAACAAGCGAGCAGGCACTTGAATCACTACTTACTAGAAACGAAATTCCGATCAGCGTCGTGGACGAAATAAAAAATGTAAGCGGCGCACGTGCGATGTATTCTCCGAAAGACAAGGTAATATATGTTGTTCGGTCTGGGAAGGTTCCCGCAGACGAATTTTTTACAGCGATTGCGACAGAAATGGGGCATGCGATATGTCATAGTCAGATGAAGGACACAACAATGACTTATAACCGGGCACAGTACCATTTTACATGTTGTACGGCAGCCTATGCGCTTGCAACCAAGTACAATGTCAGTACGGCTGCGGTAAATATTGACAATCTTCCTGATCGATTGATCAAAATGGGCGAACGTGCAGCAAAGAATGAACTGACACGCCTTGCACGGATCAATAAGACAATCGACGGAGATATCCGAATGCCGATGGAGAAGATTTGTATGAGAGATGCACAGATGGAGCAGGAGGTCGATCGCCATGCTACAGGAACGTAGAAAAATGCTAGTGCTTGTACTGGTGTTGACATATCCGTTTGTACTATACGGATTGATCCGGGCAGCACCATTCATAACACACAATGGTTTAAGTTATTTTATCGATAATCTGGAACGAGATTTAAGTATGCATCCGTTTCGGATTTTTTTTGTTAATCAGACGCCAAAGATCGTGCTGATCGGAACTACAATATACTTCTTTATAGGGGTTATGATTTGTGATTCATTAAAGAATACCAGAGATGGTGAAGAGCAGGGATCATCTCGATGGGCGACAATCCAAGAGATCAATCGAAAATATGCTGCAAAAGAAATAGTATTTCCCGGAGTTCCAAAGGAGATGCAGAACATGATTCTTACCAGTCATGCAAGACTTGGATTTGATTTTCACAGGCATGGGAAAAACGGAAATACAATTATCTTTGGAGGTCCCGGTACGTGGAAGTCAAGAGGTTATATCATACCGAATCTAATGCAGATGAATTGCAACTTTGTTGTCACAGACCCCAAAGGAGAGCTCGCAAAAAAATGTGGGGATATGCTCAAGAGAATGGGATATCGAGTCATTGTATTCGATGTGTCTAAGCCGGAAAAATCTGCATGTTACAATCCATTTGTATATTTCCGAAATGACATGGATGTGCTCGATTTTGTCAACAACTTTTTTGCTTCACAGGAGCAGAAAAACACCCAGAAAATGGATCAGTACTGGGATGAAATGGCGAAAAATTTGATGATGGCTTTTTGCTTTTTGTTATATCACGAAGCGCCGGAGGAAGAGCAGAACTTAGCGACAGTTTTGCAACTTCTTCATGCTGCGGAAATTTCAGACGAGGATGGTTTTATGTCGCCGGTTGACATGATTTTTGCAAAGCTTGAAAAAGAAAAGCCGGGGCACATTGCAGTGGGTTACTATAAGGATTATCACAAGGGCGGTGCGAAAACACTGCAGAGCATTCAGTCTACTTTATCGTCCAAGTTAGCGTATTTCAATATGGAGGCATTACAAAAGCTTACAATCACAGATGATATCGATATACGAAGCTTTGCAACGCAAAAGACAGCATTGTTCTGTGTAACGCCAGACAGCAAGGCAAGCTTAAACTTCTTGATTGGCACATTATATCAACAAATGTTTCAGCAATTATACGATCTTGCAGATGATGTATACGATGGACCATTACCGATGCACATTCGATTCCTGATGGATGAGTTTGCTAATATTGCATTACCGGACGATTATCATAAGATTTTATCAACAGCTAGATCTCGTAACATTTCGTTCGCGATTGTGCTGCAAGATAAGAGCCAGATTGAAAAGACTTTTGAGACATTGCATAAAACAATTCTGGGAGACTGTTCAGAATGGTTGTTCCTTGGCAGTAACGAAAAAGAGACTTGCGAATACTTCTCAGCATTGGTCGGCAAAGAGACGGTCATGTCAAGATCAACCAGTCAATCGCATGGTGTAAATGCAAATTATACTGTGCAATATACACCTACACAGCGAGATTTAATGACACCTGACGAAATGAGAAGAAAATCGAACAAGCTTGCAATCTTGATTATCGAAGGTGAAAATGCTTTAAGGGACGAAAAGTACAATATGAAACAACACCCTAATTATTACATGATTGCCGAAGGTGATAATCTGACAAGAAAGGAAGATCCGGCGAAGATCTACGACTGGGGTAGTACTAAGCAAGCAAAGGCACATATGGAATGGCAGTGGAATATCTCCAAGAAAGACAGAGATAAAGTTGTCCGGGTGGATGAGATTGAAGCAGATGGCGTAGTCATGAGTGAAGAAGAGCTGCAGAATAAACTGGCAGCATAAGATTTGAACAGGAGGAAAACAATTATATGGATAAAAAATTGAAGATGAGAAAGAACATGATTTTATACATGTTCGGAATGGTAGCAGTCCTGATGGGCTGCTTTTTTAATACCCCAAAGGATGTGAAAGCTGCAGAACTGCAGGGAGCACAGATCAGTGCACAGGTACAGACGGTGGAATTTAACAGTGATTTTCCGGAAGAAGTAACAAAACCAATAGATAAAGGAAAAAATTTGACTGCCTATATAGTAGCTGCGATAGGGTTCATAATTTTGGTCGTAGGCTTGTTGATGGAGGTTATAGCATGGTTCGGACATCAGAATGACATGAAAATTCAGGGATTGGTTGCAATTGGAGCCGGTGCATTGCTTGGAAGTGCAGGAGCAATCGCAGCTTGGCTTTTGAGTTAGGAGCCTGCCTATGAACTGGATATTGTCAACGCTGCAGGCGTCCATTGCATTTTTTGATGCGTGGATGAGCCAGTTATATGATGTGCTGATGCTTGATCCCATATCGTACCAGAACGGTACGATATGGACAACCGTCAGCAAGATCTACGATGCACTCATGGGACCTGCAGTGTCTATATTAATCATTGGATTTTACATCGCCTTAATCCATGACAGCGGCGAATTTATTAAGACCAGACATTTTGGATCTGTTGGATGGACGTTTATTCTTCTATACATAACAGCTTCGCTGCTGCTGGGCGGGAAGTACATATTGCTGTTGATTTTCTGGTGTTTCAAAGAGATCCTGCAGACGGTAACCGGCCCGAACGGAATGAACTTTCTGGATTTATCCTGGGTGGAGCTGCCGAAGCAGGTCAAACTTGCCACGTCCGGACTTGGAGCAACGAAAGCAACGCTGTTTTTTATTGTTGTGCTGATATTTGCATTGGTAATTATGGTGTGTTCCTTCACGATCATTATGGTTGTATATGGACGATTATTTAACATTTATCTTCACATTGCGGTGGCGCCGCTTGCGCTTGCTTGCGGTGCTGCAGGACCGTTTCGGAGCACGTTTGTATCATATCTGAAATCGTTTGTTGGTGTGTGTCTGCAGGGCGTCGTCATCGTGATTGTCTGTATGGTATTTTCCGCTTTTGCGAATAACTTTGATTTTAATACCGTGCAGACATCCGACCAGCAGATAGTTGAATTAAAAGAGGATATGACCGAAGAGGAATTAAAGGCATGGTGGGAGCAGTGGGGCATGGACAACAAGGAGCTTGAGGCAAAGAAAGCAGAAGTACTCTGGACGTACCTGTCGCAAATGCTTTTTTTGTATCTGATTATGGCAGGCATGATCAAAGGAGCAGATAACTTTATTCACCAGAAACTGAATTTATGATTATACAAATATGACATGCCGCCACGTATCCGCGTGGCGGCAGGAAAGGAGAGTTATGTTAGAAGCAAAACCAAATAAAGAGATATTAAAGATAAAAACATCGATGCTTGGATTCACGCCGGGGCAGGTGGCATGCGTAACGGTCGGGCTGATCGCCGGTTCGATTACCTACTTTGTCCTCCCGGTACCGGACTTTTGCAAGATTCCGGTAATCGCTGTAGTCGTCGTTTTCATCTGCAGCTTTGGATTTGTAACAATGGATGGAATGAACGTAGGACAGATCATACAGGCCATGTATTCAACGTGGCGGATGAATAGACAGCCGCTTGTACTTAGAGGAAGGAGGGAAGATTATAATGGCAGTGACAACAATAATGCAGTACGATCTATCAAAAGACCGGACGAAAATAACAAGAAGTCAGGACATCATACCAATTAAGCAGATCTGCGAAAACGGTATGTTCAGGCATGCCGGAGGCAGATGGAGTATGACGTATGACCTGAAGGATATCGACTATAATTCAGCAGCAAATGAAGAACGAAAGAAGGTATATGACAGCTGGGAGGAGCTTCTTAACTCGCTTGACAGTTCCAAAGCGGCAATGAAGATCACGTTACTTAACCGGCGCATGAACAAAAAAGACCGGCTGCAGCAGACGCTTTTGCCGACTGCAGTTGGAGATGGGTATGATCATATCCGGACGGCATATAACCGGCTTCGATATGACGACATTGAAGGAGACAAAGGATTTATCCAGGATAAATTCATCACGTTTTCTACGGAAAAGAAAAATCAGGAAAAAGCGGAAAGCTATTTCAGCCGGATGGAGCGGGACCTAAATAAAAAGTTTTTGACGTTTGATTCAGGAATCAAGCGTCAGAGTATCTACCGGCGCGGGGAAGTGCTGCACAGCTTCCTGCATGCGGGAAGGGAATCGGAATACAGCTTCGCATGGGATCCGGATAAAGGTGCAAGAACAAATACAAGGAAGTTTATTGACCGGTTAGCACCTGATATGTTTCGACCGCATGCAGATTATTTTGAGATGAATGATATGGTCGGACGGACGATGATGCTCCGTACGTGGGGCGCAAGCATCCGGGACGACTTTTTCACGCGACTGGCAGATGTGCATACCAATCTGGTTGCGACGAGTGATATTGTCGCCGTATCCAATTCAGAGGCACGAAAGCTGATTGAGCGAAAAGATGACAGCGTAGAGACAAGTGCAAATCTCTGGTCCGGTAAGCGGAGCGTACGTGAGGGAGCTGCAGAGCGGCTGCCAAGACAGATTGCAAAGGACAGAAAAGTAATCGATGCATACAATAACGCGATGGATTACGATAACCAGAAGATGTTTTTGGTACAGGTAATCGTCTGTTTCCTTGCGGAAGATATGAACCAGTTAGATGAATACACGGAAAGCATTCTGGACGTGGCAGGTGATTACAACTGCGAAATGTCTTATATGTACTTCCAACAGTTAAAGGGGCTGATGGATGCGCTGCCGTTTGGTGAGAGGACGATCCAGTATCTCCGGGACTGCGACACAGATACCACCGCGATCATGCTGCCGTTTAACTCTGTGCAACTTAACCAGAGTACCGGTATCCCTTATGGGAAGCATGAGGAAACGAAACAGCAGCAGTGGGTAGACAGAACAAAGCAGGGATCCGGGCATGAATGGATATTAGGAAAGACCGGCTTTGGAAAATCTGTTGATGCAAAGCTGAAGATATTATATGAGGTTCTTTTAACCCAGGGCGACAGTATTATACTGGATCCCGATGGGGAATATGCACCGCTTGTCTATGCGCTTGGCGGACAAGTGATCGAGGTCGGCGTGGATCATATCAACGTGGCCGACATATCAGCTGACTATGGATATGTTGACGAATCGCGCCAGGACAACCCTGTGACGAAAAAAAGTAATCTGATTCTATCGTTCATGGAAGCTATTTTAGATGATGGGACTAAATTTGGAGAGACAGAAAAGTCATTAGTTGACCGGGCGGTTCGGACGCTGGCCGAGGGTGTAATGAATGGAATGTACCTGCAGATGACGTTAACAGATATTTACGATCTTCTTTTACAGTACCAAGAGCCGGCTGCAAAACAGCTGGCTCTTGCTTTAGAACGTCATATCAAAGGATCGTTCAATTCGTTTGCACAGCCGACAAGCGTTCAGATACAGAGCCGGCTTGTATGTTATGACTTATCGAAGCTTAACAAACAGGAAAAAGATGCCGGAATGATTGTAATAATGGATCAGATCGATCAAAGACTGATCCACAACCGGAAGCTTGGAAAGGCAACTTACATCACATTCGATGAGATGGACTACTTCTTCAAACATGCTGCAGCAACACTCATTATTGAGGACTTTTTTGAGCGCTGTAGAAAGTATGGAGGTTTCCTTCGTGCCATCGTGCAGAATGTGACGAAGATTTTGCAGAATCCGGCCGCGGCCACGATGCTGAAAAACTCGGAAAACGTAATAATGTTCAAGCAGGATCACCTGGATGCAGTCCAGCTTGCAGATATGTACAGCTTATCCGGTATTCAGATCCGGAAGCTTGAATCAGCAGAACCGGGACATGGAGTTGCGAAGATCGGAAATGTCATATTTACACTGGATGATACGATTCCGGAAGATTCGGAAATCTATCAGCTTGTTAATACTACAGTCGTAAAAAGCGCATAGGTGGTGGTTACATGCTTGTGAATACACAGAGAGATACGGATATTGTATCTGTATCAAACCGGACGGAACAGGAAGAAGAAAAAGAAAGCTGGACGCGCGAAAAAGCACTGGAACGAAATAAGAAGCAGGAAAAAAAAGAAGAGACGGTGACGGAATATCCGGACACCGTCGATGCTCTGCACGAAAAGATTTTATCAATCCAACAAGGAGAAAAAAATCCGGAGAACGCTGAAGAATCCGGAAAAAACTATGTTGTAACAAAAGGAAAGACAATAAAAAGAAAGCCTACAGATGAAGTTCTATGTGTAAATTCAAAAGTAACAGGAGCAGTGAAAGACAGTGTACAGGAGTTTGCTAGTCTTTCGCTTTCGGATGCGGAATATGCCGGGCGTCAGAACCGGTCAGATAGTGATCCGGACTATGCTGGAATGAGTGTAGTCCGAAGATCTGCGAAAGCGGTGTCTGGTTTTGTGCTGAAAGAAATACTGCTGCTTGTAAAAGCAATCGCGACAGCCGTCGGAAAGCTGGTGCTTGTAAGTATTGGCGCAGCAATCATAGTTGTAACACTTGCTGCAGGTGTTCTTCACTCTATATCCGGCACAGAGGATGAAGCCGGAGAAGCTGCAGCACAGTATGACTATCACAGCTATAACCAGCACAACTATACAGGACAAGCAAACAAAGCATGTGGTGTGACGGCTGCAGCCTCTGCTCTGCGGAGTTTAGGGCTGCAGATCACACCAGATATGCTGGAGCAACACAATAATGGTCTTGTAGGGCTTTGGTATGGCGCGGATGCATGGGTAAACAATCATTACCCGGTAAAAATAACAAGAGGGACGGTATCTGCAGACACGATCGATGAGGCGTTGCAGCATGGATCGCTATGTGTAGTATACTTACATAACAACTGTGATGTATCAAGCGGGAGTAGTCAATGGAATACCGGGCAAAATGTATCAGGTGGTGGCTGCCACTGGATCACGTTGATCGGGTACACGGAAGCTGGGTTAATAGCTGCACTTGATCCGGCGGACGGAACAGGCAACGAGGAGTACTGCAGGGTAGAAAACTGCGAGGGCGGAACGAGCGATAAAGCAATATCAATGGATGAGGTCATGGAAAGCTGCAGCAATATCTACATAATCACACCAACTGAGACGAGAGAGGATAACGAGAAGCTGCTTGCAGCACTGATCTATAGTGAAGCCGGAGCATCCTATGAGGATAAGCTTGCAGTTGGAACCGTAGTTATGAACCGATTGGATATGCAGTATGGCGGAGCACTGACACTAGAGGATGTCATATACGCACCGAACCAATTTGAGGGCACAAAGACAGCGAATTTCCGGAACGCCCTGGCAAACGGAGCACCGGCACAGTGCCAGCAGGTGGCTTACGAGATACTGCAGGAAGGGAAGCGGTCAGACAAGATACCGTCTACCTGCGTATCGTTTATGGCACTTTCTATCAGTGAAAGTGAGATGCACCGAAGAACCGGCTGCACGAATTTTATAATCATAGATCAGAGATTCGGATGGTAATATCTGCAGAATCTCTGATACGGAGCATGGTTAATCCGGGTTCGATTCCCGGAGCTTCGTTTCCCATCCGGAATCAGCACCCAGATGGTTATGCAATATGACGGGATCAGAAAGAAGATCAGCCGTCGTTTTTTGTGCATTTTTCCAAAAAAATCAGCTTAAATATGCCAAGGGACAAGTGCACCCTTTTTCCAATAAGACCGAGGGAGCCGTCTGCGGTCATGTTCCCCCTTCCCACACCCTACCCCCTCATACCGGGATGTTTACCGGGACGAAAGAATGAGAGATAAAGATTGGTGTTGGTGTAATGTACAAGGACTGATTCAATAACACTAACAAGAGAGTATAAGAACCTGTTGGACGACAAGAAAAATTACAAAAATCCTTAAGAATTGCTTGACTTTATACCCCTGTGGGGGTATAATAAAATCATAACAAAGAAACGAAAGGGGAGTTTAATTTATGAAGAAAAAATTGTACACAGGCTATAATGAACACGAAAATATTCACTACTTTAAGGAGTTCGAGATCGTTAGCGAGGTTCCAAAGGTGGGTGATGCGTGGGGTAGCGTATGCGAGGTCACAAATGTAACCGAGGTTCGCCTTGACGATATTGAGAATGAACATTCGTATCCGGATCGCTATAAGGCATACCGGGTTGAACATGCTAACCGCGAGGACATAATCAACGAGGATGAGCCAGAGTTGTTCGAGGACTATGTTGCAATCAAGGATGAGGGGCGGTATCAGGCAAATGATTACATAGACAGCGATGGGTGTGTTTATGTTTCTGAGTTGGTTGATGCGCTCTGGGAAAAGTTCGAGGACAAAACCGCAAGCGGCGAGAAGCTCGTAGAGGATATAGAAAATACTATATCAGAGCTGATCGGTAATGACATAGAGGTATGGAGTGAGGAAATCCACACAAATCCATACTCGTCCGAGAATCTTTATAAGTTCTACACAGATTCCATGCGGGAGGAAGACGACGCAATCGTTGTTGAAACCGAGGATAATGAGGAAACAGAGGAAAAAGAAACTGTTGTAGATATCCGGGTAGTCGCGTGGGCGGCATACCGATAAAATTTTTGAAACGAGAACTGAAAGGAGTGTTTATAATGGATATGGAGTTAGTGAAAATTCTCAAAAGTGGAGAAATAAAGGATAAACAGCAAGCGGAAGTTTTTGCGGAATCTGCTGAATGGAATCTTTGGGACGGAACCGCAGGTGATTATAGATTAAAGGTTGAGGATGGCTATGCAGAGATTTATGGAACAGAGATTAAAATAGATGATGAGATGGTTGCAGTCCCTGAGTTTCCTCAGAAAATCCGTTTTTTCAATTCCGACATGGAAGCAATTTCGTTTGTTCCGGAGCCGAGATTAAAAACCTTACGGGAGGAAGCTGGTTTGTCTCAGAGCCAGTTATCTGAAAAGTCCGGGGTCGCTCTTAAATCTATTCAGAAATATGAGCAGCGAGAACGGGATATTAACAAGGCGCAGGGATTTATTATTAAATCACTTGCAGGTGCTCTTGGGTGTAAGATGGAGGATCTTTTGGATTAGAAATATGGGCTGCACAATACGTGCAGCTCCTTTTTATTTTGAGGAATAAGGGTGGAATATAGGGATGAATGAGTACCGCTTTTTTTATTTTTTATTTTCTGAAGAATTGCAGTAGCTATGTAAGAGGCAGCTTGTCCGGTTCTGGAAGATTAACCGGAGACGGATAGGCTGTTTTTTGTGCTTGGATTTTGTACAGGAATATATTTTCGATTTTGAACCCTTTTATTTTCGTCCCGGCTCCGGAGAAGTGGATTTTACCGGTTAAAAAAATTCCAAAAAGTAGCAAGCAGGGGATTGGTGTACATTGTATGAATACAATGTACCCAATCCCGCTTGTTGGGGAGTTCCCCAATCCCCCCGGAGAAAGAAAAAAAGGAAAGTGTAGCTGCGCTGCAGCATGAAAAACCGGAACGAAAAGAAGCCTATCGACATAAATCTGCAAATCCGGGAAAAAATCGAATTTGTACATTTTTAGAAAAAAAGAAAGTTTGCTATAATAAAACACGCAAGGGGCTGATTGGCATTCCCTTGCGTGTTCCTTGATAATTGAATAAGTCACAGCGATAACGTTAATCACCACGAGCCCGCTTGCAACTTATCGTTATTCAGTTCGTTTTTGATATTATCATAAAGTCTGTTGATACAAAAATGTATGAATAATAAAAGTGAAGAGACGGTGATACAGCCGGAAAGATAGTACGGGGCGATGACGTGGGTGGCTGCAGGATGCAACCGCATTCAGTCTGAGAAGGCAGCCTTTAGAGGACAATGATACTTACCGTGGAAAAAAGCACGGTCTGCGTGGGAAACAGATAGTAGAGGCTATATGCCGGTGTGAGGGATGAAGCTCCGGATCGCGATGGACTATAAATGATATATGGTTAAAGACGAGGATAGCAGTCTGAGACCGCTATCCTCTTTCTTTGACTGAAATGTTATAATACGGTCAGGAGGAAATGGATATGAATTACAATTATGAAAAAATTCTTAAGACCGCTAAATTTCAGAATCTGGAAAGATGGATATATGAAGCTGTATGTGAAGCTGCGCGGAACATGACCAAGGAACTTCTGGAAGAACTCGATAAGTTTTTGCAGCAAACAAGAGATACAAAAAGATATGTAAATAAGCAAAAAAGAAAAACAACGATAAAAACAGTATATGGTGAGGTCGAATATATCAGGCACATGTATTATGATAGAAAGACGGGGCATCATGTATATCTTCTTGATGAGAAGCTGCAGATGGAAAAAATTGGAACCGTATCAGCAAATCTGGCACAGGTAATAGCGGAAGCTGCGGTAGAAATGCCATATCGAAAAGCTGCAGAATTGATATCACAGACAACCGGACAGACAATCAGCAGTCATGGAGCATGGAATGTCGTGCAAAAGATTGGGGAAGAAATTGGTCGGGAAGAAGAAATAATGTTGAATGAAATGGAAGAAGAGACAACCAGAGGAGAGACAGAAAGCCCGATCATCTTTATGGAAGCGGACGGCGTATATTTGAATATTCAAAAGAATAAGAAAAAAGCAAAATCACAGGAAATGAAGCTAGCAACCGTCTACACTGGATGGAGCAAGGACGGCAAAAAATTAGTTAATAAGAAAGTGCTTGCCGGAATGGCAGGATCAATGAAATTTAATACGAAAACTGAAGCACTCATTCAGAGTGTTTTTCATATAGAAGCAGATCAGGTGCGCGTGCTAAATGGCGATGGCGCGGCGTGGATCAGTAACACATACAACCCGGAACGAATTTTCCAACTGGATCGGTTCCATATCGTAAAAAAAATCAGATCAGCAATTAAGGTAAAAAAATTTGCAAATCAGATACTTGGAAAAATGATGTCCGGAGATTACAGCGGTGGTCTGCAGGACATAGAGACATATATCAACAGTATTGACGATGGTCAACATAAAAAAGAATTAAAGGATGTAAGAGATTTATATAAATATCTTACAAACAATATCGATGGACTTCCGCGCTGGCAGGAGCAGCTTATGACACTTGGGATTGATCTGCAGGCACCGGAAGGACAAACATATAAAAACATGGGCGTGCAGGAGAACCAGAACTGCAGCCTAATCACTAACCGGATGAAGGGACGTAAGATGCGCTGGTCAGTCGAGGGAGCAGATAATCTGGCAAAGATTATCTATACCCGCGAAAACGAAGATCTCGAAAAGATCATTGAAAAATACGATGGTGTGATTATTCTCCCGGATGATTACGAAAAAGAGATTCAGATCTTATCTGCAGATAAAGTTCAGAAGGTAATCGGATCCGGAAGCAGATATATAGAGATCCTGCAGGGCGCACTTCCGGTGCTTGGAAGCCCAATTGGGAACTATACAGATGCAATTAGAAAAATGAGCATGGTGTAAAAAACTGATTGTACAATCACTTGCAATAAGTTATAATGACAGTGATAAGTTCATTCAGTTCAAATATATTTTCCTTGATGATTAAAATTTGTTTTTGATTCGGATTTCTCACCGAAAAAACAGTCCGTCGAAAATGACGGATATACAAGGGAAATAAGCCCCCACACTTCGGTAACACATTCTTTGGTATGCCAATTCTTTACAAGTAAGAGAAAAAAGAATATAATAAGAATAAT
>ERZ773200.700-NODE-700-length-32849-cov-7.096603_pt1 | contig 32849 bp, 26 predicted proteins | sample MGYA00581008_ERZ773200 | MGnify/ENA primary metagenome ERZ773200 (study PRJEB29015, sample SAMEA2737770) | human gut metagenome | biome: human gut; feature: human-associated habitat; material: faeces | place: China | collected 2012 ... | reverse complement strand
GCTGCCGCACCTCGCTCGCCGTATCGGCACTTAGAATTATGCGGTATTGCCTTAGAAATTACAAATAATTCACCGCCAGGATCGCCGCGCCCAGCACGACCAGCACAACGCCTGTCGCGCGGTTCAGCGTGGCGGGCTCGGCCTTGTTCGCGAACTTGGCGGCAATGCGCGCCCAGAGCAGCGTGCTCAGCACACAGCAGATCAGACAGAACAGATCCGGTACACCGCCAATCGCAAAATGGCTGACAGAACCGGTGAAGGCTGTGAACGCCATGATGAAAACACTCGTTCCGACGGCAGTTTTTAGCTCGTAGCCCAGCACGGAGGTCAAAAGCAGCAGCATCATCATGCCGCCGCCCGCGCCGATGAACCCGCAGATAAAGCCCACGCCCGCGCCGCAGAGCAGCGACTGCGCGAACCGCTTCTGTACGCTGACGGCGTTCATCGCGCTCTTGGTCGTCATGACGGGCCGCACGATGAACTTGACGCCCAGCAGCAGCGTCATGAACGTTGAGAAACCGCCCATCGTTGTGCCGGGCACGAGGCTGGCCACATAGCTGCCAACCAGCGTGAAGCAGAGCACCGACGCCATCATGACCGCGCCGTTTTTAATGTCCAGGTTGCCGCTTTTGCCGTAGGTGTAGGCAGAGATCGCACTCGCCAGCACGTCGCTGGCCAGCGCAATGCCCACGGCCATGTAGGGGTCCATCCCCAAAAAAGTAATGAGCATCGGGCTGATGACCGCCGCGGCGCTCATACCCGCAAAGCCTGTGCCCAGTCCCGCGCCGATGCCCGCAATAAAGCAGACGATGAATGCTACCAGATAGGTCATATTCTTACTCCTTGTTCAGCTCCCGCAGGAGGTTTGCATCCATGCGGCGCAGATAGTCCTGCAGCGTCTGCTGCTCCTGCGCCGTAAAGCCCGCAAACAGCGGCTCCAAGCTGCAGCGCTGGATGTCCGCCAGTACCGCGACCATCGGCAGGGCATCGGGTGCAAAGCCCAGCAGCCGCTGGCGGCGGTTGTCCGGCGCAGGGGAGACCGTCAGCACGCCGCGTGCGCGCAGCCGCTCCACCGCCGCCGACACATTGGATTTTGCCAGACCGCGGTAGCGGCAGATGTCGCTGGCCGTGCGGCAGTCTGGATTGTTGTGCAGAAACAGCAGGATGTCAATTTCCAGCTGGTTCAGCCCGTACTGTACGGAAGCAGCCTCAAACCGCGTTGCATGGTACTTTTTGTAGTGCTGTACGTAGCTCAATATGGGCAGCAACTGCATCACTCCTTTGCAAGGCTCAAATAGAACAGTTCTAATTATAACTATTTGCACAGCAAATGTCAATACTGCCTGTTAAAAAGCAAACATCAGAGAGGGACAGCCGCGCCGCGCCAGGCTATACCGGATACACCGAAAAAAGAGGATGCGGACGGATCCGCACCCTCTAAAACAAAAACAAACCCGAAACAATGCTTCACGAAGAAGATTGAGTTCGGATTTGCACAATATGGTGGACCTGGAGGGATTCGAACCCTTGACCTCTCGGATGCGAACCGAACGCTCTCCCAACTGAGCTACAGGCCCATGTCATTTCGACTTGATAAGTGTACCTCTTTTCTGCCAAAAAGTCAAGGGGGTAATGCAGATTTTGTTTGCAAGCGCCGGACATATCCTGTAACATACGAATTTATATTGTAACAGGTGCAATTCCGCCTGCATCTTGCGCTTCTCATTATATAGTGCTATAATGGTACAAATCTTGCAGTGCCCGTATAAAAACGTATAGGCAATGTGGATTGAATCCTGCGCGTGGGTTGAATTATAGTATTCTCATTAAAGGTACAAGAATTCAACCTATGTGGGGAGGAAACCTTATGGAAGGCAAGCTGATTGCAAGCTACCGGCGGGAGCTTTCTGCGCTGGATGACCTGCAATGCGCCGGAACCGTGACCTATACGCTGACACAGGAGGCGGATGCGTTTGTCATCACTGTCCAGCGCGACGGGGCACGGGCGGCAGCGTGTATGCTGTGTGAGATAGAGGAGGAGCGCGCGGGGATGCTGACACGTTTCCTGTACGAAAACGCCGTGGAGCCTGCGCATACCTCCGCGGTACTGCATGACCTCTGTGGATCGAAGGTGGGCTGACATGGCGGTGTTGCTGCATGACCGTCCGGAAGCAGCCGGACAAAAGCAGAGAGAGGTGCTCAGGCTGCCCCGGACTTCCGCCGTGGTGGCACTGTTTGCATTCAGCTCCCGTATGGATCGCGATTCCATGCGGCTGTTTGCCCGGACCCATGGGGACGAGGTTCGCGCCGCGGCCATTGCATCGACGGGGCAGGAGGTACTGGAGCTGCTGCACGGCGGCCTTCGCCCGCAGGTGCTTGTGCTCGACGCCCTGCTGACCAAGCCGTCCGTGACGCAGGTCTTGCAGGAGATCAGCACGATGCAGCCGGACCCGGAGCCGGCAGTCCTTGTGTTGGTGCCCGTGCCGGAGGAAACCGCCGCGCGCAAGGCGCTGGGCCTGTTTGCCCAGTACCGGATCATGCTGCGCCCCTACGGGATGAAGAATCTTTTCGATGAGATCTACCGCATGGGCACAACGGACGACGAGCATCGGCTCTACCACCTGCGCCGCTGCTGTGAGGATGTGCTGGATGACTTCGGCGCGCGGTCCACACTGAACGGCTACCGCTATGCCGAGCGGATGCTGCTCTACGCGCTGTACGCGGAGCGCCCGCAGAAGATCGGCGATTTGCAGCAGTATGTCGCGTCGGAGGAGAACATCGAGATCGGCACTGTGACCTCGGCGCTGAACCGGATGTCGGCGGGTATGTCCAAGCGCGGTGCGGAGCCGTACCGCGGACTTTGCCTGCGCTGCGGCCGCCCGGAAAACGGCGTGCTCTCCAACGGGCAGCTGTTTGAGGGGCTGCTCAAGGAGCTGCGCCGCCGACTGGAACCGACTGTATAAATTTAGGAAAGAAGGCGTTTTCCATGGACAGAAGGAACGAGGATACAGCACTGCTGGCCTTGCGCGGGGGATTGCGCGGGCGGTTCCGGCGCTCGTTTGACAGCATGGAAAACGCCTTTGAGGTATTGCAGGACCGCTTGCAGCACGCGGTAAACCCGGCAGAGCGCGCCGAGCTGATGCCGCTGCTTGAGGAATTGCAGACGCAGCTGATCTGCCTGCGGCGGCTGGGGGACCAGGCGTCGGATGCCGCCACGGCGGCGCTGCTGCACGGCACCTGTGTGCCGCAGCCCATCGACCTGCTGGGGCAGCTGCGGGAATTTTGCAGTATTTTGCAGGAGGAGGCCGCGCAGTACGCGCTGCCCTTTACCGTGACGCTGCAGGTCGACGGGCTGGACGTGCTGCCCACGACGGGGGATGTCTCGCTGCTCAACGGTCTGCTGACGAACCTTGTCTCCAACACACTGGCCGCGGACCGTGCGGCGCACATTATGCTGCTCTGCACGCCGGGCAGGCTCTGCTACAGGGACAACGGCCCGGGTCTGCCGCCCGATGCCGCCGCCCTGCTGACCGAGGGGCAATGGAGTGAACGCCTGCTCCACGCGGGCGGGCTGGGCCTGCCGCTGGTTGCCGCTTACACAAGCGCCATGGGCTGGGCGCTGACCGTAGGGGAGGGGCCGGGTATGAGCTTGCAGTTCACGTTGCCCGCCGCGCCGCCGCTCGACGGCATGGTGCTGACCTCGCCCACCGAGCGTCTCGCTGACCGGCAGAACCGCCGCAGACTGATACGCCGGGAGCTGGCGGTTCTGGTAGCGGATACTTCGATACAGTAAGTAAAAGCGCTGTTCTTGGAAGGGGGCGGCGCTTTTTTGCTGCATGGCTTCCCCCTCGGGGGAAGCTGTCAGCGGCCCCGCCCGCTGACTGATGAAGGGAAACCTTGCCTCTGCTGCCCGTAAACGGATCGCTGTGGCAAACCTGCCCCTCATCCGGCCCTGCGGGGCAATCTTCCCCACAGGGGAAGGCTTTAAGGAGACGGGCAGCCTCATTTTTTTTCCACACCGCTTTACTTTAAGCCCAAATTATTGTAAAATGTTATACAAAGAGAATGGTTTACTATGCCTGCACGGCACAGCGGACCGCCAAAATAACTACAGGTGGTGTTTTTTATGGCAATTCAGTATAAACGTATTCTTCTGAAGGTCAGCGGCGAGGCTCTGTCCGGCCCCAAGGGCACGGGCTTTGATGAGGAGACCATCGCCTCCATCTGCGCGGGCATCAAGGCTGCGCACGACCTCGGTGCCCAGATCGGCATCGTCGTGGGCGGCGGCAACTTCTGGCGCGGACGCTCCAGCGGCAAAATGGACCGCATGGACGCCGACAAGATCGGTATGCTGGCCACCGTTATGAACGCGCTGGCTGTCAAGGACGCGCTGCGCCAGCAGGGTGTGGACGCCGTCGTCATGACCAGCTCCTTCATGCCGCAGGTCGCCGAGTGCTTCACGAGCGACAAGGCCATTGCCGCGCTGGAAAGCGGCAAGATCGTCGTGTTCGGCGGCGGCACCGGCAACCCGATCTTCTCCACCGACACGGCCTCCGCCCTGCGCGCACTGGAGATCGGCGCGGACGCCATGTTCAAGGCCACGATGGTCGACGGCGTCTATGACAAGGACCCCCACAAGTACGCCGACGCCGTGCGCTACGACACGCTGACCTTCACCCGCGTGCTGGATGAGCGCCTGGCCGTCATGGACTCCACCGCCGCAACCCTCTGCCGCGACAACGGTCTGCCCATCCTCGTGTTCGATCTGGGCCAGCCCGCCAACATTGCCAGGGCTGTCAAGGGCGAAAGCGTCGGTACCCTGGTCAGGGAATAAGACGCAAAAGCACAAATTGAAAAATTCATATTTTCCCCCTATACTATCTTAAAATAAGGAGAATTTCATTATGAGCAGCACGACGAAACCCTATGAAGAAAAAATGAATGCCAGTGTCAACCACCTCATCCATGAGCTGGCCTCCATCCGCGCAGGCCGCGCAAACCCCGCCATTCTGGACAAGGTCACGGTCGATTACTACGGCAGCCCCACGCCCATCCAGCAGATCGCGGCTGTCGCCGTCGCCGAGGCCCGCATCCTGACCATCTCCCCGTGGGACCGCTCGATGCTCAAGCCCATCTCCAAGGCCATCCAGACCAGCGACATCGGCATCAACCCCATTGATGACGGCCAGGTCATCCGTCTGGTGTTCCCGGCCCCCACCGAGGAGCGCCGCAAGCAGCTGACCAAGGATGTCAAGAAGCAGGGCGAGGACGCCAAGACTGCCGTGCGCAACATCCGCCGCGACGCCATGGACAAGTTCAAGGCCATGAAGAAGGCCGGCGAGCTCACCGAGGACGACCAGAAGAAGCTGGAGGAAGAGACCCAGAAGCTGACCGACAAATATGTCAAGCTGATCGACGACACCTGCGCCGACAAGAACAAGGAAATCATGGAGGTCTGATCTCTCCATGAACGATAGCCTGTGCGGGCATGTCATGCGACACGCCCGCATAGGCTGTTATTGCATCATTGAATAAAACGATTCCGCGAAAGGAAACCACCGTTTATGAAGACCCGCATCATCACCGCCGCTGTCGGCCTGGGCGTTTTGGCCGTTGTGCTGGCGTTTTTTGACACCTTCCTGTTTGACTTGGTATTAAGTGCCGTCTGCCTGATTGCCATCCATGAGGTTTTTTCCGCTATGGGCTTTGGCAAAAAGCAGTGGTATCTCTATGCCGCCGCTGTGCCGCTGACACTGCTGGTCATGCTGAGCACATTGCAGATGGTGCGCGGCCTGCTGCTGCCCGCGGCCTTTTTGACGGTGCTGTTCTACAACGTCTGTCAGATCGCTCACGTCAAAACACTGGATTTCGGTAAGCTGACGGGGTTTGTCTACTTCTCGGGCGTCATCACGTTCTGCTTCTACTCGCTCATCCACTTAAAGCGGATGCTGCCCTTCGCAGAATATCGCTATGACGCGATTTATTTCATTCTGCTGATCCTCTGCTTTGCCTGGGGCGGCGACACCGCGGCCTACTTTGCGGGCCGTGCGTTCGGCAGGCACAAGCTGGCTCCTATCGTCAGCCCCCACAAGACCGTGGAGGGCGCTGTGGGCGGCGTGCTGGGCAGCATGGCTGCGGGCTGTGTGCTGACGCTCGTCTACTCGCTGCTGTCGGCCAAATACAACGTCATCAGCATTCAGGTGCAGCCGAAGCATTATCTGGTGCTGCTGGGCATGGGTGCCGTGGCATCGGTGCTGGGCATTCTGGGTGACCTGTTTGCGTCGTCTGTCAAGCGCCAGGTCGGCATCAAGGATTACGGCACGATCTTCCCGGGGCACGGCGGCATTCTGGACCGCTTTGACAGCGTCATGTTCATCGCGCCCTTTGTTTCCATCGCGGTACGCTACTTCTTCTATCTGCTGTGAGGAATCGTAAAAATGAGTAAAGTTATCACACTTTTGGGCTCCACGGGTTCCATCGGCACCCAGAGCCTGGACGTCTGCCGTATGCACGGCTATGAGGTGTTCGGCCTGTCCGCCAATTCCAGCGTCGATAAGCTGCTGGCGCAGATCGCGGAGTTCCACCCGAAGTACGTCGCCGTCACCGACCCCGCCGCGTTTGACAAGCTCTCCGCCGCGCTGGCCGGGCAGGCCGACGCGCCGAAGCTGCTCAAGGGCGCGGAGGGGCTGCGCGCGCTGGCCTGTATGGACGGCGCGGGCACGGTGCTGAACGCCGTTGTCGGCATTGCGGGCCTCGACGCCTCGCTGGCCGCGATTGAGAGCGGCCACGATCTGGCGCTGGCCAACAAAGAAAGCCTTGTCACGGGCGGCCATCTTGTGACCGATGCTGTCAAAAAGCACGGCGTCCACCTGCTGCCCGTGGACAGCGAGCACAGCGCTATTTTCCAGTGCTTGCAGGATCAGAACAGCGCCAAAACGCTGGAGAAGATCCTGCTGACGGCCTCCGGCGGCCCGTTTTTCGGCATGACCACCGAGCAGCTGCGCACCAAGACGAAGGCCGACGCGCTCAAGCACCCGAACTGGAATATGGGCGCCAAAATCACGATTGATTCTGCGACCCTGATGAACAAGGGTCTGGAGCTGATCGAGGCCGCGTGGCTGTTCGGTCTGCCCGAGGATAAGATTCAGATCGTCGTCCAGCGTGAGAGCATCATCCACTCCGCCGTGCAGTTTGCGGATCATTCGATCATTGCGCAGCTCGGTGTGCCCGACATGCGCATTCCCATCCAGTATGCGCTGACCTGGCCCGAGCGCCTGCCCAGCCCCGTGCCGGAGCTGGACTTCACCGCGCTGACCAAGCTGAGCATTGCAACGGCGGACGACGAGACCTTCCGCTGCCTCAAAGCCTGCAAAAAGGCTATCCGCAAGGGCGGTCTGGCCCCCTGCGCCGCCAACGGTGCGAACGAGGCCGCCGTTGCGCACTTCCTGCGCGACGAGATCGGCTTCCTGGACATTGGCCGCCTGGTCGAGGGCATCGTCGACAGTGATTCCTTCGGCGGCGACTACACGCTTGCCGACGTCCACGAGTGTGACCGCATGGCCCGCGCTTATGTGGAGGCGCATATCTGATTGGAACTGCCCGGTAGGGGCCGCACATGTGCGGCCCTCAGCTTTCCGGCAGACTCCTGCCTGCCATACACGCGCGGGCCGGGCATGCCCGGCCCCTACAGCTCTACGTCCAATACTTTACTTGTGAGGTGCCTATGACTGCATTGCTGACCGGGCTGGCATCGCTGCTCGTGTTTAGCAGCGTCATTCTGGTGCATGAGCTGGGCCACTTTATGGCGGCGCGCCATTGCGGTATCCATGTCGAGGAATTTTCCATCGGCTTTGGCCCGTGCCTGTGGTCCACGACCCGTGACGGAACGACCTATTCTGTCCGCCTGCTGCCGCTGGGCGGCTATAATCTGTTCAGCCCCCTGCCTGACGAGGAGGGCGACGAGGCGGACGAGAGCGGGGAGAGCGCACTGCCGCCCGCCCCGAAGCCCCGCAAAACCACGCTTTTCCCGCTGGTCGTCAGCGGCCAGAAATTTGAGGATGCCACCGCCTGGCAGCGCTTTTTTGTCACGCTCTGCGGTGCGCTGATGAACTTTATCCTCGGCGTCGCGGTGCTGTTGGTGCTCGTCCTTACCATGGGCAAGGTCGGCAGCACGACGATTGCGGATTTCAGCGAGAACGCCACAAGCTCCGCAGCCCTGCAGGAGGGCGACACGATTTTGCAGATTTGCAGCAACCCCTGCTGGACGGTCTACGACATAACCGATTGGTTTTACACCGCGGAGGAGGAAACCTACAACGTGGTGGTCCTGCGCGGCAGCGAGGTCCTGGAGCTGCAGGATGTGACCTTCACCCCGACGCGCGACGCGGACGGCAATGTGCTGTACGGCACGGATTTCCGCGTTGAGCCGATGAAAAAGGACCTGCGGCACGTCATTGTCATGACCTGCGATATGTATAGTTACTACAGCAGGGCTATTCTGGGCAGCTTTTTTGACCTGCTCGCCGGCAAGGTGGGCGTGGAGGAACTGTCCGGCCCCCTCGGCACGGTGTCGGCGGTCAACCAGGCCGTGCACTACGGCTGGCGGGAGGTTCTGTCCCTGCTGGCTCTGCTGACCATCAACGTCGGCATCTTTAACCTGCTGCCCATCCCGGCGCTGGACGGCTGCAAGCTGCTGTTCCTTGCGTGGGAGGGCCTGACCGGCCATCCTGTGCCGCCCCGCGTGCAGGGCGTGATCAACACGGCGGGTACGGTGGCGCTGGTGTGGCTGATGATTCTGGTCACGATGCACGATATTTCACGATTCTTATAAGGAGAACTACGATGCAGCGTCAATTAAAAAAAGAAGTCAAGATCGGCAACATTAAAATCGGCGGCACGAACCCCATTGCCGTCCAGACGATGCTGAATGTGCCCGTCAAGGATATTGCGGGCAACGTGGCCCAGGCAGAGCGCGTCGCCAAGGCGGGCTGCCAGATCGTCCGCGTGACCGTGCCCACCCCGGCGGACGCCGCCGTCGTGGCTGCCATTAAAGAGAAGGTGGACATCCCCGTTGTGGCGGACATCCACTTTGACTACCGCGCCGCGCTTGCAGCGCTGGATGCCGGTGCGGACAAAATTCGCATCAACCCCGGCAACATCGGGGATGATGACCGCGTCAAGGCTGTGGCCGACGCCTGCAACGCCAGAAATGTGCCCATCCGCATCGGCGTCAACGGCGGCAGCCTCGAAAAGCACATCCTGGCCAAGTACGGCGCTCCCGTGCCCGAGGCCATGGTGGAGAGCGCCATGTACCATGTGCGGCTGCTGCAAAAATACGACTTTGATAATATCGTTATTTCGATCAAATCCAGCAACGTGCCCCGCATGATGGCGGCGTACCGTCTGCTGGCCAGCCAGACGGACTACCCCCTGCACGTCGGCGTGACCGAGGCCGGCGGCAACCGCATGGGCCTCATCAAGTCCGGTATGGGCATCGGCGGTCTGCTGATGGAGGGCATCGGCGACACGCTGCGCGTCAGTCTGACCGATGAACCCGAGAACGAGGTCTACGCCGGGTATGACATCCTGCGCGCGGCGGGCTACGCCGTCGCCGGTCCCGAGATCATCAGCTGTCCGACCTGTGGCCGCACCCAGTACCCGATGATCGAGATCGCCAACGAGGTCGAGGCGCGTCTGCGGGACGAGGGCTTTAAGAAGCCGCTCAAGATCGCTATTATGGGCTGTGTTGTCAACGGCCCCGGCGAGGCATCCGACGCCGACATCGGCATTGCCGGCGGTAAGGACGAGGCCCTGCTTTTCATCCGCGGCGAGAAGATCCGTATGCTCAAGGGCGATATTGTCGGCCAGCTGCTGGACGAGATCCATAAGATGTGACCCCCTAAAGCCTTCCCCCCTTGGGGGAAGGTGGCCCCGCAGGGCCGGATGAGGGGCAAGCTGTCCTCGGCAATCCGTTTGTGGGTAATGCCCGGCAACTCCGCCCTCATCAGTCCGCTTCGCGGACAGCTTCAGTCTCCGTGCCAAGAGCCGCCTACGGCGGTTGCACTCCGACACGCGCCTGCGGGCGCAGCCCCTCGGAGGAAGCCTTGTCTCTACACCCACTTGTGAGGTACCCCCATTTGAAACCATTTGTCACCCAGGTCTGGCCGCAGTTTACGGCGGACCAGCAGTTCTGCGCGGCGTTCGGCAGTGTGCTTGTGGACCGCGTGGAGCTTTACCGCACACAAAGACAGGTCGTCATCTGCCTGCGCAGTGCTGAACCTCTGGATCAGGCGCTGTGCGGGCGTCTTTGTGCGTCCCTTGCCGAGGTGTTCGCCGGGTATGAGCTGCAAGTCCGCAGCTACTTTGCCTACCCGAACATCACCCCCGAGGCCGTGCGCCTGATGATCGAGGAATTGAAAGAAAAGGGAATGCCGGTCAACGGCTTCCTCGATAAGTCCGAGCCCGTCACCTTTGGCGAGGACGGCATCACGGTCCACGTCAGCGCGGGCCGCCAGATCCTTGAGAGCGTCGAGCTGCCCCGCGTGCTGGCCGAGATGATCCAGGAGCGCACAGGAAGTCTGCCCGTTGTCCGCCTGGCCGATTCCGGTAAGGCGCGCACCGAGGAGGAGTTTGAGCAGTACCTGCAGGAGAAGGCCCCCGTTGTCAAGTTCGAGGCCAAGGAGACACCGCCCGACTTTACGATTGAAGGTCTCGCCCTCACGAACAAGCCGGTCAAGCTGTTCTACGGCAAGCAGTTCAAGCCCACCGACACCCGCCGCCTCAACGATCTGGGCGACGGCGGCAAGGTCACGGTCTGGGGCGACGTCTTTGCTACCGAGGTCAAGGGCAGCCGCCGCAAGATTTATTTTACCTCCATTACCGACTACTCCGGCTCCGTCAACCTCAAGGTCATGGGGGAAGAAGGCGCGGATATGTCCAAGTGGGAGGGCCTCAAGCCCGGAACGACCCTCATCGTCCGTGGCAACTATATGTACGACAAGTACGAGCATGACTTTGTCATCATGCCCTACGACGTTTTGCAGGTCGAGCGTGAGCAGCGCCAGGATACCGCGCCCGACGGCGAAAAGCGCGTCGAGCTGCACCTGCACACCAAGTCCAGCTCGATGGACGGCTTCAACGACCCCGGCAAGATCGTGCGTCTGGCTCACCGCATGGGCCACCGCGCCATTGCCATCACCGACCACGGCGTCTGCCAGGGCTACCCCGAAGCGATGCTGGCCACCGATGCCATCCACGAAACAGACCCGAACTTTAAACTGATTTACGGCTGTGAGGCCTACTTCGTCGATGACATGATCCCCGCAGTCTACGGCAGCGCCGAGATGCCGCTCTCCGGCTCGTTCGTCGTCTTTGACACAGAGACGACGGGTCTCGACTCCAACACCGAGCGCCTGACCGAGATCGGCGCAGTCTATGTTGAAAACGGCAAGATCAACGAGGAAAAGAAGTTCTGCACCTTCGTCAACCCCGGCAAGCCGATCCCGCAGAAGGTCGTTGACCTGACCGGCATCAACGATGCCATGGTCGCCGACGCCCCGACGCCCGAGGAGGCCATCCGCGCTTTTAAAGAATTTTGCGGGGACAACATCCTTGTGGCCCATAACGCCCACAGCTTTGATATGCTGTTCATCCGCAAGGCAGGGGAGAAGGCGGGCGTCAGCTGGGACGAGAACACCTATATCGACACACTGCCGATGGGGCAGGCACTCTTTCCGGGGCTGCGCAACTACAAGCTGGACACCATCAACAAGCACCTCGAGATCCCGCCCTTCAACCATCACCGCGCCGTCGATGACGCCATGGCGCTGGCCCGCATCTATGAGGTCATGCTGACCGACCTCGAGGAAAAGGACATCCATACGGTGGAGTCTATCAACACCGGCCTCGGCGGCAACAAAGAGGTGCTGAAGAAGAAATACTACCACCTTATTATATTGGTGCAGAATCAGGTGGGCTTAAAGAACCTCTACCGCATTGTCAGCGCCGCCCACACGCAGTATTTCTTTAAGAAACCGCGCGTGCCGCGCAGCCTGCTGAACCAGTACCGCGAGGGCCTGCTGCTCTCCCCGGCCTGTGAAGCAGGTGAGCTTTACAGGGCAATCGTGGCCGGTCAGCCCTACGAACAGCTGCTGCGCATTGCCGATTATTACGATTATCTCGAGGTGCAGCCGCTCGGCAACAATGAATTCATGGTGCGCAACGGGCAGGTGGACTCGATCGAGGCCATCAAAAACTTCAACCGCACCGTCATAAAGCTGGGCGAGGACCTGCATAAGCCGGTTGTCGCCACGGGCGACTCCCACTTTCAGGAGCCGGAGGACTGGATCTACCGCGCTGTTCTGCAGGCCGGCAACGGCTTCAAGGACGCGGACAACCAGGCCCCGCTCTACTTCCGCACCACGCCCGATATGCTGGAGGATTTCAGCTATCTGCCGCAGGAAAAGGCGTATGAAATTGTGGTGACGAACCCCAACAAGATCGCCGCGACCATCGACAACAACCTGCGCGCCATCCCCAAGGGCACCTACCCGCCCAGCATCCCGGGCGCGGAACAGGAGCTGCGCGACGACACGTGGAAGCACGCGGCGCGCGACTACGGCAGCCCGCTGCCCGACGTGCTGCAAAAGCGGCTGAAAAAGGAGCTGGACTCCATCTGCGGCCACGGTTACGCCGTTTTGTACGTCATTGCCGTGCGTCTGGTGGCCTACTCCAATGCGGGCGGCTATCAGGTCGGCAGCCGCGGCTCCGTCGGCTCATCCGCCGTCGCGCACTTTTCCGGCATTTCCGAGGTCAACTCGATGCCGCCGCACTATCTGTGCCCCAACTGCAAGCACAGCGAGTGGATCAACGACGGCGTACACTTTGACGGCTTCGACCTGCCCGACAAGACCTGCCCGGTCTGCGGCAAGCCGATGATCGTCGAGGGCCACGACATCCCGTTTGAGACCTTCCTCGGCTTCTACGGCGACAAAGAGCCTGATATTGACCTGAACTTCTCGGGCATGTATCAGTCCCACGTCCACCGCTACACCGAGGAGCTGTTCGGCAAGGAAAACGTGTTCAAGGCGGGCACGGTCTCCGGTCTGCAGGATAAGACCGCCTACGGCTACGTCAAAAAATACCTCGAGGAGCGCAGCAAGACCGTCAACCGCGCCGAGGAAAACCGCCTTGTCATGGGCTGCACCGGCGTCAAGCGCACGACGGGTCAGCACCCCGGCGGCATGGTCGTTGTGCCGGATACCTTCGACATTTACGACTTCTGCGCCATCCAGCACCCGGCGGACGACGTCAAGGGCGGTCTGCTGACGACCCACTTTGAATTTAAATACCTGCACGATACGCTGCTCAAGCTGGATGAGCTGGGGCATGATGTGCCGACCTTCTACAAGTTCTTTGAGGAATACTCCGGCATTCCGATTGATTCCGTCCCGATGAACGACGAGAAGGTCTACAGTCTGCTGACCAGCCCCGAGGCCCTCGGCGTGACGGAGGAGCAGATCGGCTCCAAGACCGGCACGTTCGGCATCCCCGAGATGGGCACAAACTTCGTGCGCCAGATGCTTCTGGACGCCCAGCCGAAGAATTTCTCCGAGCTGATCCAAATCTCCGGCCTGTCCCACGGCACCGACGTCTGGACCGGCAACGCCGACGAGCTGATCCGCTCGGGCACCTGCACGATTGCGGAGGTCATCGGCTGCCGTGACAGCATCATGCTGTACCTGCTGCGCAAGGGACTGGAGCCGAAGATGTCGTTCGACATCATGGAGGCCGTGCGTAAGGGCAAGGTCGCCAAGGGCGGCTTCAAGCCCGGGTGGGAGGAAGCCATGCGCGAGCACGATGTGCCCGACTGGTATATTGAATCCTGCCGCAAGATCAAGTATATGTTCCCCAAGGCCCATGCCGTGGCCTACCTGATGGCGGCCATCCGCCTGATGTGGTTTAAGGTCTACCACCCGGCCATCTTCTACGCGGTGTACTTCACGGTGCGCGGCGCGGATATTGACTATGAGGCCGCCGTGGGCGGCGTCCGTGTGGCGAAGCAGCACCTGCGCGACAACGAAAAGATCCCCAAGGACGAGCGCACCGCCAAGGACGATGACGCGCTGGTCAGCCTGCAGCTGGAAAACGAAATGCTGCAGCGCGGCTGCGAGTTTTTGCCCATCGAGCTGGGCAGGAGCTACGCCAGCAAGTACGTGGTTGAGGACGGCAAGGTGCGTCTGCCGTTCACGGCCATCCGCGGTCTGGGTGATGCCGCCGCCGCTGCGCTGGAACAGGCTACGATGCACGGGCAGGAGTATATCTCGGTGGAGGAATTGCAGCAGGCCAGCGGTGTGGCGCAGTCTGTTTTTGACAAGCTCCGCGCCGTCGGCGCTTTGGGTAATCTGCCCGAAACGAGCCAGGTGGATTTGTTCAGTATGATATAAAGGTGAGGGGCTCTGCCGCTTTGCCGTTGCCGCCAACTTGCCCCCTTGACAACCTACCTGATTTGCGCTATAATAGCAGTCACTGATGCGGGATTAGCTCATCCGGTAGAGTGACTGCTTCCCAAGCAGTAGGTGGCGAGTTCGAGACTCGTATCCCGCTCCAAGATACCCCGAGGCGTTTCGCTTCGGGGCATTTTTATTTGTGCAAAAAGAGGTGCCGACCATGCTTGACGCATTCCCGATCTATCACTGGTTCCACAACGGCAACCCGTATTCCGGGGCAGAGGGCGGTATGCGCTATGTCATCACCCCCATCAAGGTGCCCGACCCGAGCGACGAGAGCGGCAAGAAAAAGCGCGAGGCCCTCTGCGCCGAGGTCTGGCCCGGCCCGTGGAGCATCGAGCATACCGCCGAGGAAAAGATCGAGACGCAGCTGTTTGACGGCGACCAGGCGGGCTTGGATAAGGCTGTCGCCTGGCTGCATGAGCGTTACACCGCCGAGGCAGACCGCTGGACGGACATCCCGTCGATCCTTGACTGTGAGCCGGACCGCTGACGACTGATGAACACCTGCTGCTGATAAGCTGCTGGCGGATGCCCGGCGCGAGGCCGACGACATTGTGAGCCGGGCCAACAGGGAGGCCGACAGACAGTGGGAGCTTTTCCGTCGGCAGGTGCGCAGGGCACCCCGCGCAGAGACCGGGGTGCGGCTTTTGCGTAAAAACGCGATTTGTACAAAAGCAGGTTGCACAAGACTGGCAAAGCGCGTACAATAGTGCTGAATGAGGCGATTTGTATGTGGTTACTGTACGCAGTCGGCTCTGCGCTGTTCGCGGGTCTGACATCCATTCTGGCAAAATGCGGCATTCGCAAAACGGATTCCACCGTGGCCACGGCCATCCGCACGATCATTGTGTTGATTTTTGCGTGGGTCATGGTGTTTGTGGTCGGCTCGCAGGGGACGATTGCCAGCATCCCGGCCAGAAGTCTGGTATTCCTGGGGCTGTCGGGTCTGGCTACGGGTGCCAGCTGGCTGTGCTATTTTTATGCCTTGCAGCGCGGGCCGATCGATAAGGTCGTGCCCATCGACAAGAGCAGCACGGTCATGACGATCTTGCTGGCTGCACTGCTGCTGGGCGAGAGTGTGACCATGACCAGGGGCATCGGCGTTGTGCTGATCGCCGCCGGCACGTTCCTGATGATCGAGAAAAAGGGCGGCGTCCAGAAAGAGGAAAATGGCTGGATGTTGGCGGCATTCGGTTCGGCTATTTTTGCGGCGCTGACCTCGATCCTGGGCAAGGTCGGCATCACCGGGGTCGAGTCCAATCTCGGTACGGCGCTGCGCACCGGCGTGGTGCTCATCATGGCGTGGGTCATGGTGTTTGTGCAGGGCAAGCAGGGCCAGGTGAAGGCGGTGCCCAAAAATGAGCTTGGCTTCATCTGTCTGTCGGGTCTGGCGACGGGTGCCAGCTGGCTGTGCTATTACAAAGCGCTGCAGCTCGGCCCGGCCAGCCTCGTCGCGCCCATCGATAAGCTGAGCATTCTGGTCACGGTGCTGTTCTCCTACATCGTGTTCCATGAGCGCCTGAGCAGAAAGGCTCTGACAGGTCTGGCCGTGCTTGTCGCGGGCACGCTCGTCATGCTGGTATAAAATTTATCATAACGGCAGCACCTTTTCCTGCAAAGGTGTTGCTTTTTTTGCTGTCTTTTGCCATAATAAATATATATGCAATAGGCAGGCTTATGCAGGAAAGGAGGCACAGCAGATGGCGAAAATCGCCGTGGTCGAGGACAACGACGCCATGCGGGCGCAGCTCTGCGGGTTCATCGCGCAGTATGCGCAGGAGAGCGGACACCAGCTGGACGTGACCGCCTTCTCGGACGGGGCACAGCTTGTGGAGCCGTACCGCCCCGGGTTTGACATCATCTTTCTGGATATTGAGATGCCAACGCTCGGCGGTATGCCGACGGCGGAGCGCATCCGCAGGCAGGACCCTGATGTGGTGCTCGTGTTCGTCACCAACATGGCACAGTATGCCATCCGCGGGTATGAGGTCGACGCGCTCGACTTTGTGCTCAAGCCCGTCAGCTACTACCAGTTCAGCACCAAGCTGGAGCGCGCCTTGCAACGCATCCAGCGCCGCCGCGGCGGGCAGGTGGCCTTGCAGGTCAGCGGCGGGGTGCAGCTGCTGGATACCGACGACATCCTTTATCTGGAAACGCGGGACCGCCTTTTGCACTACCACACGGCCACGGATACCTGGTCGGTGCGCGGCAGTCTGCTGAAGGCCGAAAAGGATCTGGCTGCCTACCACTTTGCGCGCTGCAACCAGTGCTATCTGGTCAACCTGCGCCACGTCAGGGGCGTGCAGGATGATCTGGTGCAGGTGGGGGAGGAACGGCTGGAGATCAGCCGCCGCCAGCGCACGGCTTTTCTGGCCGCGCTGGCGGCCTATGTCGGGGGTGCGCTGTAGGTGGATACACTTCTGACATGGGTGGTTTGTGCTGTCGGCCTGTGCGGTGCGGAGCTGGCCTACTGGCTGCCGCTGAAAAAACGCAGGAATTTTACCATGCGCACCGCCCTGAATTTTATCGCGGCAGTGCCGCTTGCGCAGGTCATCATCTGGGCCAACAGCGGCCACGCCAATCCGACGATGCTGCTGGTGGTTTACGGCGGTTATTTCATCTGGGCTGCGGTGTCAACCCATCTCTGCACGCTGCTGGATTGGTCGGCCAGCGCATATTGCAGCATTTGGATCGTCCTGACGACGGAGTCGGCCTATGAGCTGTGGCGCGTTCTGATCTGGACGGCGCAGGCGCTTGGAATGCGCCATCTGCCGCTGCACAGCACGCCGATGCTGCTGGGGCAGCTGGGCTTTACCATTGCCTGCTGTGTGACGGTCCGGTATACCATGGCGCGCACGATGCCGGAGGACGGCATCTACCACATCGGCCCTCGCCAGTTGGGCAGTGCCGGACTTCTGGGCGCGATATTCGTCTTTCAGTTTTTTGCACTGCAAACCAGTCTGCGCGTCGGGCTGCAGCCATCGGCGGTAGTCGCGCCGTCGATGCTGACCCAGTTTTACTGCGTGACACTGCTCTATTTACAGACCGAGCTTTTCAAAAAAGCGGCCATGCAGAAGGAGATGGACGCACTGAACCTTCTGTATGACCGCCAGCGCAAGCAGTACCAGATCGCACGGCAGAACGTGCAGATCATCAACCGCAAGTGCCATGAGCTCAAGGTTCAAATCGCCGATCTGCGCCGCCTGCAGCCCGACGAGGCCACAACGCGGAGCCTTGACGAGGCCGAGCAGGCGGCCCGGATGTACGACGCCAACGCTGCCACCGGCAATGAGGTGCTGGACGTCGTCCTGACCGAAAAGAGCCTGCTGTGTGAGGCCCAGCGCATCCGCCTGAACTGCGTGGCCGATGGCACCTGCCTTGCGGCCATCGAGCCGGGTGACCTGTACGCGCTGTTCTCGAACCTGCTCGACCAGGCCATCGACGCTGCAGCCCAGCAGCAGAATGACCGCCGCATGATCGACCTGCTTGTATGCAGGCGGCAGGGCTTCGCGGTCATCAACGTCATCGGCCCGGCGCTGTCCGGCAGCCAGTCCGACCACGGACGCCGCCACAGCTATGAGCTGAAGGTTGCCCGCCGTGTCGTGCAGAAATACAGCGGCACCATGGCGACAGAGCCCCGCGGAGAGCTGTTCGCCGTCAAGATCGTGCTGCCGCTCACCAGGGGATGAAAGAAAAAATACCGCCTGTTTTTTGTGCAAGATGTACAAAGAACGGGCGGCCTTTTTTGTACCCCAAAAACCGAATATCCCGCCAGAAATACCACTTTTCGCAAACCTATTGCCAGAAATTTAACAGTTCTGTACAATACAGATACAGTAAAAAACAACACAGGAGGGCGCAATGCGAAGCACGACCAAGCTGATGAAGAACTGGCAGTTCACCGGCCCTGACGGTAAGACCACTGCCGTGGACCTGCCGCACACATGGAACAACATCGACGGCCAGGACGGCGGCAACGACTACTGGCGCGGCACCTGCATCTACAAGACGCGGTTTGCGGCGCCCGCTTTTGACAAGAATACCCAACAGGTCTGGCTGCAGTTTGAGGGCGTGAATGCCAGCGCCAAGGTCACGCTGAACGGGGTGGAGGCCGCCCGCCACGACGGCGGCTACTCCACCTTCCGTGCGGATGTCACGGCGCTGCTGGCCGACAGCAATGAGCTGATCGTGGAGGCGGACAACAGCAAAAATGACCGCGTCTACCCCCAGAAGGCGGACTTCACCTTCTACGGCGGCATCTACCGCGACGTCAGCCTGCTGGTCGTCAACCGGAACCACATCGCGCTGGATTACCTCGGCGGCCCGGGCGTGCAGATCACGCCCACTGTCAACGGCGCAAACGCTGACATCGAGGTCAAGACCTGGATGGAGGGCGACGGCGAGGTCGAGTTCTCGATTTACGACGCCGCCGGTGCCGAGGTGCTGACCGGCAAGGGCCGGGACACGACGGTCACGCTGGAGCACCCGCACCTGTGGGACGGCGTCCGCGACCCGTATCTCTACACCTGCGCGGTGCGTCTGGTGCTGAACGGCGAGGTACAGGACGAGGTACGTCAGCGCTTCGGCGTGCGCAGCTTCTCGGTTGACCCCAAGCGGGGCTTCTTCCTCAATGGCCGCCCGTACTCGCTGCACGGCGTCTCCCGCCATCAGGACCGCAAGGGTCTGGGCAATGCCATCACGCGCGAGATGCACGACGAGGATATGCAGCTCATCAAGGAGCTGGGCGCGAACACGATCCGTCTGGCGCACTACCAGCACGACCAGTACTTCTACGACCTCTGCGACGAGGCCGGCATGGTCGTCTGGGCTGAGATCCCCTACATTTCCGAGCACATGCCCAATGGCCGTGAAAACACGATCAGCCAGATGAAGGAACTGATCGTCCAGAACTACAACCACGCCTGCATCGTCTGCTGGGGCGTCTCGAACGAGATCACGATCTCGACGAAGGACAACCGCGACATGCGCGACAACCATCATGTGCTGAACGATCTCTGCCATGAGATGGACAAGACCCGCCTGACGACGCTGGCCTGCTATGCGATGTGCGGCCCCTTCAACCCGGTAGCGCATATCACGGATCTCGTCAGCTGGAACCTGTATCTGGGCTGGTACGTGCCGGGCCTCTTTTTAAACGACCTCTGGATGGACTTCTTCCACCTCTGCTACCCGAACCGCGCGCTCGGTTTCAGCGAGTACGGCGCCGAGGGTATGCCGAACCTGCACAGCAGCCATCCCCGCCGCGGTGACCACACCGAGGAATACCAGGCCATCTACCATGAGTACATGCTCCGCTGCTTTGACCGCCACAAATGGCTGTGGGCGACCCACGTCTGGAACATGTACGACTTTGCCGCCGACGCCCGCGACCAGGGCGGCGAGCCGGGTATGAACCACAAGGGCCTGGTCACGTTTGACCGCAAGACCAAGAAGGACAGCTTCTACATCTATAAAGCGTGGTGGAGCGACGAGCCGTTCGTGCATATCTGCTCGAAGCGCTATGCGGACCGCACCGAGAATGAAATCGAGGTCAAGGTCTACTCCAACCAGAAGCAGGTAAGCCTTTATGTCAACGGCGAAAAGCTGGCCGAGCAGGAGGGCGAGCACATCTTCAAGTTCCGTGTCAAGCTGAACGGCGAGACGAAAGTCCAGGCCGTGGCAGGGGACAGCATCGACGATGCCGTTTTCCGCAAGGTCGATGCCCCGAACCCGGACTACAAGCTGACTAAGAAAAAGTCCACCAGCGCAAACTGGGTGTGAGCTCCTAAGCCTTCCCCCGAGGGGGGAAGCCTTTTGCCACGAAACACGCCGCACCGTGCGGCTGTTTTATATAAAACAAGGAGAAAAAGGTAATGGATGATCTGAAAATGCAAAAGCAGACCTTGAAAAAGGCCTACAAAAAGACCAAGCGTAAGCACATTACGCCGTGGAAGATTCTGGCAATCATCTGCGCCGTGATGATGATCGTTTCGATCCCGCTTAGCATCCTTCTGCAAAAGTTCGACAACACCATGGCTGCCCGCTTTGGCGGCAGCTTCTGGGAGCTGGAAAACGAGGATACCAACGCCCAGTATTACACCAGCGACTTCAACTCCGCCGAGGAGATGGTCAACTACGGTCTGGCTTTGACCCAGCAGGTCGAGGCCGAGGGCGCTGCCCTGCTGATGAACAACAACAATGCGCTGCCTCTGGCTGCCGACGCTAAGGTCAGCACCTTCTCCAGCAGCAGCGTCAACCTCGTGTACGGCGGCACCGGCTCCGGCAACATTGATGCCTCCACCGCCGACACCCTGCGCACCGCTCTCGAAAAGGTCGGTGTCACCGTCAACCCCACCCTGTGGGACTTCTACACCGTCGGCGCCGGCAAGGATTACTCCCGCAAGACCGCCGGCACCGTCGCCAAATCCAGTGAGGTCACCGCCGAGGTGCCTTGGGATGTCTACACCGACGAGGTCAAGGACAGCGTTGCCCAGTACGGCGATGCCGCTATCGTGACCCTGTCCCGCGTCGGCGGCGAGGGTGCTGACCTTTCCTACGGCGAGGTCAACTATCTGGCGCTCGACGAGAACGAGAAGGCTATGCTGCAGAACGTTGCCGAGATGAAGAAAAACGGCACCGTCAAAAAGACCATCTTGCTGATCAATTCCGCCAACGCCCTGCAGGTCGATTTCCTCAAGAACAACGAGTACGACATCGACGCCGCACTGTGGATCGGTGACGTGGGCATCTCCGGCATCAATGCCGTGGCCGAGATCCTGACCGGCAAGGTCAACCCCTCCGGCAGCCTGGTCGATACCTACTGCTACGACAACTTCAGCGCCCCCGCCATGTGGAACTTCACCCCCACCACCTACGAAGGCTATGTCGAGGGCGGCGATGTGTCCGCCAAGGCTAAGTCCTACATGATCTACCAGGAAGGCATCTATGTGGGCTACAAGTACTACGAGACCCGCTACGAGGACTTCGTCACCGGCAACGGCAACGCTGGCGATTATGCCTACGGCGACGTGGTCGCTTACCCCTTCGGCTACGGCATGAGCTACACCGACTTCGACATCAGCGACATGAACGTCAGCTACAATGCCGCCGATGACACCTACACCGTCACCGTCAAGGTCACCAACACCGGCGACATGGCCGGCAAAAAGACCGTGCAGGTCTATGTCCAGAGCCCCTACACCGACTACGACAAGCAGAACGGTGTGGAAAAATCCGCTGTCTCCCTCGTCGGCTTCGGCAAGACCGGCATGATCGAGCCGGGCGCTTCCGAGACGCTGTCCATGACCGTCAACAAGCGCGACATTGCTTCCTACGATACCTACGGCGCAGGCACCTATATCCTGGATGCCGGTGACTACTACTTCACCGCTGCCACCGATGCCCACAACGCTGTCAACAACATTCTGGCTGCCAAGGGCTACACCGTGGAGTCCACCAACGGCAAGATGACCGCCGACGGCAACGCCGACCTGACCTACACCTGGACCGAGGACGCCCTCGACACCACCACCTATGCCACCAGCGAAAACGGCACCGCCATCACCAACCAGCTGTCCAGCGCCGACCCCAACCTGTACGAGGGCATTGATGAGACTGTCACCTGGCTGAGCCGCTCTGACTGGAACGGCACCCTGCCCACCGAAACCGTCAAGCTGGCCCTGACCGAGCTGCTCAAGAAGGACCTGAAGGACATCCGCTACGATCCTGCTGACTACGAGAGCATCGAGATGCCCACCCTGGGCGCCAAGAACGGCGTTAAGCTGTACGACATGATCGGTCTGGACTACAACGATCCCAAGTGGGACGAGCTGCTGGATCAGATGACCTTCGACGAGATGAACTCCCTGATCGGCGACGCCTTCCACTGGACCATGCCTGTCAAGAGCGTGGAAGCCCCCGGCACCCGTGACGAGAACGGCCCCCAGGGTCTGACCGCCAGCCTGCTGGGCAACGACAAGAGCCAGCTGACCGCCACCGCCTTCACCTCTGAGGACGTTATGGCTGCCACCTTCAACACCGAGATCATGACCGAGATCGGCAAGGTCATCGGCAACAACTGCCTGGAAGCCGACATCGCCTGCCTGTACGGCCCCGGCAACAACATTCACCGCACCCCCTACGGCGGCCGTAACTTCGAGTACTACTCCGAGGACGGCTTCCTCTCCGGCATGATGTCCGCTTACGAAGTCAAGGCAATTCAGGACAAGGGCGTCCATGTTGTGATGAAGCACTTTGCCCTGAACGACTGCGAGCAGGACCGTATCGGTCTGGGCGTCTGGCTGAACGAGCAGGCTGCCCGTGAAGTCTACCTGAAAGCCTTCCAGGCTCCTGTTGAGGTCGGCAACGCCAACGGCGTTATGATCGCCTACACCCGCTGGGGCGCTGTCTGGTCCGGCGGCAACTACGGTCTGGTCACCGGTATCCTGCGCAACGAGTGGGGCTGCGACGGCATGGTCATCACCGATAACGTTCTGACCCAGTATGTCAACGGTCCCGACGGCGTTCTGGCCGGTGTGTCCATCTACGACGCCATGATGTCCTTCGTCACCGACACCCTGCCCCAGTACAAGAACGACCCCGTCATTGTTACCGCCATGCGCGAGGCCTGCCACCACAACCTGTATGCCATCGCCAACTCCTGCGGCATGAACGGCGTGGGTGCCGACACCACCATCAAGGTCACCCGCCCGACGGTTGTCACCATGAGCATCATCATTGCCTGTGCCTTCACCTTCTTCTGCCTGCTGGGCATCGTGATGTGGATCATTGGCGGCATCAAGTTCCGCAAGACCGAAGAATACAAGGCCTACAAGGATTTCAAAAAATCCCTGAAGGCCTCTAAGAAAGCCTGATTTCTACAGAATTTCCGCAAGCTCCCCGCCGGCCCCGGCGGGGACTTTTGAGTAAGATTTCTTTTTCCACAACAAGGAGCAGCCCATGAGCGAAAATGCAAAAGCGTCCAGTGTCAATCGCGCCAAACTTTACCAGCTGGTACTGTTTCCGCTGAACAACGGTGCCACGAATGTTTATTACGTCCTTGTGCTTTCCTACATTGCCACCTTCGGCAGCAATGTACTGGCGCTGGGCACTCTGTTTGCCTCGGTCATGGTCACGGCCATGCGCCTGTGCGACGCTATCACCGACCCGATCATCGGTGCGCTGATGGACCGCACGAACGGTAAGTTCGGCAAATTCCGCCCGTTCATGGCCATCGGCAACCTTATCATGGCCGTCAGCATTCTGGTGCTGTACGGCATCACCCCGATGATCCCCGATACGATGATGTGGGCACGCTATGCCGCGTTTGTGGGCCTGTACTTTGTCTGGGTCATCGGCTACACCTTCCAGACCAGCTGCACCCGTTCCGGTCAGACGGTTCTGACCAACGACCCCAAGCAGCGCCCGCTGTTCACGATCTTCAACACCGTCGGCAGTCTGCTGGGCATGGGCGTTATGCAGTTCCTGGCTCCCATCCTTGCCAAAAACTATGAGGGCGGCTATTCCTCCGCGGGCTTCTTCCGCACGCTGGCCCCCGTGGGCATTGTGATGTCCATTGCGCTGACCATCTTGGCCATCATCGGCATCTGGGAGAAGGATCAGCCCAAGTACTTCGGCATCGGCGGCGAAAAGACCGAGAAGGTCAAGGTCAGCGAGTATCTGCAGATCATCCGGGAAAACAAACCCATGCAGCGTCTGATGATCGCGGGCGCTGGCACGAAGCTGGCGCTCTCCATCGCCAACAACACCACGGTTCTGTGCATGCTCTACGGCTGCATGATGGGTGCTTACGATGGGCTGTACCTGCCCATGATGGTGCTGGGCTACGCCTGCAGTGTGCCGTTCTTCATTCTCTCTGTGCGCACCAGCCAGAAGAAGGGCCAGAAGGCCAGCCTGACGAAGTATGTAAGCGTGGCGCTGGCCTGCTATGTCGGCGTGCTGGTCCTGCTGCTGCTGTGGGGTCACGGTGATGCATTCCATCTGAGCCTGCTGGGCGAGAATGGTCTGTCCATCAACCTGTACACGATTCTGTTCATTCTGTTCTTCGGCATCGGCTACGGCGCATACTACGCTACTGCCGACATGCCCATTCCGATGGTTGCCGACTGCTCCGACTACGAGACCTACCGCTCCGGCAAGTATATTCCGGGCATCATGGGTACGCTGTTCAGCCTGGTGGATAAGCTCGTTTCCAGCCTGTCCGCCACCGTCGTCGGCATTGCCGTGACCTTCATCGGTCTGAACAACCTGCCCACCCAGTATGACCCGTACACTCCGGGCATGAATGTGGTCGTCATCGTCCTGTTCTGCGCCATCCCGATGGTCGCCTGGGCGGCCACTCTCATCGCCATGAAGGGCTACAGCCTGACCGGCGAGAAGATGAAGGAGATCCAGGCCGTCAACGCCTGCCGCCGCGACGCGGTTGCGAACGGCATGAAGCTGGAAGATGCCATGGAAAAGTGGCAGACCGTCGACCAGCTGCCCGCGGAGTACCGCGCCTAAGCTTTAACCCTGCGATTCTCTTTGTCCTTCCATAAACGCAAAGCCCCCCGGCATCGTGAGGATGCCGGGGGGCTTTGTTTAGTCTGCGTGGCAGGAAAAAAGAGAACCCCATGGCGGGATACGCCATGGGGTTCTCTTTTGGTGCGGAAGATGGGACTTGAACCCTTAACAGACTGCCTTCAACCGTTCAGAGTCCAAGAAAATTATACGATATTGTGTATGTTTTAGAAAATTCCCCAGCGTGGCTTCTGACCGCCTTCGGCTGGCTAGTTGAGATTTAGTGGCGGTCAGTATAGCCGTCAGGAGTGCCTACCGAAGTTTTGAGTTATCGTAGCACGAGAAGTAGGCGGTGTCAATGGAAAAACCGAGAAAACGGAAAATTTGTAACCAAAACGTAACCATTTGCAACTTTGTACAAATCGCTCCGTTTTGGTCATATTTTGAGGAAAAATGACCAGCCATGCAAGATCAGTGGGTAGGTGTGTAACCTCCTATACAAAAACGGTTACGATCTAATGACAAGGGCTTGCCTGTATAAGAAGCATATACTTCGATTTTTTTGAAGTATAAATCTTGTATTAAGGCAGGTATTTGGCATGAATATCAAAGAAATCTCGCTCCGAGGGCAGAGCATCGCAGCGGCAGTGCTGTATGAGAATGAGGCAAAGGGCATAGCCGTGTATGCGGCTATGCGCATGGACAGCCGTGAGGACGATATGGCCCCGGTACCGCAGTTCGTCATCTTCATGGAGACGGACGCGGAGGAGGGCCCCAAGTGCGTTCTGTACGGAAACCTTGCGCATTGCAATAGAGAAAAGATATGCACGGAGCTGGAAAACAGGCTCCTCGACCTGAAGGCTTCCGAGGTCTACGCCATCGCAGACTCGTTCCGTGAGGCAGTCAAAGTCCTGAAACTATCAGACTTTGAGATTCGAGACGATAATAACCCGGGGTGCATGAGTGTTCCGCAGCTGCTCGACAAGCTGGCTGACGAAGGCACCGAAGTCAAGGCCGTTGACGGCCAAGACTACTATGTGCTTGACAACAGTGCTTTCAAAGCACTGGCTGGCAAGAACAGCTTGAGTCTGAAAAAAGCGCTCAAGGCACAGGGCTTGCTCCTGTTCAACGGTACTCGCTACGACTACCGCGAGACAGGGGCAAGCTCTGGCAAGGTGTACATTTCCTGCAAGGGGGTGACGGCGAATGGCTAAGGTCATTGGAACATTCCCCTACTACGGGGGTAAGCAACGCTTATGCAAGAGCATAGCAGAGTTTATCCCGCAGGGAGTAGCCTCCATCACGGATGCCTGTGGTGGATCAGGAAAGCTGATTCTTAACTGCGGCTATGCGCCGCGAATGGTCTACAACGACCTCAATCCGGCAATGGCGGCGCTGATGACCTGCATCAAGGACAGGCACCTGTTCGGTGAGTTCTTGAAGCGGGTGGAGGCTGAATCCTACTCCAAAATACTCTACGCACGAGCGAGGGTCATTCTGAGTGCGCAACAAACTGGAAAAGCCAGTTACGACACGCTTGAACTGGGCGTGGCAAAATATCAAGCGCTCTGCATGAGCTTCAATGCAACAATGGAAAGCTATGCAGAGCCGGACGAGAAGAAGTTACGCAGCTACCGTGAGCGTTTATATGGAGGCCTGCAAGATGCCCACTTCCACATGGAGGACTACGGCATACAGGTAACCAACCGCGACGCTCTCGACATTATGACCGAGAGTGGGCCGGAGGACATGGTGCTGTTGGACGTTCCGTATTTGGCAGGGCCGAATGAGGAGCGCCGCAAAACGGGAGCTTACGGGGCCTACGACTGGGGCCGAGAGCTGCATGAGCAGTTTCTCGACCGAGCAAATCAGACCGCCGGAAAAGTGCTGATTTGCGGGTATGAGAGCCGTCTCTATGCCGAGAGGCTAAAACCGGATCGTTGGCTAAAAGTCGATCTGGGCGAGGTGGCCAAGGTCAGCGCCCGCTCAAAAGTGGGAGATAGCAAGCCACGCGTTCATGAGATCGTGTGGGTGAACTACGAACCGCCCGCAAAGGTGATTCGCAAATTCACAAATTCTCAATTCTCAAAAAATGTGTGAGTGTTGGGGGTTGATGGTTTAATGAAATTTGCAAGGAGGTGCATAATAACACGCTATCGCTGTGCGTGAAAAAATCAAGCGCGATAGCGTGTTCAGAAAATCCGCTGAAGCATTAGCAATTTTTCGAGTGCATTCAGCGTTTTCAGCATTTCCGTGTTTTGCGGGGGCTGAAATGAGTAAGTAAAGGATGAATTTTTCGATTTTTCGGCAGTGAAAAAGTCGTGCTATACATTGGGCAAAACGGCTCGATGCCGATGGTGAAAAATTGGGATAGCATGGCGAGGATTTTTGAGAGCATGGAAGTGTTCAGATCATGGGTTTCAAAAATCTTGTTGGCGAGAAGTTGGTTCGGAATATGGTTTTGGGGGTGTATGGGCGTGAGAAAGGCCCGTGATGGTTTACCGGGGTGTAGGGCCGTGTAGTAGCAGATGAGGTCATGGCGATAGCAAACAGGCTGTAAACTTGCAGTGAAATCTTCTGCTACAAAACCACGGTCTTGTATAAGAGAGTGCATTATACATAATATCGTGGGAAATATAAATTGTAGGGTTGCGGGATACGTCCGGCAACCCTTTTGTATTTTCGGCAAGAGCGTAGGTCAGCTACTTCTTCGCTACGCGTATTAACAACTTCTTCCAGATATGGCTAAGGAGATCATCGCTTATAGCTAATTATGAGGAAAATACAGTAGACAGGAGAGATAGGGAAAAGCATAGATAACTATTGTAAAGTCAAAGAGAATGCGTTATGATAGCAATATGAAAGTAGAAAATGTACATAAGGAGAGGAAAAATCATGCGGAACAGAAAGATACTTGCAATGGTTGGTGTCAGTGCGATGATGATCGGATTGGTAGCTTGTGGTAGTAAAGCAGAAAGCAATATAGCTGAATCTGCAACCCCTGCACCCAACGCAGAAGCAACCCCTACCCCAGAGCCGACAGAGGAACCCGCAGAAAGTCATGATTTTGATTCGTCTGTAAACAAATATAAGAGTGAAAGTGACATAGAGATCAAGCAATATAGCGGGGATCGTGTGAGTGATACGGCTGACTGCGATAGTGGTACAGATATCGAGGATATCGACACCCTCTATGACTGGCTTTACAACAATGGCGTAACAAAAGAATCGGTACAAAATGACAGAGATTCCGGTTGTAAGAATCCGTATCTAGAGGGATATTTGGAGTATTTGGATAGTTTAGTAGATAAGCAGATTGCGGAGGATAATGCGGGACAGGTTGAGTCATCTGCGAAAGGTGATGGATTAGGAGGAACAGAAATCATAGGTGGGGACGAGTTTATTTTGGACAGTGATGGTGGTGGAACGGTGAACGGGTTCTATTATACTCCGGAAGAAATGGAATACATTAGAGAAGTCAATTCTCCTGAGGAACTGGCAAGAGTAGAGAAAGAGAATGCAGAGGTTCAGCAGCAGATCAAGGAGAATGGAGAAAAAATGAGGGCAGCTCTGAATGATCAACAGGCAATAAGCGACTTTAGACATGAGCTTGGTCTTGAGTAAAACTAAGATAAACAGATGGGAGGGAGTAAAGCGTGAATAAATCAGTTTAGCAGCAAGTTGTACCGAAAGTCAAAGTATGGATTGCGATTGTATTTTAGTTGATTTTAACAGTGTTGTTTGGATTAACAACATTTGCGACTGAAGTAAATCCATCACCTGATGGTGGTAAAGACAATGGTTGGGGTGGAGGTAACAATACAGGTTTAACACAACGTGACTGGGGTTGGCATAGTATTTGTCAGGGTTACAGGATGTACTTTGAGGATGAAAACGGTCGGGTTTGTTCCCCAGCAATCGACATACTGTGGTCTGACCCGGACAATATCAAACGATATGGTAAGTTTACAACTCTGAAGGCGAACATAGCAACGAAGTATGTGCTATATGATGATGTAAGTGGCTTACTGCCTGGTTTAAATCCACCAGTAGTAAACGGACAAGCTTGGGGTCAAGAATTGGATGCTTGGTTTGAGCAAAACGGTGGTACAGTGTAGCAAAATGATGCTGACCATGTTGTTGATGTGCTTTATGTATTTAAGCAGCATACATAGGCCGATGTGAACAAGTTATACAAGTTGTACCATGAGGACAAAGCTCGATTAGTAGTAGAATCCGTTTATTGGATAGCCCCGGTTGGAAAGGGTGGCAGATACTTAACTAGTGGAAGATCAATCTACGAGCAAAATGCAGCGGGTGCAGGATATTATTATGGAACAGTAAAAGAGATAGCGAAGTATTTAGAGGAAAAGGTAGACTTGTTAGGAAACAAGTATGGTGGTGACTATACAGGTTCTCTAACAAACTATACATTCGTTACAGCGTTGTTTACTCCATACGAAGATGAATTCAGTCATTATACTCTACCGAAGTTTATTGCAGGTGACAATGACAGTACAACGGGTAAGTATTCTGTTTATGTGATTCAGAAAGACAAGGCCGGTTATGGTATGCATATAATCCGTTGTGATAATGCGAAGGAGCAATGGTATACCTACAAAACCCCATCTGGTAAAAGTGGAGGTTCACCGGGGGCAGCCCCAGAGATGCCGAACCCGTTAGGTTTAACGGATGAAGCGAGGCCGATAACGATAGTCAAGTATTATGAATATCGAACCACCGAGAATGGCAAACCGTCATACAAGAAAGCGGCAGGGCCATTCACCCGTAAGCAGGTTTGTAGGATCATATCAGTTCAAGATATTTTCCGGCATTTTTCTTGCAACAGTTTCTCGACAAGTTGATAGTTTCCCGTAGCATGGCCGTTCCGATGGGAACGGTCATTTTTTATTGCCAGGTTTGGTGACTGACCGTGGGAGTGCGTGGGCAACAGAGCGTATGTGCAATGAGTAGGGCCGTTGTGGGGATACATGGTAGAGTTCACAGTGGGAAAAGTCTATGAAATCATTCATCGGCTGGCAGAAAACTCTGCGAAAGATAGTTGCTTTTTTCGCAAGAGTTGCTTCTGGTTGACGATTTACCGTTGAAAAATCCAGCCTTTTGCTGATTTTCAAAAATCGAAATAGTGGGGCTATAGTTGACGAGTTGAGGTTTAAGTGGTTTTGACAATGAGTAGGGCCGTTGCCCCTCCTCCTCCCCCATCGGGGTGTAGGGCCCTCTTGCAAGATCATGGTAAACAGGTGCAACAGCCTATGGATAGATACCGTTTGTAGGACTCTCGAAAGTTAGATTGTATAAATCTAATAAAGGAGTGAAGCAGTATGAGATTGAGCGATTTGTATATCACGCAGGAGCAAAACCTGTACAGGGTGTTTCTTCCAACAGGCTTAGAGGTGGCAAGGGTAGCCCTGCCACCGAACAATCAGTATGCAGAGCATTGGATGGCTTTGCAGATGATTTGCAAGCCGTTGTCAAAAATATGGCGTATCAATGGCAGGAATACGCCGCAAAAGTAAACAGGCATTTGTTTTGTGTGGGGCGGCAGCTGTCGGTAAGACGGTTGCTGCCTTTTGGTTTACTTCGGCATTTTGCAGCGATTCGACCAATGAACGGGGACAATCTCCGGCACTATCACGTCTTGCCCAAGTGTGGTTATCAGCGTTAAGATGTGTGCAGTGGATGAGAAAATCCAACGATAAATCGTAGATAGGAGAAATGAATCATGTGTAAAAAGTTGACTGTAAACTATGTTGAGGTGCTGGGTGCCCGCCGCATTGGCTGGCAGTTGTGGGACGGTTGCCAGATGCAGGGTATGACGGACGCGCAAATCCGCAGTTTTGTACATGGCGGTGGCGTGGTGAACGGTTTGTTGGTGACAGACGATGAACAGGTCGTGCCCGACCCTGCGTGGGGTGGTGTGGTTCTGGAGAAGTCGGGCATCAACACCTTTAGGCCGTTGGACGAGGGGGCTGATCTCATGGCAACAAAGTCGTTTATGCTGGTGAAAGTATCCCGCAACGGGAAAGAGAGCATTTATCACTTCATCACGAACCGCTGGCAGATTGAGTCGATGAGCGAGGATAAAGTCCGCGCGATTCTGACATTGATGCCGATGGGTGGCATTCAGCTGGACGGCAAGCGTCTGGTAGTTCACGGGAATGTGGAAGTCGTGGATATGGCATTGCAGGAATGAACAAAAAGTGAGGGCAGCTCTTGGAACATCCAGAGCCGCCCTCAACTGTTTATTAGGATTCACAGATTAACAATTCACAGCATTCACAAAAATTTTCGGACTGCGTTTAGAGCATGGGAGTATGTAGTAGTATCTTTTATGATTTTTTTGAAAAATAAAAGACTGCCGATAGGCGTAAAGAAAGTTTAGGTTCAATCAGAATGGAGAATGAAGCATGAGTAAGAGAAAAGCGAAGGCAAAATGGAAAGCAGATACAAAGAGGTGGCAGGTCGATGTCCGCAAGGGTGGAATCAGACGCAGCTTTTATAGCACGATTTCCGCAGCGGATGCAGAGAAAAAAGCTGCAAAGTGGGATGGAACCCCGCCTGTAAAAAAGGAAAAGAAGCAGCCTGAAACAGTTGTGGGTTCCGAGGCGTGGGCTATGCAGATGCTGACTCCCCCTGAAACGGTGAACGAGGCATATGAGCGCTGGCTCCACAATGAGCTACAGTGCAACACAAGCGAGAGCAACTGGCGCGCGGTAGATTCCCGCTACCGCAACTGGGTTAAATATGTGATTGGCTCGTTGCCGTTGGATGCCGTGAGGAACGGACATATCAAAAAGGTTATGGACGATGCGTTCTATAACCGAAAAGCCCCGGAAGTGCTTGTACAGCGAAAATGCACCAAGGGGGAGCATATGTCTAGAAAGGCGCTAAAGAATCTGCGAGGCGATTTGAGCGCTTTGTTCAAATACTGCCTTGAGTATGAGTGGGTATCTTTCGTGCCTGTGATACACATAGACCGCAGAGCCGAAGCGGTCGGCAAAACCATCTTGCAAAAAGCCGATTTGGACATATTGTTTAACTCGGAGAGGACGACCATCGACGGGCAAGAGACAAGCGACCCGTACATCTACGCATATCGTCTGCAAGTTCTGACAGGGCTTCGCCCCGGTGAGTTATTCGGTTTGGAGTGGGCTGACATTAGGAGCGATTACATAAAGGTGGACAGGTCAATAAATACCCTTGGGCAGGTAACCACAGGCAAGAACCGAAACGCCCGCAGGCTGGTGCCCTTGTGTTCCGGTGCAAAAGAGGCCCTGCTGAAGCAGTGGCAGAGGACAGGGAGAAAGGGCGGTAAGGTGTTTGAGATACTTAACGGCGAGCATTATTGTAAGCGGTTAAAACGCTATTGCGAGTTTAACGGCATTACGGTCGTAACGCCGTATGAGTTACGTCATACTTTTATAAGTATGACAAAAGGCTTGCCGCCCGAAATGGTAAAAGATATGGTCGGACATTCTGAAAGCATGGATACCTACGGTGTGTACGGGCATCATGTCGATGGTTCCGAGGTCGTAATGGCTGGAATGCTTGACGATGCGTTTGCTGCCGTAAGCAAGCAGAGCAAGTCAACAGCATAGAAACTTCCGTGGACTTTGGCTGAAACCGAAGGGGCCAGCGGAGAATAAAGTGATTTTTGCCTTCAAAATGGCAGTCAAAAACGGCAGTCAGAGGGGGCAAAAAAGAAAAAGAACGGTAAATTCAACGATTTACCGTTCTTTTTTAAGTGGTGCGGAAGATGGGACTTGAACCCACACGTCATAGACACACGCACCTCAAACG
>ERZ773200.695-NODE-695-length-32940-cov-3.889646_pt1 | contig 32940 bp, 51 predicted proteins | sample MGYA00581008_ERZ773200 | MGnify/ENA primary metagenome ERZ773200 (study PRJEB29015, sample SAMEA2737770) | human gut metagenome | biome: human gut; feature: human-associated habitat; material: faeces | place: China | collected 2012 ... | reverse complement strand
CTCCAAAAAAATTTAAGACTATGAAGAGTTTGTGAAAGATTTGTATGTTTTCAATAATAGCCTATTTTTTCACTTTGAAAGGAGAAAGGAAAATGAAGTATGTGGATTATGTTGTGGATCAAATCAATGTATTGCAAAAAAAATACACATATAAAAATGTATTTAAGGATTATTTGACTATGGTTGCTAATTGGAATTGTGATGTTCATAGATTTGAGGACGGCGTTTCATTTGATGATGTAGTAGAAGAATATGCCGTCAAGGACTTAGTAGAGCTATCTAGATGTGCGTTTGCTCTTTATAACACAGGAGCTAGAAATGTCAATTTTCTTTTAGCGGTAAATGACACGTTGAATAATGAAGATCATGACGAAATGCATGATTTTATTATTGAAAAATTCTCATAAAAAAGAAGCCATCAATTAAATAATTGACGACACCTTTCCAATACTTTTCTCGACACATTGATTATAGCATATGTATTTGAAAATGTGTAGATGTAATCGATAGAAAAGGTATAGGAAGGGTGTCCTAATCAAGCTTGTAATAGATATTAACATGTCAACGAAAAGAAGATATAGAGAAATAGACTATGATTATGAGAATTTCTATGACACGCCAATAGACAGTCTAAAAGATAAATACATAGATGAACTGCTAAGAACAAACAAGATAGACCATCACTATACTACAAAAACAATCAGATCAGGAAATCAGTTTGAAGTAGAGATTTATCCAACATTCAATAAGAAAGATATAGAAAATTATAAGCCTCCTAGAAAACCGTCAAAGAAAGCTCAGAAGAATTTGAACGAGAAAAATTCTAGAAAGAGGCTTATAAGATTAATCAACGCTAATTTTGATTTGGACGATTGGGCAATCCATCTAACTTACAGCAACGAGAACTTGCCGCCAACAGTTGAAGAAGGTGAGAAAGAAGTCCGCAATTACATTAGAAGAATCAACTATCGAAGAAAGAAAGCTGGTTTGCCAAATGCCAAATGGATATATGTAACCGAGTATGATCCTGCAAAGAAAATAAGAATGCATCATCATTTGCTGATAGAAAAAGGAATTGATAGAAAGGTTATGAAAAACCTTTGGAAGAATGGAACAAGGACGGAAGTAGAGGAACTTGAACCGGATGAATTTGGATTGACAGGAATTGCCAACTATATTTCCAAAGACCCAAAAGGCAAGAAACGCTGGAAATCATCCAAAAACTTGAAGCAACCAGTTGAAAGAAAAAGCTACACAGTGTTCTCTAAGAAGAAAATCAGCAAAATGATAAGTGATACTTCATTGATTTCTCAATTTATGAACTCCAACTACAAATCAAAACAGTATCTATCACATGAGGTTAGATACAACAAGACTAACCATATGTACTACATCTACGTACAAATGAGAGTCAAAAACAAAGAGGAAAGGGAAAGGAGGAATATTTGAGAGATATGGCGGAGGAATTCAAAAGGATTAACATCAAGATAACAAAATCTATGATGAACAGTTATTTGGAACAGTTCATCGATGAAGAAATCATGGACGAAAAAACGGAATCGACATACAACAAGTATAAGCTAGTTCTTACAAAGTTCATTGATTTTATCGAAAATGAAGAAGTTACAAAAAAAGACATGATAGCTTACAAGAAAAAAATGCAAGAGAAGTATGCAACTAAAACCATTAACAATTACATTGTCATTATCAATAAGTTTATGAAGTTTATTGAACTGATGGAAGTTGGTGATTTTTCTAAAAAGAAGTTGAAAAAGCATATTTCAGACAATTATTCACTTAAAGCAATCAGAGAGCAGGAAAAAACAAGTCTTGAAAACGTGCTAGAACCGAGTGAATTTAAGAGAATGCTGAAAATGGCCAAGAAAATTGGCCAACAAGACACTTATATGATCATGAAAGTGTTTGGTTACACAGGGATAAGACTGAGTGAATTGAAGTTCTTCACTCTTGAAAACATCCAAGAGAAGAAAGGTTATATAGAGGTCTACAACAAAGGAAAATTGAGACAAGTACCATTAAGAAATGACCTTAGAAGAGAATTATTAAAATATGCTAAGGAAAACAAGATTGAACAAGGCTATTTGTTTCCCGGAGTTAAGGATAAAAACAAGATGTTAGCTAAAAAAACCATCGAAAACAGGATCAAGAAGATTTGTGGCCAATGTAGAGGGATTTCATTAGAAAAGGCCCATCCCCATGCTTTTCGGCATATGTTTGGCATTCAGTGGGTACATCAAAACGGCCAAGCCTCTTTATCAGAACTTGCGAAAATAATGGGGCATGGATCTATTCAAACAACAGCTATCTATACGAATACTTCTCAGCAAGAGAAAAAAAGAAAAGTAGAAGCTATCAAATATTAAAAGAAAGGAGAAGAAAAAAATGACACTAAAAGATTTGATAATGACATTAGTACCATCAGGAATGCTATTCATACTTAGCAAAGATGAAGAACCATTACAAACAATAAAAGCTATAGATGCAACCGTCATAGAAGAAGAACTATTAAATAAAGAGGTGTTGTCAGTTGCACCAACCTATACGCTAGACGGCAATAAAATATTAGGTTGTCTAATGATAAAAATAAACTTCAAATTCGTTAAAAAAGAGGTTTAAAAAATCAACAAAGTTTTTAATATGAAAAATCTCTCAAAACCGTTGATATATATAGGTTTCAAAAGATTTAGTTAGTTACGTTTAATATAGGGTTAAACGTAATAAAAATATAGTTTTCAGGGGGTGAAAAATCATGCCCAAAAGGTACAAAATTGAAAAAATTACATGCGTTGATTATGACGATATGATAGAAACTTACAATCAAATGTATAGCAAGGATTATCAGCTTATCGGCTATAGATTGTATAAATCCTCTGAATTGTATCAAAAAGCAGTTTTAACATTATATCCAAGAAGAAAAGGAGTGAAGAAAGATGGAAAAGGAACAAGAACCGGTTAAGTGCATGAAAAAAATGGATATTGTTTCAGCAAATCCACTTTATAAGTATATAAAAGGCGTATTCACATTGATTGGAAAAGATGGAAACAGCACATTATTTCTAAATGGTGCTGGATTACACTGCAAAACCAATGATATTTGCATAAAAATCAGTGGAGTTATCAGTGGAGTACCAATTTTTCAAGAGTTGGAACAAGATAAAGAATATGAATTGTGCAAATTGCCCGGAAACAGTTACAGAATATCATCTATCGGCTTTAATAAAGAAAAAGAAACAACATATAAAGCAATCGTTGAGTGCACAAATACTGATGGAGGGGTTATATGCGGTATCAATCCCGGAGAGTTTGGAGCAACGTCAAAAATTGCTATCTATTCAAGATTTTGTTTAAAGGATTCATACGCTAGATCCATCGAAAAATTTGGCCCATGTGACGTATTTTTAAGCAAAAATAAGCAATATATTATCTTGCATAAGACTGAATATGATAAAAATGCCACTTTTAACTATTACAAGGCTTATTTTACAGTTTCAATGGAAGATGTTGAAAACGAAAAGAAGGCATATAGACATGGATAAATTTAACAAAGAGTTAAAAGCAGCTAAAAACCCTTGGATAAAGAGGATAGGAAACTATCTTCTTTCTAGGGATGATATTCAAAAGAACTTAAAAAAGAAAAATAAATCCTTAGATGAATGCTTTAATTATGTTTTGAATGAAATTTCAAAGAAATGTGTAAAAAATGGAAATGTTGGATATGTTGCAGGTGATGATCAAGAGCTTTTTGACTTGGCAGTTCATTATTATGATGAAGATGATATCAAAGTATCAAAGCCTAAATTTAGAACAAATGCTAATGGAAGTGCTACAAAAAAAGACTTAGAAAGCATCAGCAATCATAAAAAAGTTCTTAAAGAAGATAAGAAAATAATTGAAAAAGCTCCTACTCCTAAAAAGAAAACGGCTAAAAAGTCGAAAATCAATGAAAATCAAATGAGTTTGGATGATTTTTTAAACTTTGGAGGCTGAAATCATGGAATTAATCGAACAAATAATAAGTGCAAATTTAAAAGAGCCAGCAGGTTTAAAAGATTTTATTTTCAATAATACAAACTTTAAAGAAAAACCAACAAAAATGTCTAAATATGTACAGACAATAGAATTATATCGAGGAAAATTATTGCTAAGGACATTCGCTTTTAGAAATAAAGATTTTAGAAGCGATAAAGGATATTTGATAGGCTATGGACGAGAATACAAAGACATCATGATCCAAGAAGTTTGTAGAAGAATTCAAGGGTCTAAATATATTGCTTTGTGTAATATTAGAAACGAAAGAATGGCTGGAAATGTAGTAGAAAAATGGGACAAAGAATGGTTAGGGCCAGACCGAGAAGTAAATGATATACATACAGCTTCAACCGCTAACTATTGGTTTGAGGGAAGTTATTCATTTTATGACCATCAAGCTGTTATTGATGAATTAGGAATTAAATATTGTCAATGGTTTAAATATATCGAAGAGTGCAAGAAAAAAAGAATAAATCATATCCCATTTTTCAAATATATTTGCAACTACATTGACGAGCCTAAAATAGAGTTGTTGGTAAAAGCAGGGCTTTCTCAATTTGTAAGTTGCTATAAAAAACTGAATTTGAAAGAAAAATCATTAAATAAAATCTTTAGAGTAAGCGATTATTGGGTAAAACAGCTAGATCAATTAGAGTATAAAGATATTTTAGACATTAGAAGATGTAATTTAAAAAGTGTTGAAGAGTTAGCTATGTACAAAGAATATGCGAAACAAAACAGTTTTCATAGGTATGTAAAAAAATATTATAAGCCTTATAAATCTGAAAGATATAGAGACAAGATACAAAAAGAAGAAAAGATGGACAAATACGAATTCTTTTCATGTTATAACGATTATTTACAAGCTGCAGAAAGGCTTGGATATGATTTTAATAATAGTGTATATCTATTTCCTAAAAATCTAAAAGAAAAGCATGATCTATGTACAAAATTATTCGATGTGAAAAAGTTAGAACATTTGAATCCCGGATTTTATAAAAGTTATCTAAAAAACTTGAAATACACTTATAGTGAGGGTAAATATGTTATTTTGCCATGTGAAAATGTCACTCAAATAGTAAACGAAGGGAAAACATTGAGCCATTGTGTTGCTTCAAATTATTCAGTAGCATATGCACAACAAAGAACCAATATCTTCTTTGTAAGAAGCATAACAGATATAGAAAAGCCTTTGGCTACACTCGAACGTATAAGCACAGAAGTAGTACAATGTCGTGCTAGTCACAATACTAGACCATCAAGTGATATCGTTTCTTTTGTAAAAAAATGGTGTGATGAATTTGGATTTAGGAGTTGCTTTAACAATGACTAAATGTGAGCAATTAAGAGTTGCGTTGTTTAATTGGGGGGGAGATAAGTATTTGCCACTCCTAAAAGAAAACGAGGCATTAATCAAAGAAAATCAAAGGTTGAGACTTCAAAATAGAAGGCTATACCAAAAAAATAAGTCTATATCCGAAAGATTAGCAAGACTTGATGGTGAGATTGTATTAAAGGAATCAAATAAAAAGCAATATGTACTGTATAAAGAAAAGACGGACGAGGTTTTATTTGTTGGTGATGTTCAACAATGTTCAAGCTATCTAGGGATAACAACTGATAGCTTTAAATGGAAAATGACACCAGCAGCTCAAAAGAGACCGCATTCAATAACAATCATTGATGCGGATGAAATAGACAAAGTAGAAGCTAAAGAAAGGGATGAAGATGATGATATTTATTAATATAGCATTGCTATTAACGTGTTCAGTTTTAACAATCGTCATATATGATAAGAACAAGCAACTTAAAGAAAAAGATGAATGCATTGAACTCATAAGAGATTTCGAAAAGCAAGAACGTTCACGATATAGAAGATTAAAAAAAACAGGTTGAAAGATACGAACTTCAACAAATTACGGTATCTACAGATCCTCTTTTCTTACCATATCCTGCTAGAAAAATTACGAGTGATGGTGTTGAAAGTATCAAGATGTCGGAAGAAGCTCTACTAAAAGAAAAGATGATAAGCGTATTAAGGGTGTATATTGATGAATGTGGCGAGTTCTTGATTGATCATGAAAATGGAAGTAAATTAAAAATTTTCATAGCAAAAAGGAAAGATAAGATTTCTTATTCCGGGAATAGAAATGAAGTTGCTTACAGGTTTAAAAATTAACAAAAATTAGGGTTAAAAAATTCAAGAAGTTTTTTAGAAAGAAAATCTTTCTAAAACCATACGCAGTATAAGGTTTACAAAATTTTAATAGTTACGTTTAATTCTAGGTTAAACGAAATGATTATATCTAGGTTAAACGTAACATTTTATAAGAAAATGGGGTAAAAAGAATGAAAAAGGAAAGATTGACCTCTCTATTAAATAACACTAAAAAGCGGGTTAATATATTTGATTGCAAAAGTACTTTTATTTGTGAGGGTCGCGGTTATAAGCTTGGCCAACATATAGGAAGTGCCTTATATAATTCTGAAATTCTTTTCATAAAAGATGATGGTGAAGAACTTAGTGTTGTTGTTAATGTAGAGTTAAAAAAAGAGGTAGGTGAAAAAGTATGAATAAATACCAAGATGCATTAAATTTATTGAAATCATGGGCTAAAAAAGATAGGGACGCCTATAGTCCTAAGCATTTAGAAAATATAAATAACTGTGCAAATACATTACAAGAATTAGTTGATTTTAATAAAACATTTGCACATGTGTTAGGTAGCATTGATTTTAAAGCTCTTAGAAACATTTTAGAAACAAAATTGCCTAAGAAGCCAATCAAGAAAGAAACCGTTACTCTTTCAATGTTAAATATAGATGTAACTTTTGGAAAGTGTCCAACTTGTGGTTCGGCTTTAGCAGGAAAGCAAAACTATTGTACAAAATGTGGACAAGCTATCGATTGGGAGGGTTGAAAATTGAAAAAACCTAGTAGAGAAGAATATACAGAGCGAGACGCTGCACTCGGTGTCGACGAAACATATAAGTACGTAGAAGCTCTAGAAGGATATTGTGAGCAATTAGAAAAAGCTTACGAAGATGTAAAAAAAGGTTTAGATAATGCTTGCAACAAACTAGAAGGTTTATATCTTTGCATTGATGTTTTAACGGATAAAGAATCTAAAAAAGATAAAGAATATTGGAAAAAGAAGGTAATGAAAGATGACTAAATTTGAATTGAATCTATTAAAAGAATTCTCTGATGATGGATGTGGTGGAGATGACTTTGATGAAATCAGTACATTAGTTGGCATGAGGATGAGAGGCTACTTTCAAGATGCCGAAGATGATGAAACCATTGATGAATTGATAGAGAGGTATGAAGAATGTATAAGTCGCCAATAGAAATAGTAATGAAAGAAGTGTTTCAAAAGATGAATGAGGATTTTGAAAATTCAGTATTTAAAGCTATACAAAAAGTCGGCATAAATGTTGATAAAGAAGAACTCCTAAAAGCTCTAATTTATGATAGAGGACAATATGATAAAGGATATGAGGATGCGATGAATGAAATCAAGCATCCTCAACCCCTTAAATTTGAAGATTTAACTCCTGGTATGTGGGTTTGGGATAATTTCTTTACAACTTTTACAAGATTAGAAAATACATATTTATATTCTGATGATGCTCTTGCCAAAGAAACTAAAATGACAACGTTTTATTGCGATGCAGGTGTTCTAACTAAGCCTTTTGAAGAAAATAGATATTATCCAGTTCAAATTCCATGGGAAGGAAATAAAAAACAATGGGAACGTACTATAGAAAGTTGCAAACAGTAAAACATGCTTTGCAATACTATATCACTAGACCGAACGCTAGTAAAAAGGATCTAGTAAGAGAAAAGAATTTATTGAAGTCAGTTGAAGAAGAAGTAGAAATTTATCAAGAAAGAAATCACATTCCAAAGAAGGAGAACAAGTAAATGAAAAAAATATTAATCATATTAGCAAGTGTATTTGCTTTAACCGGGTGTTCAAAAGCATCTAGAGTTAATCATAATATTAGAAAAGATGCCAACAACTTTAAAATTACAAGAAAAGTCGTTGCTCTTAATACTAGAACAAATGATCCTTTATTTACCGTTGAGGGAAAGATTTCCCTCGATAGTGATGAAGATGGAGATTTAAACGTAACTATTAAGACTGGAAAAGGAAAATGCAAATTATTTTATGCACATCTATCAAATGATGTTACATACACTTGTATTCAAACGGAAGCTAAAAAAGAAAATCCTTATGCTTATGATATTCAATTCTTCCCAGCAAAAGAAGTTGTTGAAAATGGAATTATAGATATCAAATCAAGTGAATGAGAAAGGGTAAAACAATGACAAAGTTTGAATTGGACTTATTGCAAGAGTTAGAAGAGTTAACTAGTGGGCTTGATAATCACTTTGATGAAGTGCCTCTTTTGCTCGGTATGAAAGAAAGAGGATACTTTCAATATGTGCCATACGGCATGACATTAAAAGATGCTATTGTCATGTATAAAAAATTATTATACAAAGAAAAATAGAAAAAAACGTTAAGAAATGTTAAGATTATTTACATAAGGAATAATTAGCAAATCATGAGGAATAGAGATGCAAGAATCAAAGTATCAAGTTATTAATTGGAAACGCTGGAAAGATACAAAAAGGCTTTTAGAAGAAACACGTGATCAACTAAAGGATGATAGAAAAGCAATTACTTATTCTAAAGAAATGCCAGGAACAAATCACATGAGTGTTATTCAAAGATATAATAAAATCTTAGAAAACACTGATATTTACGATGGTTATATTCATGCTTACAAGATTGTAATCGAAAGATTGGAAAATTGTATAGCAACCTTGCTTAATCAAGAGCAAAGAAAGGCCATTATCATTTATGCAAATAATCCAGGAAAGGGAGAAAGTGGGATGCGTGAACAAGAAGCTCTAAAACAAGGCTTCTCAAGAGCAAAATTTTATGAGGTAATAAATCAATCCTTTAATATTTTAGACACTGTTCTAGCCCTTGAATCGGTGCAAAAAACGGATGCTGGACTAATTCAAGACTAAATACTAGAAAAAATGTGTTATATTATTAATGTGGTCAAGCCATAAGAAAGAAAAGCACCCCTTTTCGAAATTCAATAAGAGCAACTTCGGTTGCTTTTTTTCTTTATTTAATATAGCAGGGTAGTAAAAAAGGTATAACGCAAGTCTCTTTAGCTTGTATTCCAGGTTCGATTCCTGGTCCTGCAACCACTAAAAAAATAAAGGAGGTGTGTCATATGACAGAAAAGCAAAAGCTGTTCTGTGATGAATATTTAATTGATCTAAATGGCACACGAGCCTACAGAACAGTATATAAGAGCAAAACGGATAGAACAGCTGCAACTAGAGCAAGTAATCTTTTAAAAAAAGAAGATATTGCTGAATACATCAACAAGCGACTTGAAGAAATTCATAATGAAAAGACTGCAGATATTCAAGAAGTCATGGAATATCTCACATCAGTTATGCGTGGAACAAGTGAAGCTAGTACTCTAGCGATGTGCGGTGATGGTATGCAAGAAGTCATAACTAAAAAGCCTGATGAAAGAGAAAGATTGAAAGCTGCTGAACTTTTAGGTAAACGTTTTGGCATGTTTAAAGAAAGTGTAGATATTACTTCTAACGGTCAAACAGTGATTATAGATGATATCGAATAAAGTCAATTTAAAATCAATCATTGGTCCAGCTTTTTATGATGTTCATAAACATATCAAAAATAATGATTTCACCCACTACTGGTTAAAGGGTGGCCGTGGATCATTGAAATCATCGTGTATTGGAACTGAAATTCCTTTAGGTATCATGAGGGATGCAAAAAAAGGATTAATGAGCAATGCAGTTGTAATCAGACGTGTAAAAGATACTTTGAGAGGTTCAGTTTACGAGCAAATCAAATGGGCCATTTATATGTTGAAAGCTGAAAATGATTGGGAAATTCCTGATTCAAAGCTGCAAATGACATATAAGCCAACTGGCCAAGTCATCATATTTAAAGGCGCTGATAACCCTAAAAAGTTGAAATCAACTAAGGTATTTATTGGCTATATTAAATATGTTTGGTATGAAGAATGCGATGAATTTGAAAGTTATGACAAGATAACGAATATCAATCAGTCGTTGCTTCGTGGTGGTCCTGAATATTGTGTCTTTTATTCGTTTAACCCACCTGAATCACAAAGAAGTTGGGTAAATAAAGAAGTTCTAGTTAAAAGAGATGATTCTTTTGTCTCTCATACAACTTATCTTCAAGCCCCGAAAGAATGGCTTGGAGAGCAATTTCTTATTGAAGCTGAACACATGAAAAAGACAAAGCCTGAAAAATACAAGCATGATTATTTAGGCGAAGTAACTGGTACAGGTGGAGAAGTATTTACCAATCTTACAATAAGAGAAATTACAAATGAAGAAATCCAAACATTTGATAGATTAAAGAATGGTTTGGACTTTGGTTACGCTGGTGATCCATTAGCATATCTTAAGATGCATTATGACAAGACGAGAAGACGTCTTTTTATTTTTGGGGAAGTATATGGTACACGTTTATCCAATGCAAAAGCAGTTGCGAAAATTAAAAAGCTTAACCCATTGAATAAATTAGTAACGTGTGACAGTGCAGAACCACGTACGATAAACGAATTCAAGTTGCTTGGATTAAAGGTAACTGGAGCAAAGAAAGGACCTGACAGTGTAGAAAACGGGATAAAGTGGATGCAGGATTTAGAAGAAATCATTATTGATCCTATTCGTTGTCCTAACGCTGCAAGAGAATTTAATGATTATGAGATTGAAAAAGATAAAGAGGGAAATCTTAAAGGAGAGTTTCCTGATAAAAATAACCACACGATTGATGCTGCACGATATGGGTGTGAACAAGACATCATCCAATCAAAAGGTCGAGCAGGTAAGAACCGTGCTAGATATGAAAATTAGGAGGTATCCACGTGTTTACGTTCACAATAGATAGTTCAAATTATGATGAAACAAAGTTGAATCTTGTTCAAATTGAAGAGTTGATCAACAAACATCGTAATTTGATTGGAAGAATTAAAAAGAATCAGCGATATTATGAAGCTAATCATGATATTAAAAGAAGACAAAAGAAGTTGAAGACATCAGCAAATAACAGAGTTGTTTGTAATCACGCTAAAGATATCAGTGATACAGCAACTGGTTATTTTATGAACAGTCCAATTTCTTATGCAAGTTATGATAATCAAAATAAAGAAAGCATTGATAAACTAACGGATGCATTTGATAAAGCGGATGTGGATGATGTCGATAGTGACAATGCACACGATATGAGTATTTGTGGTGTCGCTTATGAATATGTGTATATCAAACAAGGTGAAACTGAAATAGCAGTTAGAAATCTTGAACCTGACCATACATTTTTAGTATACGATGATACGATAGAGCAAAATCTTCTTTTTGGTGTTTATTATTATCGATACAAGGATGTAATCACCAGTCAGCAATGCTATCGTGCGACTGTATGTACTAAGAATTACATCACTACAATGATTTTAGAATGTAACAATAGAAATAGGCATAGGTTTATTGATAAACCAGTTAAGCACTTTTTTGGAGATGTTCCAATCATTGAATATCGAAACAATAAGCTTTGTATTGGCGATTTTGAACAGCAAATCTCTTTGATTGATGCTTATAACAAGCTCATGAGCGATAGGGTTAATGATAAAGAGCAATTTGTTGAATCATTGCTTGTTATTTATGGTTCGCTGATGGGTGATGACAATGAAGAAGTCAGTGAAACAATGAAGATTCTAAAAGAAAATGGTCTTCTAGAATTACCTGCAGAAGCAAGAGCTGAATATCTTTCAAGAGTTTTTGATGAAGCAGGGATGGAAGTATTAAGAAAAGCAATCAAAGAAGATATCTATACATTTTCTCATGTTCCTAACTTAACTGATGAAAATTTCGTTGGTAACAGTTCAGGTGTGGCCATGGAATATAAACTTTTAGGACTTCAAATGATTACTGGAGAAAAGGAAAAGTATTACATAAAAGGATTAAAAAGAAGAATTGAATTGTTCTGCAATTATTTAAATATAAAAGCAATCGTAATAGATCCTGGAAATGTAAAAATCACATTTACTCGAAAACTTCCTAAAAACTTGAATGAGTTAGCTCAAATGATTGCCAATTTAAGTGGAAAGGTATCAAATGAAACATTGATTGAACAACTTCCTTTTATTGAAGATGCTCCAAGTGAAATGGAAAAAGTCAAAAAAGAAAATGAAGAAAGCGTAAAACTTCAACAGCAAATGTTCAAGCAACAAAGTGATGTACCTTTTAATCAAGACGAGGAGAACAAGGATGATGAAACAGGAAATGACACTGATACAAAAAATGATGCTTCAAATGTTAAAGGTAATAAACAAAATTCTAGCATTCCTAATTAAGAAATTAAGATGATATGAAGAATGAGAAATATTGGAAAAAGCGCCAAGAAGAAAAGCTTTCATCTATTTTGAATGATGCACAAGTAGCAAGTGAATATGTTTCAGATATCTACAGTAAGGCTAGTCTTTACACTCAAAGTAAAATCAATGGTATCTTTGAAAAGTATAGAGATGGTCATGGCTTATCAAATGCCGATGCAAAAGAAATGCTTGATTCTTTGATAAGCGATAGGGATTATAATCAAATAAAAAGAATACTTGAAAATAATCCAAAGACCAAACAAAGAAAAGAGCTTTTAAAGAAATTGGATACGCCACCCTATCAATATAGAATCAAACGACTTGAAAATATGCAAAGTCAGTTAGATAAATTGATGAATGAAGTTTATAAAGTTGAAAAAGATGTAAGCACTGATTGTTATATCAACAGTGCTTTTAATGCTTATTATAGAAATGTATATAATCTTCAAAAAGGCATGAAAGTTGCTTATCAGTTCGATATGTTGGATCCTGAACTGATAGACAGCATGTTAAAGTCAAGATGGAGTGGTAAGAATTATTCCAATAGGATTTGGGATAATACGAACGCACTGGCCGAATCTTTAAAAGATGAAATGCTGATGGGCGTTTTAACAAACAAGACTGAAAAAGAAATGGCCGACACGATTATGAATAAGTTTGCTGTTGGTGCTTATCAAGCAAGACGACTTATTCAAACTGAAAGTGCAGCAATGACAGCATTTGCTGATCAACAAGCTTTTAAGGATGCTGGCATTGAAAAAGAAATGTTTATTGCAGTACATGACAGTAGAACATCCCAAATTTGTCAGCATCATGATAGAAGCATCGTAGAAATAGCAAAAGCTAAAGTAGGTGTCAATGTTCCACCTCTTCATCCAAATTGTCGTTCACACATGATTCCTTATATTGAGGGCGTTACTGATGCTATGAAGAAAAGACAACGCAATCCCGTTACTAATAAAGATGAAGTTGTGGATGTTAGTGAAAATTATGATCAATGGTTGAAAAGACAACAAGAAGAACATGGTGTTGATACTGTTAATTCTTTCATGGAAAAAACAAAGAATGCATCTAGCGATAGAAAGCAGTATAATAAATACATTGATGTTTTAGGTAAAGAAAATATGCCAACTTCACTATCTAAATTTCAAGATATGAAGTATAATGATGTTGAGAAATTCAATGATTTAAAATTGCATTTTAAAGATAGTAAGTTGCAAAAGGGAATCACTGAATCTTACAATTTGACTTTACGAGAAGGTCAACAAGGGAAACACATTTTAGGACATAATAATTATCTTGAAGGAAGAAGTTATATAGTTGATGCATCAATGAAAGATATACAAGAATGCATAAAAAAACATGCTGGAAATGGTACAATAAATCGATATAGAAATGGAGACTGGGATAACACAGAGTCTATAGTTGATAATTCAATTGTTGGATATGTATTAAGTATTGACAAGACATGGATAGCAACAAATAAGTTTAAAATACATTATAGTAAAGAGAAAGGTACACATATGGTACCGACACTAAAAGGAGTAAAGAAAAATGACTGAAAGAGAATTGTTTGATTGTTTAGGAAAAAATGTAAAAATCATTTTTAAAGATGGTCAAATTTTAGAAGGATTTTGTGAAGGGTTTGATACTGAAAATGATAATGCTCCTAGAAAGGCATCAATTGATATTAGACAGAAAAATAGTTCACATTGTGTTGTGGCATTTGCTGATGAAATTGAAAAAATAGAATTAACCGACAACTAGTCGGTTTTTATTTTGCCTAAAAAGAAAGGATTAAGAGAAATGTTAAAAGCGTTATTAATTATATTTGTAATAGCAAAAATTCTAGGATTGATTACCTGGCCATGGTGGATTGTGTTATGTCCATTGATTATAGCGATGTTAAGTCCTATTATAGTTTATTTATTTTGTTATATTTTAAGCAAGAAATAGAAACTTGCTTTTCTTTTATTCGTAAAAAGGAGGGCTTTATGTCACAAGGATTAAGACCTCACTTTCATCAAGAATACATTGGTAGAAGTGAACAGTACTACAATAAAAAGAAACATCTTTTAATAAAAAAAGAGCAAAAGATATGTATGATATGTGGCCGAGAGAGATATGTAACTACTAAATGTTATGTACCTCCGCCAAATAGAAAAGAAAATTCAAACGGGTAACTGAGAGGTTGCTTTTTATTTTACTAAAAAGGAGGCATATTATGGCAAAGTTAAGAGTTATTCATAACATGGTTGATACTAGATGTGGAATCACAAGAAGAACTGGAGAAGTTTTTGAAATGCACGATGAAGAACGTATCAAAGAGTTATTAGATGCAAAAGTAGTAGAAGAAGTAAAAGAAAAAACTAAACCTGATAAATAGGCAATTACTGATTGTCTTTTTATATGTCCAAAAACTTATGACACTAAAAGATGGGATGGTCTTACGGACCTTAACTGGAGGATTTTATGAAAGAAAAATTTTTATTTCCTTTAAACATTCAATTATTTGCTGATGATGGTTCCGGAAATGATTCAGGAAATGATAATGATCAAGGAAACGATGACCAAGGTAATGACGGCCAAGGAAATGATGGTCAAACTGGCCAAGAAACGAAGACTTTTACTCAAGAGGAACTAGATAGAATCGTTCAAGGAAGAATTGCGAAAGAACGTAAATCTTGGGAAAAGCAATTGGAAGAACAGCAAACAGAAGCTCAAAAACTGGAAAAAATGAGTGAAAAAGAAAAGAAAAAGTATCAGGAAGAAAAAAGAATCAAGGATTTGGATGATAGAGAAGCAGCAATTACACGTAGAGAATTGACTGCACAAGCAAAAGTACAATTGGCCGACAAAGGAATTCCAACTGAACTTGCTGAGATCCTTATTTTAACTGATGCCGATTCTTGTAAAAAAAGTATTGAAACAGTAGAAAAAGCTTTTCAAACAGCTGTGCAAAGAGCAGTGGAAGAAAGAATAAAAGGTAGAGAACCTATGAAAAAAGCTAAAGATGCTAAATTAACTGATGAGGAATTAGTTTATCAAAAAATGATGGGAAAATAGGAGGTAATAAAATATGGCAATTAATACATTAGCAACAGCTACGTTATTTCAAGAAACATTAGATAAAGTAGCTATGCACGAAGCATTAACAGGATGGATGGAAGCAAATGCAGGAGATGTAATCTATAATGGTGGTGCTGAAATTAAAATTCCTAAAATGTCTTTACAAGGATTAGGAGATTATGACAGAGATAATGGATATACACAAGGCTCTGTAACATTAGAATATGAAACAAGAAAAATGACACAAGATCGTGGACGTAAGTTTTCATTGGATGCAGTAGATGTTGATGAAACTAATTTTGTCGCAACTGCTTCAACCGTTATGGGAGAATTCCAAAGAGTTCATGTTGTTCCTGAAATCGATGCATATCGATTATCAAAAATTGCAACAGATGTTATTACAGCTAACAAAACAGAAATGATTGAATATGGATATACTCCTGCAGAATCAACTATTTTAAGAAAAATGAAAACTGGTATTAAAAAAATCAGAGATGCAGGATATAACGGTGATTTAATCATCCATGCAACTGGAGATGTTATGTTAGAACTAGAAATGTTCTTATCAACAAAAATGCAAACAGCAACAATTTCAATCGGTGGAATTGATTTAACAGTTCCAGCAATTGATAAATGTGCAATCATCGAAACACCTCAAAATCGTATGTATACTTCTATCAAAATGAACGATGGAAAAACATCTGGTCAAGAAGTAGGTGGATACGCAAAAGGTACAACTGCAAAAGATATCAACTTTATGATTATTCCTAAACCAGGTGCGATTGCGGTTTCTAAACAAGACAAAATGCGTATCTTTGATCCTAATACAAACCAAAAAGCTGATGCATGGGCAATGGATTATAGACGTTTCCATGATGTTTGGACAAAAGACAATACATTACCATTAATTTATTTAAATATTAAAGATGCTGCGTAATAGGAGGTCTTTTTGATGAAAACTATTATCAATAGCAATGTTGAAAGAATTATCGAAGATGAAATGTTAGCAAAATATAAAGCCTTAGGCTACAAAGAAATTTCATCTTCAAAAGCAAATGATAACGCTCCTGAAAATAAGCCGTTATCTAAAATGAAAGTTGATGAATTAAAAGCATTAGCAACAGAATTAGGAATTGAAAATACAGACTCACTTACAAGAGATGAATTGATTGCAGTAATCAAAGAAAAGAAAAATGGATAAATTAAAAGAGCAGTTTAAAAAACTAACAGGAGAAACTGATGAAGAATTGGTTTCTTCTTTTCTTTTAAGATCTCAAAATACTGTATTATCAAAAACCAATCGAAGTGAGTTGATTGATGATCTCAATGATTATGTTTTGAAATTGGCCATTGCGCTCTACAATCGTCAAGGCAACGAGGGGCTTGCATCTTACAGTGAGGGTGGAGAGAGTGAAAGTTATCAAAGTGAAGATGAAATTCTTTCAGGCATTTCCAATTATCGTTTGTCAGCTGCAGCAAGGAGATTGAAAGATGAAAAAAAGAAGTCTCAAGAAGTTTCAAATTAAAACTTACAGTGCTGTAAAAGATGATGAAGGCAATATTATTGAAACCTATAGTGATGAAGCAAATGAAGATGTAGCTCTTATATGGCCAGCATCTTCAAAACTTCAAGTTGAACTATATGGTATGCGTGTAAATGGTATCTTGAATATGCATTATTATGGCTCTCTAGCAATTAAAGAGCATGACATGATTAATTATGAGGGTATCAGCTATAAAGTCATCAGCATTCAAAATTTCAAGCGATTTAAAGCAATTGAGATTGAAAGAATATGACAGCAAACACTGACTTTAGCAATCTCATAAGAAAACTTTCAGCATTAGACAACCAAGCATGTCAGGAGGTTGCAGTTACAGCTGTTAAACAAGCAGGTGTGATGGTTCAATCTCAAGCAAGATTGTTGATATCCAGTGATACTGGAGCATTAGCCCGTTCAGTCAAGGTAAAAAATGAAGTCAAGGAAAACAAGGCCACAGCCACTGTTTACACTAATTCAGCTTATGCACCTTACTATGAATTTGGAACTGGTCCTAACGGGGAGGCCAATCATCAGGGTATTTCTCCTCAAGTATCACCCAAATATAAACAAACTGGTTGGATGATACCTGCAGATGCAATGACAGTTGATAAAGCTGAAATGTATGGTTTCAAGGTTGCTTATAAAGATGGTGAAGTCATTGGCTACTATACCAAAGGTCAAATGGCAAGGCCTTTTATGTATCCAGCGCTGCATGATCAGGAAGATACCATTAATAAAAATACTGAAAAGCTATTTAAAAATAAAATAAGGGAGCTATGTAAAAAATGATTAATGTTAAAGATATCGTTTATAAAGGATTGTCACAAGTTGTTGAAAACGTAAGTGATGCTTATCCACAAAACTGGAGCAAAACACCTGCGATTCAATTTGTTGAAGAAGAAAATAAACCATATGAGTTCACGGATGATAAGGAACAGCTTTCTTTTGTTCGCTTTAGAATTGACATATGGGATATGAAAAGCACTTCACAAACAGCATGTGACGTAGATGACGTCATGTCGTCTCTAGGATTTTTAAGAACGACATGTGCGGATGTTCCTGACCCAAGCGGTTTAAAACATAAACAAATGAGATATGAGGCAATCATTGATTGCAAAAAACAATTTATTTATCACACAAAATAAAAGGAGGAGTAGAAAATGTTAGCGAATGGAGCAACATTAGAATATAAGAGTAAGTCAGTAACAAGCTTTGCTAAATTAAAAGGCTTGAAAGAAATTCCTGAAATTGGAGTGGATCCTGAAAAAGTAGATAATACTGATTTGGAAGCCTCTCAAAAAGTGTACGAAATGGGAATTGGAGACCCTGGAGACATCACTTACAAATTCAAATATGAAAATACTGAAACTGACAGTCCATATCGTATTTTAAGAGCATATGAAGCATCAGGAGAAACTTTATCTTTCAAAGAAACATTGAAAGATGGAACAACTACTGAATTCGATGGCCAAATTTCTCTTAAGAGAACTGGTGGCGGTGTCAATGGTGTTATTGAATTTGATTTAAATATTGCATTAGCAAGTGCATTTAAAATTACTGATCCAAAAATTGTTTAGGAGGCTGAAAAATGGGAGTATTAAGTGGAGAAACCGAAGAAGTTCAAGCAGAAGTCGTTGAGGCACCAAAAAGAAAACCTTTTACCATTTGGGAAGTTGATGGTAAAGAATACAGATTAAAGCTCACTACTTCTGAAATTGTCAGCTTAGAATCAAAATTAAGAGTTAACCTATTAACGATTATTTCTAGTGCTGATGATGGTTCATTGCCACCATTGAAAGTAATGTTATTGATTACACATGGTGCAATGAAAAAGTTCCAACATGGAATCAAAGAAGATGATGTCATCGAATTATTTGATAAATATTGTGAAGAGGGCGGAACTCAAATGACATTCATGACGGATGTGTTCTTGCCAATTTATCAGGTAAGTGGTTTTTTCTCCCAAGCTCAAGCGGAAACGATGGACAAGAGACTAGTGGAAGCGAAAGAGCAAATGTAGAAAACATAGAATTTGAATATGTATCTGATTTAATAAATGAACTATATCCAGTCGCTTTAGATTGTGATATCAGTTCATTTTTATTTTGGGAATCTTCGGTACTTGAAATCACTGACTATATCGAATCGTATCGAAGAAAAGAAAAGAGAAAACAAAAACAAATAGCAATCGACAATCATATTCTTGCTGATCAACTGCTTAAAGGAATATCAGTTATTTTCAGTGAAGAAAATAAAGTTGTTGAAATCAATGAATTATGGGATTATTACCCTGGATTATTTGAAGAAGAAAAGAAACAGCATCTTATTGAACAAGAAGAAAATGAATTTGAGAACTTTAAGGCAAGAAGAATGAAATTTGCGAATGCTTACAATAAAAAATTTAAAGGAGATGATTAAAAAGACATTAGAAGAATTAAAAGTTATCATCTCAGCTGAAACAAGCAAGTTCAAGAATGCATTGAAAGATGCAACGAATGAAGCAAAAACATCAGCTAACAGTATTGAAAGCTCTACTGGTCGAATCAGCAGGGCAGTAAGTGGAATTAAATCCATGGTAGCAAAGGTTGCTGCAGGTTTTGGCTTGTACAAATTAGGAAAAGAAGCGATTGAGGTTGCTTCCAATATTACTGAGGTACAGAACGTAGTAGATACAGCCTTTGGAGATATGTCATGGAAAGCCGAGAGGTTTGCACAAAATTCCATTCAACAATTTGGTATGAGTGAACTCTCAGCCAAAAAGACAGCATCTACATACATGGCCATGGCATCAGGTATGGGACTAGGTGCTGACAAAGCGAGTGATATGGCTATTTCTTTGGCTGGGCTTTCAGGGGATGTTGCATCGTTCTACAACATTTCACAAGAGTTAGCGGATATCAAATTGAAATCAGTATTTACTGGTGAAACTGAAACCTTAAAAGATTTAGGAATCGTTATGACACAAACTAACTTGCAATCTTACGCATTGAGCCAAGGAATCAGCAAGAATGTAAGTGACATGTCACAAGCTGAATTGACAACTTTAAGATACAACTTTGTATTGAATCAATTATCAATGGCTCAAGGAGACTTTGCGAAAACAAGTGGAACATGGGCCAACCAAGTGCGTATCTTGCAAGAACAGTTCAAACAGTTATTAGGAATCATTGGTAATGGATTGATTGCTGTATTGACACCAGTCATTCAAGTTATAAATATGATTATTGGAAAACTCATTACACTAGCAAATGTAATTGCAGGTGTTTTTGGCAAATTATTTGGTAAAAAGAGTGGAGCAAAACAAGCAAGTGCTGGATTTACTGCTGCAGGTGATTCAGCTAAAAAAGCTACAGCTTCAACTGGTGGCTTAAATAAGTCATTGAAAGGTACTGAGGGTCAAGCTAAGAAAACAGCAAAGGCCTTAGGCTCATTGGCATCATTTGATGAAATCAATACAATCAGCGCAAGTGATTCATCAGGTTCAGGTGGTTCAGGCAGTGGAGCAGGTGGAGGCGTTGGTGGTGGAGGCTATGATATAGATCCAATCGATTGGGACAGTGCTTTTGGAGAACCTGATACGAGCGGTATCGATAAAGCAGTCGACCATGTATTGAAGAAAATTAATTCTATCAAGGAATGGCTCGTACAAAACAAGCCAATCATTCTTTCATTGATTGCAGGTATCGTTGCTGGATTCCTTACTTTTGAAGTGATCAAGAATTGGGGTACGATTATTGCTGCAGTCACTTATCCATTTCAATTATTAAGTCTTGTAGTTTCTACATTCTTATCAGGAATGGCTGAGGGCGGTGGAATATTAGGTGGATTTCAGGCAGTCTTGGGTGTTACAGCAGGAACTGCAGCATACTTTGCAACAATTGTAGCAGCGATTACTGCCGCATTGGTTTATTTATATCAAACGAGTGATAGCTTTAGACAGTTAGTAAATGATTCAATAGGAGAACTTGTAGGAATTTTAAATAATTTCTATAAGAATATTCTTGTTCCTATTTTTGATTTCTTATTAGATTTGTTTAATACAATTATCGTTCCTTTAGCAACCTTTATAGCAAAAGTCTTTGTAAAGGCAGTAGAAGCAGTATTTACGATTGCCTTATCACTTTGGAAAAATGTACTAGCTCCATTAGCAAACTTCCTAGTAAGCGTATTATCAATTGCATTATCAGGAATATTAGAAGTATGGAATACATGGAAACCAGGTATCCAAGCTATAGGTGATGCAATCAATTGGGTATGGAATAATGTGTTATCACCATTAGTTGATTTTATCGTTGGATCGTTCAGTGATACATTCAAATCATGGGGAGATTTAATCAATGAATTAATTCCTAATGTTATTGAAATGTTCCAAGGCTTAACAGATTTCTTTGTTGGTGTGTTCACTGGTGATGAAAAACGTTGTTGGGAAGGCATTAGAAAAATCTTTGAAGGATTTGCTAATTTCTTAAAAGTAGGTTTTACGAATGATTGGACAAAAGCATTCGGATTATTAGGTGTACCTCTTAATGCATTTTGCTCTACAGTAACAGCTATCTGGAACACAATAAAAGGTGTGTTAAGTGGTATCATTGACTTTGTTGGTGGAGTTTTTACTGGGAACTGGGCAAGAGCATGGAATGGTGTTAAGAATATCTTTAGCAATATAGTTAGTGGTTTTGCTGGAATATTTAAAGCGCCTATTAATGCAATCATTAGTGGAATCAACAGTTTTATCGGTGGATTAAATAAAATTAAAATTCCTAATTGGGTTCCAGGTGTCGGTGGAAAAGGATTTAATATTTCAAAAATTCCAAAATTGGCTGAAGGTGCAGTTGTTTCAAAAGCAACTCCTGCAATCTTTGGGGAAGCAGGAACTGAAGCAGTTATCCCTTTACAAAGAAATACTAGAGGTTTAGACTTAATTGCTCAAAAGATTTCTGAAAGATTGCCACAAGTTGATAATGGTAATGGAGGTACTTATGTTATCAATTTAGTTTTAGAAAATGGTAAAGTTTTAACTAGAATGGTGATTGATAATATCAAAGAATATGAAGCGCAAACTGGTAAGCCAGTATTCGATTATTAATTAGGAGGTGTAGAATATGGCCGATGAAGCTAAAATAAAAGTGAATGGTGTATTATTACCTACGCCTTCTGATATCAGTGTTGAAATCCAAGATTTGGATGGTGATAGCATTAGACCTATCGCTACAGGAGTTTTAAGGCGTAACAGAATAAGGTCAAATATGTTGAAAGTGACATTGACATGGAATCTAAAGACATTTGTAGATGTCATGAGCATTCTAAATGCAGTTACTCCTGCAGAGTTCAATGCGGAGCTGTATATTCCTGATCATGGAATACGTGGCACCAAAAAAATGTATGCTGGAAATAAGAAATTTAATTATGTAAGGACAAAGGTTGGGCTCAAAGCACAATCTTTTTCTTTTGCTTTGATTGAGGTGTAGAAAATGCTTATTAAATATGGAGATTTGGATGTAACCCATCGTTTATTGGAATATAAAGTATCTGTTGCCTTTGCAAAGGGATATCTTATCGGGAATGTTCCTACAATGCAGTTGAATCTTAAATTCGATAACTACGATGGCATCCTTGATGATTTGGATATAACCAAGTATTGGGAAGTACAGGAAAATGACAATAGCGATGTAAGATATTTCAAAGTATATGATCAACCTGAAAAATATACAAAGTCATTGAGTTTGAAACTATATGATGATAACTATGAATTGGATGTTCCTTATGCAACTCAATTATCTTATCCAGTAACAATTAAAGACCAGTTATATGAAATAGAAACGCTAACTGGTCTTTCTATTGTAAGAACCAATATTCCTGCGTATGTCTTAGAAAAAGAGGTTTCCTGGTACGATAACACAATTGTCATTAGAAACTACTTAGGATGGATTGCTGAGCTTTTTGGAGCAAATGTATTTGCAAGTGGTAAAAGCTCTCTTGAATTTGTTCAAGTAACTAAGGATGTGTTTGCTAAAACAGATACGTTAACAAACTATGAAAAAAATGAATTGTACTGCGTGTCTAGAATTTATTATGAAAATGGGTTAAATCCATTAGAAAAAGGAGATACAACGGGTAATACCATATTTCTAGATTCTAATAATTTATACTTAACAGATGAACAAAATTTGATTGATAAACTATATGATCAATTAAATGGATTAACATTTTATTCAACAAAAAGCATATCAATGATTTCAATAGATAACTTGTTACCAGGATGTTTAGTAAATTATAATGATGAATTCAATTTTATGGTTACTGATTTGTCTATCACATATAAAGGTGGAGAATTTTCTATAAGTGAAGTTGATGGAAATACTCCAACAAAAAACGAAGAACGTGTTATTAAGAAAATTACCAATTCAACAAGAATTAGAAAATTACAGATAACTCAGGACCAAGAAAAATTAAAATTAGATATCGTTGCTAAAGAGCAAGAAGATCTAAATACAAAAATGGGTGAGTTATCATTATCAAATGAAGAAATCAAAACAAAGATTAATGAAATAGAATCCAAAATAGATGATTTGGATGTTTCATTGATTACTGTTAATCTTGTACCTAGTGCAACTATACTTAATAGTTATAATCAAAGTATTAAAATTGCATGTCATGTTATGAATTCTAATGAAGATGTTACTGAAAATTATAATGATCTAAGTTTTCAATGGTATTTAAATGATAAAAAATACAAAACAGGTAAATTTATCACATTAACTCCTGATGATATTAATATGTCAGTTAATGTCAAGTGTGTATTTACATTGGACAATATTCAATTTGATACAGGATACACAACAATAGTTGATGAAAGTGATGCAGTTCATTTAGGAAATAGTTTTCTAGACGTTACTAATACTACATTAACTCAAAAATTAAATGACAACGGAACTTACATTCCTGATTGGACCATTACACCAGCAATCATTACACCTTGTATTATGGACGGTAATGTAATTATAGAATTAAGTAATTGTACGATTGGTTATAAAAAAATAATCAATAGTAAGGAAGTCGACATAGACAGTAGTTATGAGATCGTAAAAGATGGTATTTTATCAGTTAATAAAAATATTATGACAAACAAATTGCCTAATGTAACATACGTTTGTGATGTTGCATATAAAGGTACTTCGATTAGATTATATGTAAATTTTTCATTAGCTGAACAAGGAGTAGGAATTCAAAATATTACAACCTATTATTTAGCATCAAGTAAAAGTAAAGATATAAGAGTAGACAGTGAGGGATGGACAACATCTATTCAAACTATCAATGCAAATAATAAATATCTATGGACATATTCAGTTACAAATTATACTGATGGTTCATCAAAAACAAGTGAACCACTTATAATGGGAACTTATGGTGATGATGCAATAACTCTATATATTGAATCCTCAAATGGAAATACATTCAAAAATAGTGATATTGCAACTATATTGACAGTTCATATTTATGTCGGTGCTGAAAGAATTGAAAGTGCTGAACAATTGGAAAAAAGATTTGGCAAAAATGCATATCTTCAATGGCATGTAAAGAAATTTGGAGAAAAAGAATTCTCACCTATAGATATTGAAGATACAAGAATAAATGATAAAGGATTTATATTTACTATAAGTCCAAGAGATATAAATAAGAAAGCAGTTTTCAACTGTGAATTAAATTTGGAGGAATAAAAGAATATGGCAATCAAAGCAAGTAATCAAGTAGATTTATTAGATATGACGGATGGGTATACCGTTGTATTGACAAATGATAACTATACATTTTTAGGAACTACTACTGCTGTTAATGGAACTCAAACAACAAGCACACAAGTAATGGCTTTGCAAGGTTCTGAAACAGTACCTGCTAAAATAGGTACAATTACATGCCCAACAGGTATTAGTGCAGTTAGTGATGGAAAGACCCCAATGCCTACTATCACAATCACTGCAACCAGTGCATTAACAAAAACAGGTAGTTTCACTATACCAGTAACTGTTAATGAGGGAACGGTAAATGAAGTAACTATTAACAAAGTATTTTCTTATTCTATTGCTTTTAAAGGAAATCAAGGAATTCAAGGTACAAGTGTTAAAATCTCATCTAAATCAATTCAATATGTCGGTTCGTCAAGTAGTACCACTACACCAACTAGTGGATGGCAAGATACTATTCCATCAGTTAGCGCAGGAAACTACTTATGGACAAAAACAACAGTAACTTATAGTGATGGTACTTCTACAGTATCTTATTCAGTCGCTAGACAAGGCGCTAATGGTTCATCACCTACAGTATCTAAAACAGTTACTGAATATGTTCAATCAACAAGTGGAACTACAGTGCCTACAAGTGGGTGGTCTACAACTCCACCAACAGCAACTGCTGGGCAATATATTTGGACAAGAGTAACAGTGACTTATAGTGATGGTAAGACAGCTGTTAGCTATACTGTATCTAAAAATGGTGCTAACGGGGTAAAAGGTGATAAAGGAGATAAAGGGGAAACAGGTGCTAAAGGTGATGATGCAATCTATATGAATATTACTTCGTCTAATGGAAATGTATTTAAAAATACCGCAATTGCCACAACTTTAACTGCACATGTTTATAAAGGCGCTACAGAATTAACTGGCGCTGCTATTACAGCTTTAGGAACTATCAAATGGTATAAAGATGGTGGAACAACTTCTATTGCAACTGGTCAAACATTTACTGTCAGTGCAGGTGATGTAACAAATAAAGCAACTTATACTGCCCAATTAGAGGGATGATATATGGCAGTTAAATCTAGTGCAATTCTAACATTGATTAGAATTGATGATGCAAGCATTAGAAGTGCAACTGCACCTAGTGATACTACAAAGTTGTGGTTTGATACAACTACACAAACTTTAAAGAGATATGACAGTTCAAGTGGTACTTGGGAAATTGTTAATGATTATGCTGATGATATGAACAATATGAGACAAGAAATATCTGTTGAATATAATTCAGCGATAACTCAATTAAAAAACTCATTAACATCATTAGTAGAAGAACTGCAAACAACAACTACTAATAATACAACATCTATCAATAGTCTTAGTTCTCAAATTATTCAAAATGCCAGTTCAATTCAGTTGGTTACGAATAACGTTAACTCTATTACTGATAAATTAACGGGAGTGGCGACAAAAGAAGAAATTTCTCAATGGGCTAAGTTTGAAGAAGGAATATTAAAATTAGGATCTAGCAATAGTCCTTTTGATGTAAGACTGTCCAATACGGAACTTGGATTTTACGAAAATGATAAAAGAATTGCTTATCTTTCAAACCAACAATTGAACATATCACAAGCAGTTGTAATGAAACAAATCAACCTGGGTACTTTTCAAATTATCTATGATGAAGATTTAGGATTGTTAATTTTGTAGGAGGTAATATATGGCAACATTTGGAACCACTAATAAATATATAAATTACAGTGTTAATTCGCAGGAACTGTCATATGACATCAATTCTAACACATCAGTTGTTCGTGTTTGGATTGATGTATGGCGTACAAATACAGGATATACGACATATGGTAATGGTACAGTATATGCTCGTATAAATGGAACAGTATATAGTGCTGGAATAGGTACTGGCCAAAAAATTACTTCCAGTGCAATTCGATTAGGAACTTGGGATGTAACTGTAGGACATAATACTGATGGTTCAAAGTCAATCGGTGTAAGTGGTTGGATCAGTCATGATAGATTCAGTTCAAGTGAAAATGGATATACACATGCATTAACTACTATACCTCGACAAGCCAATATAACCGATTCACCAACAACTTTCAAAGATACTGATAATCCTTGGTTCAAATACAGTAATCCAGGTAACTTCAATATGGAATGTTGGTTGGAACCAAATCCTAATGGAGAACATTACGCTAAAAGGACATTAAGTGGTACGAGTGGTACGTTTACATGGGAACTTACTAATGATGAAAGAAAACAGTTAAGAGAAGCATGTAAGGGCAAAACATGCACTATTCGTATAGGACTATATTCAAATAACTGTTCCTGGGCAAGTTATCACGATAGAACATATCAGATGACAAACGCTGAACCAACTATAAATAGTGTTGTAACAAGTATTATTGATCCCTTTGGAAGTCTATGTTTACAAAATAGATCCAATATTAAATTTACTATTTCAGCAACAGCTAAATATGGAGCAACAATTACTAATTATGCGGTTAGTGGTAATAACTTTAGCTATGCAGGAAGTAAAAATACGTGTCAAACTTCAAATATCAGGGATAGTGGAAGCTTAAAATATACAGTCACAGTTACTGACAGTAGAGGGTTTACAGCTTCTACAACAAAAACAATCAATGTTACTGGGTATTCCTATCCAACTATTTCTATGGAGGCGTTTAGAAGTAATTCAAGCGGTACAAAGGATGTATCCAGTGGCACTTATATTTGTGTCAAACCAGTATTTACGTATTCAGCAATAACTGGCAATTCAATAGCAAGCAAAGCTATTAAAATAAATAACATTTCTAAAAGTACAAGCTTTTCAAGTGAAGGAAGTTATGTATTTAGTGGTTATTCATTAAACGATTCTTATGATGTAGTGTGCACTGTAACAGATTCCGTTGGAAACAGTGCAAGTATAACAGCCACAATCACAGGTGCTAAAATACCTTTTAATATATCGAAGAATAAAGATGCTATAGGATTGGGAACAGTAGCTAAATATGAGGATTACATCAATATTGGCTATGGATTTTGCAACGAGAATGGAGAACAGTTGTTTATGTTTGGAGTAACTGATAATTATGATGATGATTAAGGAGGAAAAATCTATTATGCAAGAATTTAAAATCTTCGGGGGGGGGTGCGATATTTACTATTTAAATATTGCATTTCCAAAGAAAGAAGGTGCGCTAATTTAATTAGTGGACCAAGTGGTGATTGTGTATGAAATTTCTAAAACCACCAAAGAATATGTTCTTGAGAAAAAAGGATGTGTACTTTAAATATTCTATCGAAGAACAATGGACTGGTGAATATTGGTTGGATGGAAAGAAAATATATAGCAAAGTTATACAATCAACAGGTGTATTATCTTCTGCTGGTGTAGTTAATATTAAGCATGATATTGTTAATTTAAATGAATTTATTGATTATGAAGTTTTTATTCAAGGTGATAATACATTTTACAAACTACCAGTAGTTTATTATTCTAATGCGACATCAGGGACTTTTTATGATATGTTTGCAAGAATAAACGAAACAAGTCTTCAAATAATTAATAATAGTGTCGGCTGGAACAAATACGCAGTAACTGCTATTATATATTATACAAAAAACACATATCACGATTTTGACTAATTAAATTTAGCAGTAAAAATGAGTTTCATAAAACTTTTTGGAAATAAAATTAGAGCAAAGGATGTTGTAAATAAAACAGGTGTAGATCTTTTGATATGGAAAGAAACAAAGAAAGGTGCAAGGTTTGGCCAAACAATAAATTTAATAGACGGAGCTACGGAATATTTATTTTTATGCCACATGGCTCCAGGTACTGATGGATCATTAACATATCCTTTTTATATACCAGCATTCCTTTGCTCAAATATTGCAACTAATAATTTAACTTTTAGATTTGGAGGATATTTAACAAGTGGTGTAAGTCATGGAATGACTATAATGTTTGACAAAACAAGTAACTATTTTAAGTTGTCGGATTGGTATTATGGAAGTTCACCTAAAAACACCACATATACAGTTGATATCTATTATCGCTAATAGTAAATATCAAAACAAATGAAATTTATTAAGTTTTTTGGAAACAAAGTTAGAAAGAAAGATGTTTATTTCAAGTATTCTACTGAAGAACAGTTTACGGGTGAATACTGGATAGACGGAAAAAAAATATATTGTAAAGTTATATCCGTAAGTGGCTTCACTAAAGATAAATATGTAGCACATAATATATCTAATTTAAAACGAGTGTTGAGTTGTGACCTTTTTGTAATGTTTGCTGATAATACAAACCATATGATGCCACGTGCTCATATGGATAATGATCATGATGGTATTTCTATTCAAGTCAATAAAACTAATTTGATATTACAAGTTGGTACATCAAATGGTTTTGCGGATACAACAGGTTATGCAATATTAAAATATATCAAAACAACTTAAAAAAAGGAGACAAAATATGGATAACAAAACAAACGTATATACATTAGATGTAAGTGAAAAAACATTTAATGATGTACAAGCTAATAAATTCTATATTACTGATACAAAGAATTTAAAAGCAGGAGATTATATATTATTTAGAGTAGTTGTTAAAGATGAACAACAAAATGATAGTTATACTGGAGCAAATACAATGTTAACTGTTAATACAATTAATGATACATTTGTTGGCTTAGAAAAGGGATACAGTGTTGTATTTCTTAAGTAGAAGGTGAGGAAAATGAATAATATGGAAAAAGTATTCAACACAGCAGTAGCTATCTTAGCTACTTTTTTTACGTATCTATTTGGTGGCTGGGATTTAGCTTTAAAGATTTTAATTACATTCATGGTATTAGATTATGTGACAGGTGTAATTTATGCTTATGTAATTAAAACACTTAATAGTGAGGTCGGCTTTAGAGGATTAATTAAAAAATGCATGATTCTAGCCGTTCTTATTGTAGGAGTGGAATTAGATCGTATGCTTGGAAATGGTGGCACTTGGGTATTTAGAACTCTTGTAGCGTATTTCTATATTGCGAATGAAGGAATTAGCCTATTAGAAAACATTTCTAATCTAGGTATTCCAATTCCAAATAAAATCAAAACTGGGTTAGAACAGTTAAACAATGATGAAGATCAAGAGAATGAGTAGTCGAAAAGGGCTACTCTTTCATTTTAAATAACAACCAAAAATTGAAAAAATGGTTGTTAAACGGAATTAAAACTGTAGAAAAAACGAATTAGTGAACAAAGGAGATAACAATTATGGAATTTAAAAAAGCTTTAGAATTAATGAAACAAGGAATGAAAATGAAACTTCCAAGTTGGGGTGGCTATTGGTTTTATGACAATAAAAAAGAAACAATCATCATGCACACCAAAGATAGCAAGGAGCTAGATATTAGAGAAACGGACAGAGTTGAATATACAGCTTTAAACATTTGTAGTGACGGTTGGATGATTGCTGATGAAAGTAATTGTCCTGAATTGGGTGGAGTTGCTACATTTGGGTTTGATGAGGCCATTAAATATCTTAAACGCGGTTTAAAAGTAAAACGTAAAGGATGGAATGGCAAAGACCAATACATTGAACTTGCTACAAATGTATCATTCAAAACACCTAATGATGAAGTTATTAATGTAGATCACGTAGATATGGGCAATAAAGCAATTGCTTTTCATGGCACAAGCGGTGTGCAGTTAGGATGGTTAGCAAGTCAAAGTGATATGTTATCAGAAGATTGGACTTTTGTAGAAGAAAATTAAGGAGGAAATAAAAAATGAATATTATTGAAAAAACATATAACTGGAATGGTGGTTTAAAAAATAGAACTTCAACAAAGAGAATTATTTTACACCATGCTGAATCAAAATCATGTACTGCAGATGATATTCATAGCTGGCATTTAGCAAATGGATGGGCAGGTATTGGGTATCATTTTTTTGTAAGAAAAGATGGATCTATTTATAGAGGTAGACCTGAAGGTGTTGTTGGATCACACGCTAAAGGTTCTAATAGTGATTCTATTGGTATTTGTTTTGAAGGTTCATACATGACAGAAACAATGAATCAAACTCAAATCAATGCAGGTAGAGAATTAGTGACCTATCTAAAAAATAAATATGGAATTTCCAAAGTTCAAAAACATAAGGACGTATGCTCTACTAATTGTCCAGGAACAAACTTTCCTTTTAATGAAATTGTAAATGGAACTGTTGCTACAGCACCAACACCAACACCAACTCCTGTAGCCAAACCAGCTACAAGTGAAAAAGCAACAGGCACATATGAAGTTACAGCTAGTGATTTATCAGTTAGAACTGGTCCCGGTACTAATTATCGTAGAAAAAGACATAATGAATTAACTAAAGATGGTCAAAAACACGATAAGGATAAGGACGGATGTCTTGAAAAAGGAACACGTGTGACTGTTTACGAATGGAAAAATGGTTGGGCAAGAACACCTAGCGGATGGTTATGCGGAGACTATTTAAAAAAAGTTTAATATGATGTATAATATATATGCACAATCATTGTATTAGTTAATAGAAAAAGCAAAAATGTAATATTATCTATTCTTCAAAAAAGTCTACAACTTTATTTATTAACTAAACAGAAAGACCTACTCAATTAATTTTGGGTAGGTTCTTTTTTTATTTTTAATGTATTTTTTATGGAAAAATAGCATATAAATAAAATAGTGAATTTTAACACAATATAGAGTGTTTTATAACAATATGAAGAGGTATAAAGGAGTATAAAAGGTTTCTAAACGAGAAAAATATTGCCAAATTGTGAATAGCCTTGATATAATAACGTTGAAAATGTGAATAACTTAATGTTTATGTGAATTGTTGTATGGAGGGAAAAATTATGAAAGGAAAGTATTCTGCTTTGACAGTAGCAAAGTGGTTTTTGTGGTACAATGACAAAATCCTAGAAGAGGAAGATGCTGATTTGATATCTAATTTAAAATTGCAAAAATTATTGTATTATGCTCAAGGATGTTATTTAGCATTAAAAAACGAACCATTATTTAATGAACAAATTGTAAATTGGGCACATGGACCTGTTGTAGAGGAAATCTATCATAAGTATAAAAATAATGGTTCAAATGGTATAGAATATCAAGGTGATTATGATAATTCAATTGATAATGATACAACTGCAGTTTTAGAAGAAGTATATGATGTTTTTGGTAAATATTCTGCGTGGGGATTAAGAAATATGACTCATTAAGAAGATCCTTGGTTAAAAACACAAAGAAACGAAGTAATTCCTTTACCTTTAATAAAAGAATATTTTGAAAAAACATATATTACTGATTGATGGCTAAATTAAAACGAAAGCAAGAAAATAATAAATTATCTAAATTAGACGTGAAAATGAAATGTTTATTCATGAATGAACATGATACGATATTATTTTCTTTTAAGTATCTTACAAATCAAGATAATTATAATTTAAAAGGATTTAAAGGAAGCAGGAATTTTAGAGACGATATAGATGTTTTAAATGCGTTTCATGATTGTTTAAATAGAATGAGTATTGATGGGTGGGAATCCTTGAGAAGTAAGAATAAATTTCAAGGTGGAAGAGAATTGCTAGATTACTCACTAATCAATTTTAATGCACTAGATCCTCAAAATGAATTAAACCTTACTAGAGATACTAAAGTATGGGTTATTAGATTTGGAGGAAATAAATATCGCTTGATTGGATATAGAAGTAAGAAATGTAAGGCTATATTTCATATTTTTGGTATAGATCATGACTTTTCTGCTTACAAACACGGTTAATATTAATGTACATAAAACCTACTCAATTTTGAGTAGGTTCTTTTTTGTTTTTGTGGACGACAAATGGACGAATGAAGCTAAAAAACAGTAAAAAATCAATAGAAATTATATAGAATTGTATATAAATAAATGAGTATTTATAAGGGTTTATAGAAAACTATAGTATAGGGGATAATTGGTGCTGATTTAGACTAATAATATGTATTTAGCCTGTTGACAAAATAATTTGTTGACAGGCTTTTATTGTATAA
>ERZ773200.674-NODE-674-length-33779-cov-3.396335_pt1 | contig 33779 bp, 34 predicted proteins | sample MGYA00581008_ERZ773200 | MGnify/ENA primary metagenome ERZ773200 (study PRJEB29015, sample SAMEA2737770) | human gut metagenome | biome: human gut; feature: human-associated habitat; material: faeces | place: China | collected 2012 ... | reverse complement strand
ATAATTTTTATCTTGTATCTGTTTTAAAGCAGCTTCTACAGTTTCTTCAAGTGAATTTTCTCTTCTTGGATTTATCACCTTAAACTCTATGACAATCCCCGGATATTTTTCACTCTGTTTATCTTTTGGTTCAAGCATTATATCATATCGTCCGAAACCACTCTCACGATTTGAGATTATGATATAGTTATCTGACTGGTCTACCATAAGTCCTAAAACAAAGCCGTGGAAAAAACGCTCCGGTTCTTCGTCAGATGGTACATTTCCAGTATCAAAATAACTAATGGTTTTTAATGCTACTTTATTCATATATGCATTCATTGCTTCTATATCTCCAGTTATAAGTGCCTTTATGAATTCATTTGTCTCACTTTTTGCCGGATTGAACCATCTGAGTATCATATCCTCAAACATAAACTGTATTTCCAAATTTGTAAGTGCAAGTGTATATCTGCGTGCTTTCCTGCGATTTCCAACAAGCGGTTCTGCTGATACCACTTTGAGATACCCGCTTGCCAGCATAAGACTCCATATGGCATCTTCTGAATAATCAAGTTCTGAAAATACTATCTGTTCATCTATCGGCACATTGATTGTTTCTCCTTTAAGGAGTGTTTCCATCATCATTTTTATATATGAACTGCCTGTTTTTACTAAACTGTTTATCAATCCATTTGAACTTGAGTCTGCCCAATATGTTTTAAAAGTTTTAAATTTTAATAAATTTATTATCGACCACGGATTGTAAATATCTTTTTTATCTCCAAAAGTAAATCCGTCATACCACTTTTTCACTTCTCCTTTTTCATCCGAAAGTCCCTGTTCATCAAGTGCATTAAACACTTCTTCTTCCGTAAATCCAAATACTGTCTCGTATTGATTTGATGTAGTTGTAACAACTACAAGATTATTCAAATCAGAAAAAATACTTTCTTTGGATACTCTCGTTATCCCTGTCATTATCGCTCTTTCAAGATACGGATTTGTCTTAAATGTTGAATTAAAAAGGCTTCTTGTAAATGCCACAAGTTCTTCCCAATAACCGTTTACATATGCTTCCTGCATAGGTGTGTCATATTCATCAAGAAGTATTATTACCTTTTTTCCATAATAACGACTAAGATAATTTGACATTTCATTTAGTTTAAATGATATATCTTCATCCATTGGTTTTTCTAAAAAAGATATATATCTCAATTTTTCTGTTTCACTTATGCAATCCGACTTAAGCAAAAATCTGTTACTTTCATATAATTCAACTATCTTATCGCATATCTGTTTCTTTGACAATTCAAATGTATTCCCCTTTATTCCTGCAAAACTAAGAAATATCACCGGATATGTTCCCTGAATTTCACGATACTTCTCATCTTCCCATACCTCAAGTCCCTCAAACAACTCTCCTCTGTCTGCATATTTATTTGAGAAAAAGCATTTTAACATACTCATATTTAATGTTTTTCCAAAACGGCGTGGTCTGGTTATAAGAGTGACCTCATCTTCATTTTCCCACCATTCCTTTATAAAACCTGTTTTGTCTACATAAAAACAGTTACGCTGTATCATTTTTTCAAAATCCTGATTTCCTATACTTACCGTTCTTGCCATATAATCCTCCTTCTCATTATCTCTTATAACCAGATAATGGTAATTACGAAACTAATTATATGTTATGCTAATTACACAGACTATGATAGTTTCGCAAATATCTATACAAACAAATAACATTTCAGCAATCCGCAACATTAGTTATATAGCAATATATTAACATTCAAGTATATTAAAGTAAAGAGCGAGAGAACCTCTAAATTTAGTCGAATTATCACTATTCATACTTTTAATGCAGCCTATAATTCTCACATTCCATTCTACCCTTTCAAAACAACCACCTTTTCCACAACCTTATCATTCTCAACAAGTTTAATCACAACTCCCTTATAAATACTGCCATTATCATCATTATCTTTGAGATAATCTTTTCCGTTTTTAATCAACATATCTTTAAGTTTCTTTTTATTTTCCTGTTTCACGACAACTGCCGTTGCCATATACCATTCTCCGTCAATTTTTTCTCCTGTTTTCTTATCATTATAAGTGTATTCTCCATCTTCAAGGCAGTCGAAAAAGTATCTTGTATTTTTAATATCATTATTTTTAGTACCTTTTAAAATAGACACCGAAGCATCCATGCTATCAGATTTTACCGAATTTTTATCCTCTTTAAGCTGTGCCGTCGTACTCCTATCATAGTCCGCATATCCTACGGACACATTCTTTATCGCCTTACCGCTCTTATCATCAACCTCACATTCATACATGACTACATTTGATGAGCCGTTATCCATATATTTTACCAATGATGCTTCGGCGATTTTTAAAGCCTGTTTGTCTGTCACATTCCCCTTAGCCCTGACTTTTATCTTGCCGCCCCATCCTTTTATTTCTTTACCATCTCCTGATAAATACTTTACTTCCTTATAATCCACACCACTCGATTTTACTTCAAAATTCTTTACAAAATCCTGTGAAGCGAAATATTCTGCCGATATATCCGCAAAAGAAATATCAGCTTTTTCACTTTTGTTTTCGTTCTTTGAACATCCTGTAACTATGCCTATTATCAGAAAAAATACCAAGACCATAAATTTCTTTTTCATGCCAAGACCTCACTTTCACACATAATCTATACTTTAACCATTCTGCTCCCTCATCAGCAGTTCAACATCCGTTCCTGACAGCTTTATTCCAAGTACCAAAATCCCAAGCAATACACTGCCGGCTGCCTCAGCCGCTAATATCACGGCAAATATGATATTTTGATAAAAATATGCCCTTATTATATAAGCCGCTGCAACTGCCGCAATAAATACAAGCATTAGTATATTTCCGGCAAATTCAATAAGTATCATTTTACGGCTCCGTCCGTTCATCAGTTGTATTCCGAACTTGTCCTTATTTAATTCTATCTTTACCGTTATATTCAGCATAAATGAAAAAGCATTTGACACGGCTATCAATATAACAAACAAAAACAGTGTATTCACAAATTTTTCCAACTGATTTAAAAATGTAATTATCGCAGGTGTTGAATTTACACAATATCCGACATTCAGATGATTATCTCTTAAAATCTCATTAATCTTTTTCTGGACTGCAAGAACATCTGCATTACTGCTGTCCTCACTCATAACTATAGTTCCATTGTCAAAATTAAAATAATTCATCTGCATAAAAAATTTCTGGCTTGAATTATGTGCATCATCTTTTATGTCAAAAATTGGCATTATAATATAATAATCAAGCAGTTTCTTATTTCCACCTCTCTGCTCAAGTGTCCTGTCCGATATAAATTCTACATTTTCCTTTAAAAAACCTGTTATCTTTGCCTTTCCAAATCCTTTTATCCCGAATGTCTCTCCGAGCTTATAATATTTCTCATATTTATTTCCCAAAACTACAGGAAATGTCTTTTGTTCAAATTTATAAGTGAAATCTTTTTTATTAAATTTTCTTCCCTTATCAAGCTGATTAAGATAAATATCTGACGCATTTTTATCCATCTGACATACCGCTAGTGAAATAATTTTTCTGCCGTTTTCTGACTCCTCAGGCTCATCAGCAAAATCAACATCACCAAAGCTCTCCTGTGCAGAAGTTGTAAACAGTCTGTAATCATTTTTCTTTAAATGCTTTTTTAATCCATCAAAATCCACATCTGCACTGACTGATGACATATCAGCCCTCATATACATAAAATCTTTTTGTTTATCAATCTGTGCTATCGCATTTCTCACATTTTTATAAAAATCAGGCTGATTTTCATAGTGTATTGTATTTTTATCATCATTATTTTGCAATGTATAAAACTTATATCCCATTTTTTCATTTTCAACCCACTTCTGGGTATCGATATTTACATAATATGTACCTATTTCAATAAACAAAACAAAAAATACTACAAACTGTACTACCAGCATGGCATCATGAAATCTTAACGCTCTAATGCGTCCGTATTTAAGTGTCCTGCACAAATTTATATAAGTAAATACTGTTCCTGTCAGAAATATCAATAAAAAAACTATGATTATCACTGACATATTCATTTTTTTAATTATCCCGAAAAATCTTGCAGCCATTGTGAGCAGCGAACCTGCCACACTTCCAGCCAACACCGCAGTCCCAAACTCCGATATAAGATTTATGGCTATCTGAAACTTTGATGCTCCCATTATCCTTCCGGCTTCGATAAAACTAAATCTGCAATGAAACCAATAACTGAAACCTATTATAAATGATATAAAAAATGAAACCGTTATCTCACCATATATCAGTCTGACTTTCTCAGTTAAATAGCTGACTTCAAGATAATTTGAAATTATCATCAGCACGCACAAATCAAGAAGCATAACAACAAGAAACAATATAATACTTCCCTTAGGTAATTTATTTCTTATTTTCATCCACAATCTCTCCATCCCTGATTTCTATTATACGGTTACACTGTCCGGCTATCTTATTGTCATGCGTAACAATAATAACCGTTTTTCCGCTCTCATTCAGTTCTTTTAAAACTTTCATAACATTTCTTCCGTTCTCCTCGTCCAAAGCTCCTGTCGGCTCATCCGCAAGTATTATCTCCGACTCTTTCACTACTGCTCTTGCGATTGCGACTCTCTGTTTCTGACCTCCCGACAGTTGGTTAGGATAAGCCTTTATCTTACTTTCTATCTCAAAATATCTGAGTGTCTCAGTAACCTTTTTTCTTATCTCACTTTTCTTTCTTTTCTGATATTTAAGAGGTAATACAACATTCTGATATACATTTTTATCATCTATCAATCCGAAATACTGAACTATAAAACCAATCTTATTTTTGCGAAACTCCGTTGCAACACGCTCCTTAGAAAAATCCATTTTATTGTTTTATAATAATATTCACCTCCGTCCGACCTCATCAGACTGCCAATTATATTTAACAAAGTAGATTTTCCCGAACCGCTTTTTCCTATTATTGCCACAAGCTCTCCCTCATCTATCTTAAGAGAAATATCCCTCAATGCAGCAACCTTTCCGTCACCCTTTCCAAAGTTTTTTGTAATATGCTCTAATCTTAATAATTCCATGCCTTTTCCCTCCCTTTAAACATCACTATCCGTTTTTTATATAGTAGTTTATCTTTCTTTCATTTGGCAGAGAATTTTCTTACAAGTTTCTTACAAATTCATATTGACTGAGCAAAAAATAAGGAGATACCGGACTGAATATTAAGAAAAAAGTACATATCTGAAAAATAAAGAGACACTAACGAAAAAGGCACATCAAACATAATATGCCTGATGTGCACTACTCCTATTTTACTATCTTATAATATGCCCTCGATGTCACCTTAAATACAAGATAATAGATAACGGCAAATACTATTATCGTGGCTGCCAGACATCCTGCAAACAATTTTTCATTATTTAGATTTAGCATTTTAAGAATTCTGTTTACCATCGGAAATGCCGCTGTCACATGAACCGCTGCCGCAAATATCGGAAGAACAAATACTATCCTTATCTGTGATTTTATCGTATCTTTTACTTCCCTGCTGCTCATTCCGACCTTTTCAAGTATCTGGTAACGCTCTCTATCGTCATATCCCTCTGTAATCTGTTTATAAAAGATTATCATTACCGTTACCATCAAAAACATTGTTCCGAGGAAAATTCCAAGGAAGAAAAGTCCACCATATAAAAGATAAAAATTCTGCTCATTTTCCTGTCTGCTCTCAACCCAATATGACGAAATTTCCTTTTTGTCATTTTTATTTTCCTTAAAATACTTCTTGACTACATTGTCTATCTTTTTATAAGCCGCTGCTTTCTGCTTTTTATTTCCGGATTTAAAATCAAACCTGATTTTATTTGTATAGTAATTTGCCCCCTTTCCAAGCATTTTTTCCTGCATATCATATAATTCCTGCACACTTTCATCATTATCAAGAATTATATATCCCAATCCATTAAGTGTGCTTATCATATATAAATCATTATCTTCCATATGTTCAAAGCTTTTATTAACTTTATAATTCTTACCAAATATTTTTATATCTTTTTTATCGTATTTTTTATTTAAAACAACTACTGCCTCACCCTTTGAAATGTTCCCTATTTTATCTTTAAAACTATTATCCCTTTTGATGAAATCATCTTTTGAAAGTATATAAAAGAGATATGAGTTCTGAAATGACAAATGTTCTTTATCAGTTGTAAAATTATCTCCCTTTTGCCCTACAAAAACTGATAAATACGAAAACGCTTTTTTATTTTTTACTTCCGCACTATCAATTTCATCAAATATGGCTTTTTCTATTTCACTGCTTTTGTCAATTACACTGTTATAGTCAACCGTGACACATACATCGTTAGGATACCTTGCCATAAGTTCATCCTGTATTCCGACATACATACTCACCGTTGTTGATATTACTACAAGCACCATTGTTGAAAGAATACATATACTTGCAAGTCCTGCCGCATTCTGTTTCATTCTGTAAAGCATACCTGAAACTGCCATAAAATGTCTCTTATTATAATAAAACTTTTTATTGTTTCTAAGTAATTTTAACAATGCGATACTTCCCGCCGTAAATAACGCAAATGTTCCGATTATAACCAGCAGCACGGCAACAAAGAAAAGCGTAAGTACATTAAGCGGATTCTCAGTTGTTATCGCTATATAATAAGCTATTGCAAGGCATACTACTCCAACTATTGTCATAAAAATCTTTGTTTTTGGTTCTCTCTCACCTACATTTGTGCCACGAAGAAGTTCAATAGGATTTGCCAGTTTTATCTGCATAAAATTGTATAAAAATGTCAGCAAAAATAATATTCCAAATGAAACTACACATAATATAATTCCGTGTATATTAACAAAAAATTCTACTGTCTTGTGTATGCCTATAATTCCATATAAGACCATAAGGATAAATTTAGAAAATGCTATTCCCACGATAATTCCACATACCAAAGAGATTATTGCAGAATAAATAGTTTCTACAAAAAGAACCTTTGATAAATGTCTTTTTTCCATTCCTAGAATATTGTAAACACCTATTTCTTTTTTCCTTCTTTTAATGATGAAACTGTTTGTGTAAAACAAAAATATATATGAAAATATTACTATAATTCCGACACCAAGTCTGAATATGGTTGCAAGACTGTCCGCCCCCATTATTTTATTAAGTCCTTTATTGTCACTTAAAAATGACATCATATAGAGCATTGCAACCGTAATTATACTTGAAATTATATATGGTATATAAAACGGTTTGTTATTAGACAGATTTGTCTTTGCCAGTTTAAAATATAATTTACCCATCTGTGATTACTCCCTTTTTTAATTCTTAATCGTTCACTTTGTCTCCTCCGGTTGTAAGTACCGTCAGCGTATCAGAAATCTTTGCATAAAGCTCCTCATTTGACAGACCACCTCTGAATATCTGATGAAATACTTCACCATCTTTTATAAATAAAATCCTGTTTGCATGGCTTGCCGCCTTTGTGCTGTGCGTTACCATAACTATCGTCTGACCGTTTTCGTTTATCTCATTGAAAAGTCCTAATAGATCATCTGTTGCCTTTGAATCAAGTGCCCCTGTAGGCTCATCAGCATGTATACTTTCCGGGAAAGTTATAAGTGCCCTCGCCACTGCCGCCCTCTGTTTCTGTCCACCGGAAACCTCATACGGATATTTCTCAATTATCTGTTCGATACCAAGCATTTTTGCTATCGGACGAAGTTTAGTTTCCATCTCATTATGTTTCTTTCCCGCAAGCACGAGCGGAAGATATATATTGTCTTTAAGTGAGAAATTGTCTAGCAGGTTAAAATCCTGAAAAACAAAGCCTAGATGCTCCCTCCTAAATGCAGATATTTCCTTTTCCTTGACCGTTGAAAGATTTACTCCGTTTAAAAGCACATTGCCGGCTGTAGGTTTATCAAGTGCCGCCAGAATATTTAACAATGTTGTTTTTCCCGAACCCGACTCTCCCATAACCGCAACATACTCGCCTTTGTCTACAGAGAAATTGATATTCTTAAGTGCCTGAACCTGATTGCCCCCAAATCTTGTAGTGTAAACTTTCTTTAAATTAGAAACTGATAATATTTCCATGACTTCCACCTTTCTTATAACAAAGCTTTTTAAACATTTGCAAAACTATCATAATCCGCAAGTCAAACTGATATTCGCAATTCGCATGACTTGCATTGCTTTCTGTTCTGATATTATCCTAACAAAAAAGAGAAATGTCTGCTATCGAAACAGCTTACATTTCTCTTTTATTTCTTACATTTTTGTAAGATACACTCTCACTTTTGTTCCTTTTTTCTCCTCCGACTCTATCTCCAATCGGTGTCCAAGTTTATCTGCTGCCTGTTTGCACAGATAAAGTCCGATACCGGTTGATGTTTTATTTTCGTGTCCGTTATAACCTGTATATCCTTTCTCAAACACTCTCGGTATGTCCTCTGCACTTATGCCTATGCCCTCATCTGCAATCTCAACAAAAATTATCCTGCTTTTATTTCCTTTTTCAACTTTTTTTTCAATTCTGTCAAAAACATTTTCACAATTTTTATATCTTTGTTCTTCTTTATCAACATTATTTAATACATCTGTTTTTAATGTGCTCATTCCAACATTTATTGTTATGCTTCCAGATTTTGTATATTTAACCGCATTTGATAAAAGCTGTTCTATTATAAATCCAAGCCATTTTTCATCACTCACCACTGTTATGTCAGTCCCATCATAATTCATGGCAAGTTTTTTTCTTATAAATATCTTTGCATATTTTCTTATCGACTCTCTTATCACTTTGTCCAGTTTTACTTTTTCAAGTACAAAATCATTTGTTTCTGATTGCACACGCTGGTATTGAAGTGCCATTTCCGTGTATTGTTCTATCTGAAAAAGTTCATTTGACAATTCTTTTTTTAATTCACCAAAACCCAGATATATCTTTTCTAATTCATCCTCTTTGTTATCTGTATCTATATATTCAGTGTCTAATCCGGTGGCATTTATACTTTCTTTATATTCATTCTTTAATTCGACAGCATTTATATTTTCTGCATATTCAGTATCTAATCCGACAGCATTTATATTTTCTTCACTTTTATTTTCGTTATCGGCTGCAAATTCAGATATATCAGTCTGCAATAAAAGACGCATTGCTGCTATCGGTGTCTTTATCTGATGCACCCACATCCCGTAATATTGCAGCATTTCACTGTCTGCCTTATCTTTGTCGGCTTTTATTTCTTTGCGGCTTATTATCTGATTTTCTATAATTTCCTGATACAACTGCTCTACGCTGTCTGAAGTCTCAGGCATATCCGACTGCTCATCAATGTCAAGCATTGATGTTCTTTTAAGCTTATTATATTTGATAAGATAATTTATAAAGCCAATGAAAAAGACTACTATAAACACCATACTTTCAAGAATAATTCCATATATACAGTCATTTTGTTTCATTCCTGAAAGCCGCATAAATACCATTTGAAATAATATAAGGACTGCACAAAAAACAACCCATAATACATTTGTCTTTATATATGATACAAATATCTTCATAATATTTTCCATTCTAATCTGGTACAGTGAATAATTGATACATTGAATACACCTACACTTTCGATAGTACATTTATGCTCAATTTATCAAAGATTTAATTTAGTTTATATCCAAGACCCTTCTTTGTCATTATAAAATCATCAAGACCTATTTCCTTAAGTTTTTTTCTAAGCCTGTTCACATTGACTGAAAGTGTATTTTCATCTATGTAATCATCACTCTCCCAGATTTTTGCCATAAGGTCATCTCTTGATACTATCTTTTCCTTATTTTCCATAAGTGTCTGTAAAATCTTAAGCTCATTTTTTGTAAGCTCTATTTGTTCATCTTTATAATTAAGCGTCGCATCTGTAAGATTTAGTATCGCATCCTTGTGTGATATGACACTGCTGCCTACTGAAAAGTCATAACTTCTTCTTATAAGTGCCTGTATCTTTACCGTGAGTACCTCAAGGTCAAACGGCTTTGCAATAAAATCATCCGCCCCCATATTCATAGCCATAACTATGTTCATGTTATCGGATGCCGATGATAAAAACATAATGGGAAGTTTGGAGACTCTCCGTATCTCGCTGCACCAGTGATAGCCATTGTAAAATGGAAGTTTTATATCCATAAGAACAATGTGCGGTGAATAATCGGTAAATTCTCCCATAACATTTGACAAATCCGCCGCTATATGCACATCATACTGCCACTGTTCCAAATGTTTTTTTACCGTCCCTGCTATAATATCATCATCTTCAACAATCATTACTCTATACATTTTTTAAGACCTTCTAAAACATCTTCATAATGCTCCATAAATTCTCTGTGATGCTTCATTGCAAAATCAACATCCCCATTTTTGACCGACTGCTCAATATCCGCAGCCTCCTCATGAAGTTTTTGAGCACCTATTGTAAGACTTGTTCCCTTGACCGCATGAACTTCAATCTGGTAATCTTTCCAATTTTGATTTTTAAAATTCTTCTCAATAGAAGCTGTCATCTCCCCCTCGACAAACTCCCCGACAACCTCCTCAAAAAGTTCCTCGTCATCTCCACAGTACATAATACCGGTTTCAATGTCAATCTCCGGAAGTATGCTTTCAATCTTTTCGATAAATGTCATAATTTTTTCCTCCTGTCACTTAATCTATCATACTGTTGTTATATTTTTATCAGCTCAGCACCCAATAAATGCTTAACTGTATTTCTCAATTTTAATCGTTCCCCCATATGTAAAAAGAGTGTGGCAAAACCACACTCTTTTTATATTAACCGCAATCAATAAAAAAATCAACTTCTTATATCATTTTATCTACTTCACCAAGCACTTCATCCATAATATCCATAGCTGCCCTGAGTTCATCCTCTTTTATAATAAGCGGAGGTGCAACGATTATGCAATTTTCATGTGAATATGTAGAAAATCCTTTTTTCTTAAGTGAACCGATTATCTTACCCATTGTATTGTCCGGGTCTGAGTTGTACTCAACAAGCGGTTCTTTTGTTGCCTTGTCCTTTACAAGTTCAAGTGCTGAGAACAGTCCCTTGTAACGGACATCTCCTACACATGGATGCTTTCTCTTTAATTCCTCAAGAATTTCTCCAAGTATCTTGCCCATTGCCTTTGAATTTTCAACGAGTTTTTCTTCTTTATATACATCAAGTGTTGCAACACCTGCCGCACACGAAAGCGGATGTCCTGAATATGTAAGTCCACAGAGAAGTTTATGGTCATCAAAATATTCTGCAATCTTCTTTGACACGATTACACCTCCGAGTGGTGCATATCCGCAAGTTACACCTTTTGCAAATGATACAAGATCTGGTTTTACATCCCAGTTCTGGAATGCAAAATATTCTCCGGTTCTGCCCCAGCCCATCATAACCTCATCACATATCATCATTATTCCAAATTCGTCGCATATATCTCTTATTCCCTGAAGATAACCGTCAGGAGGAATGATACATCCGTTTGAACCGGTAATTGTCTCACATTCGATAGCTGCTACCGTTTCAGGATTTTCATAGATTATCTGCTCTCTGAGTTTTGCAAGATAATATTTTGTTGCCTCTGCTTCTGACTTAAATTCTATAGGCTCTCTGTAGATATACGGGTCGAAGAATTTAATATATCCGGATACGCCGTTTGTCTCACAGTTAAATCTTCTAGGTTCACCTGTAAGATTTCCTGCACCCATTGTTGAACCGTGATATGAACGATAGCGGCTGAACACCTTATTTCTTCCCGTATAAAGCCTTGCTATCTTCAATGCATTTTCATTTGCATCTGCACCGCCTAATGTAAAGAATACTTTTCCCATATTATCAGGTGCAAGTTCAATAATCTTTCTTGCAAGTTCTGATTTTACATCAACAGCATAACCAGGTCCGATAAACGGCAGTTTGTGAGCCTGCTCTGCTATTGCATCTGCGACTTTCTCATTGCCATAACCGATATTTAAGTTTACAAGCTGTGAACTCATATCATAATATTTATTGCCGTCGGCATCATAAAAATAAATTCCCTCAGCTTTTGTAACTACCATCGGGTCAAGTGTTCCCTGAACACTCCATGAATGTAATACATGCTCTTTATCTAATGATTTAATCTCTTCCTTTGTCATATCTCTCATAATATACCTCTTTTCTGCACAAATCTTGTACCCTTAACTTTTATTTCCACAAAGCATCATATATTTTTAATACATCATCTTTTGTAACATCTTTAATTGTATTTCCGGGACTTCCGCTTGCCAGTGCATCATCCGCCATCTTATCAACAGATGCGAAGAATTTTTCCCTGTCAACTCCATATTCCTCAAGTGTAGGAATTTCACAGACTTTACAGATATTTTCAACAGCATCCAGAAACTTTTCTGCCGCTTCTTTGTCACTGTCCGTCTCTGCCGCAACCTTAATGGCTCTGCCAAGGTCTGCAAATCTTTCGTATGCTCCGTCAAGTGCAAATGAAAAACATTCTTTCATAAGCATTGCATTTGACATTCCGTGCGGCACATGAAACAATGCACCTATAGGTCTGCTCATTCCATGAACTATCGTAACTGATGAGTTGTTGATAACAACCCCTGCCTCAAGTGCCGCAAGTGCCATCTGCTCTCTTGCTTCTTCGTTACTTCCGTCATTGTATGCAATCGGAAGATATTTGAAAATCCTCTTTACTGCAGATACTGCAAATGTGTCCGTAAGCGGCTGAGCCTTTCTTGAAGTGTAACCCTCTATCGCATGGGTGAGTGCATCGAGTCCCGGTGCCGCTGTCACCGATTTAGGTGAGGTCAGTGTAAATGTATAATCAATAATCGCAACATCAGGCATTAGCACCGGCCCTTTGAGAAGCATTTTTATATCTTTCTCACTGTCTGTGATAATAGTAAACCATGTCGCTTCTGAACCTGTTCCCGCCGTAGTCGGAATAGCTATCATCGGCGGTACTTCATTTGTAATAATCTTTCCCATATAATCAGGAATTTTTCCTGGGTTTGTTACAAGTGCTGCAATAGCCTTCATTGAGTCAAGCGGACTGCCACCGCCAAGTCCTATAAGAAAATCGCAATTTTCTTCTTTATAAACTTTTAAGCCGCCCTCAATCATCACATCAGTAGGCTCTCCGGTTATATCTGTATAAATGGCATATTCTATCGACAATTCATCAAGAATTTTTGTTACTTTTGCGACATTCCCGACTTTCTCCATAACTTTACCGGAAACGATAAGTGCTTTCTTTCCGGCTTTCTTAAAAACATCTTTTGCATCATTTAATGCTCCGGCACCTGAAATAATCTGCTTAGGCATAACAAAATTACTGCTCATCTTATCCCTCCATTCATTTATTCTACATTTAAAAAGCAGACAACTAAGGCATTTATCGTTACTCAACCGCCTTTGGTCGTCTGCTTTGTTTTTGTTGAACATATAATATCATCATGTCAGATAGTTTCATATAGCCATAATATACAAAGTATTTTGCACCGATTTGTTCACTATGGACAAATCTTTTTTTCACCTTCAAAATCAATACTGCCTGCCACACCAGACCTCAATCATCCCAGATAATGCATTATCTTAAATGCAAGCCGCAGATTAAACTGTACCGTCACATCTTTAAGGTCTATATTCATTATCTCCTCTATTCTTTTTATGCGATACTTCACGGTATTTCTATGCACATAAAGAGCGTCCGTTGCCGCCGCTATATTGCAGCCCTGTTCCAGAAAAACCTCCAATGTGTGAACCATGTCACTCCCATTTTCATCGTCATATTGCATAATTGCTCCAAGTGTCTCCGTCAAAAGATTGCAAAGCACCTTATCATCGGACAGATTAAAAAATATCCTGTATATTCCTATCTCATCATAATATCTGAGATTTCCCGTCCCACCATCTGTCTTTATAACTTTGTTCGCTTTTCTCGCTTCTGTAACACTCTTTTTAATAGAATCTGCTCCAATAAATACTTTTCCTATTCCCATGCTTACAGAGACATTTTTTCTGCTGTATCTGAGATTTTCCTCAATTTCCTTTCTCTTCTGACACATCAGCTTATGAACCTTATCACCAGCTTCAAGCTCGATAACCGCCGCCACTCCATCTTCCTCTTTCAGGTAAAGAAGCTGGTTCTGCCTGACAAACGACATTCTGACTGCCCTCAAAAGCTGTTCCGATATATCGTCATTTTTTGAATTAATGGAACTATTTTCATTCTTGCTTTCACCGTTTTCATTAACCTTCTCAACAGATTTTGTCTGACTGCTGTTATCTTCCGCCTCAACACTCACATAAACAGCGATATGCTTCTTCTCTGCATTATATTTAAAAAGCTCTATTCTCTCCAATGCTTTCTTTTCATCTTCATAAAGAAGTTCCGTCATAAATTTTTCAACGGATTTGTTTGTCTCCTCTTTACTATATTTATCATAATAAATCTGTGAAATTATCTCCGAAACATGAATTTCATAAGGCAGTGACAGCAGCGGAAGATTAAGCTCATTGGCAAGCTCAATAATATCATCCGTCACTTCCTTAATATATGGTCCAACCTCAAGCACAACACCAGCCACCTGTTTTTTTGACAGCTCACATATTGCTTCTGTCAGATCCCTTTTCACATCACGAAAAGCAACACCACTCACAAAAATGAGTTCTCCTCTCTTGACCCAGTCCTGTGCCTCTACTATCTCAACGACATGAGCACCCGAAATCTCCCTGCCAAGAATAGACTTGCCTGCAAGAAGCTTTGCCTTTTCCAGTCCCTTAAGTTGAAATAATTCATCGTATGTCATTCTTTACTGTCCTCCATGCATCAACTTACTTAAATTTTTCTGTCTATTCCTTATTCATAAAACGATCCCATTCCTGCGTATCGTGATTTGCTTTCACTACAAGCAGATACGAAAATTCCTCATATTCTATCTCAAACTCATAAACATTTTCACCCGAAATTTCATCCCTCTTAACCGTTGCTTCAAGCATATATTTATCTGCAAGCAGGTCAAATGTCTCCTGATACTTATCTACAGGAATTATCTCGTCAGGTATCTCCCTCTGGAACACACCATCGGCATTGTAAACTTTCACTCCCTCTTTAACAAATGAAGTAACTACTCCGTCCTGAAGCTTCAATACAAGGTCATTTGTACGCATCTCACGAATATCCCTGTTACAGGAATTGTCAGCAGCTATCATAACATTGTCAAGATATAAAAATACATGACCGCTTTTAATCTCTATCCCACTTATATGAGCCTCGTCAAAATTAAACTTTTCAAATTCATCAACTGTTCTAAAATTCATCGTATTTCCTCACTTCCTTATATTATGTACTCCCGGTATCTTCTGAACGAAAAGTTTCGAGAGTACATATATTATCTGAAAAAGGGACACCCAAAAGATGTCCCTCTGTCTATACACTATGTATATAGCACTCAGTCTATTTATAATCATCAAGATGAACAACAACATCTCCGAGGTCAATAGAGTTTCCACCAACTGAAGCTGTAGACACCTCTTCTTCATCCTCTGATTCATCCTCGCTGAATTCAATGTTTATATCGCCGTTGTCAATCATAGACTGGAAAGCCTCAACTGCTGTCTGTGCAATATCGTCATCCTCGATAGGTTCAAAATTAGGATCTCCGTCCTCATCCTCAAAATATCTAAAGATAAGCACCTCTCCCTGACCGCTCTCAATAGCTTCCTCATCCTGTTCCATAGGCATAAGCACGGCAAATTCATAATCAGGATACTGCTCCTCAAGCTGAAAAACAGCCATAACTGCTGCTTCTACTTCGTTTCCCTCCTCATCATTGAGAGTGATAACTGCTACTTCCTCACCATTGTTGTTAAAAAATAAGTTTGCATTTCTATCGTTCATAATAATCTCCATTTCTTCACTTTTTTATAAATAGTCCCTTGCATCACAATGTTAAACTATATCAGAAGTATATCATATATGTATGGCGAAAAACAATAAAATACTGATTATTTAATCAAATTTAGTAACAGTTCAGCAATAAAAATATAATCGGCAATATCTAAGCCTGCTCATTGTATTGCTGATTATATTATGTATCATCCTATTTATTCATTATTTTTTCTTCTAAGCTCATCACGCTGCTTTTCTGCAATAAACTTTTCGATACCAAATGGCTGCCTAAGGCTCTTGCATCCGACAACAGTCCTGCCGTCCTCAAGGCTCTCCTCCCTGACAACCTCTCCTATAAATACCATCGGAATACGCTCCTTACCACCATGATAAAAAACTGCTTTTATCTGCTGCCCTACCCAGCCGACAATTCCATCTATTTCCTCACTTCTTATAACAAGCGAAAATCCGCCTATACTTACATCCTTAAGTATAGCTTCCGTAGTCACATTGATACTCGCTAACTGTGCGTTGACATAACTCCCCACATATACTCTGAAATCATCTCTCCTGTTTACTTGAATACCCTCTTTATCACAAAGGACTATATGATATTTTTTATTGTCGAGCATCGTTATTCCTACCTCGACATTTATATACTTCTCCGGTAATGGTTCAGTTTCGACAACTATATTCTTAATAATATCATTATTTGAAAAATTTAAAATCTTATCATCATGCTTAATCGGCTCAACGATTATATGACCTTCACCTGCCTGGACAATGCTCGTATCAAACTCAAGTGTATTAAGACCTGCACTTGCTGTCAGATGAACTTTTGCACCACTCTGCATCTCACTTAATTTTTTTCCCATCTCTCGTTCCTCTCTAAAGTCGTTTTCCCCCCCCCCATCAATACAATTTTAAACCAGCACAAATATTTGTCAATGATTTATGCCGGCTTTACACAAACTTTTTTCGGAACGATAATTGATTAGTTTAAGCCTGCGATGCGACTGATGGAATAAAATTAAACAGATGCAAAATAAAGGTACACATCATCAAGTGTCGGCAATGTTTCTGCAAGTTTAAAAATATTTCCGTCAAATTTTTCTCCAATAACCCTGATACTTATACCCTCCTGACACTGACGCATATTGCTTACCACATAATCCTCCTGTATCTTTTCAATCTCACCGGGCTTACATACAAATTCCCTCACATATGGTTTCACATCGTCAAGCCAGACCTCCGGAGTTTTACACCCTACTAACTGTCCTTTTTTCATAAGTACGATTTCATCGGCTACACACTCTACATCGCTTATAATATGCGTCGCAAGTATAACAATCCTGTCAAGAGCCTCCTTTGCTATAAGATTTCTCATGGCAATACGCTCATTCGGGTCAAGTCCCGCAGTCGGTTCATCAAGAATAAGCAATGATGGATTTCCGAGAACAGCCTGTGCAAACAACAGCCTCCGTTTCATACCACCTGAAAGCTGTGAAAATTTCTTTTTCATATGTTCCTCTAAATGCACCTGTCTCAGTAAGCGTAATATCTGCTCTTTCACCGAAGGTTCTTTTAACGACAACCCCTTTAGGACAGCCATATACTCCATAAATTCCTGTACTCTCATACCGGGATACCCGACTGACTCCTGCGGCATATAACCTATCCTTTTTCTATATTCTTCGGGAGCAAGTCTTATATCCTTTCCATCAGCAAGTATAACTCCCTCATCCTGTACGAGATTACATGACAATATTTTTATCAGTGTCGACTTTCCTGCACCGTTCTCCCCAAGAAAACCATACAGACCGTTTTCCATATGTAATGAAAAATCATTTAGCGCAACAACATCTTTATATCTTTTAACAATATTTTTTATATCTAATACCATTTTACTCACCATCCCATAACATTTAAACAGATATTTGCAATCCGCTCTGCCTGCTATTTGCTCATAACATTATCAGCGGAAGCGTCATCAATATCCAGCTTATCGCAACTGTCAGTATCTTTCCGTGCACAAGTTTCTGAACCACCCTTACTGCCATACCTGAAACTGCCAGATATACGGTTCTTATGACATAACTTAAAAATGTCACCTGTCCTATACTCAAAAATTCTATATTTTTAAGTGCTCTTATACTCGCCGCAGAAGCACCCATATCCCCCACTTGATATGCCTTTGACACCTGAACTATCCACGGTACATAAATGATAACTGCCACAATAATTCCATATATGACACTTAATATCATCTTTCTTTTATTTATGCTTTTTAGTCCGTATTTTGTCGAACGGCACAACACATCTGTCCCATACCATTCCTCCATTCCCCACATTGAAACAGAGATAAGAACTACAACTAAAACACCTAAAATATCACACCATCTAAGATAACTTCCTGGTATATTCCTGCCAAGCAGCATAAGATAACCTTTTTCATATACAATATGTGCATTTTTCTTGGTTTTAAGGTACTTTGAATAATCTATGATTTTTTTCAGCGGCTCCATTTTTTCAAGTTCATCTGATGCCGCTTTTGCCGCAAGTTCAGTATATTTGTCACCGTTTAATTCCAAATCTTTCTCTAAATCTTCCAGTTTTTTATAAGCATCAGAAAGTTTAATACATTTCTTATCCGTGCAATTTCCATGATATTTGATGACATATTCACGATAATAAAAATCAGAAGAAGCAGATAAATTCTCCTGTGGCGGATAATAAAATACAAACACTGCCACAACAGCAAAAAACAGAATTGCCAGACCTCCTCCATATTTTAAACTCTTAACACTTTCAAAATAAATAAGAAACTTTTTTAATCCGTTTGTGCCTTTTTTATTTTTCTCCAGAGTTCTTACCTGAAAAGACACACCCGCTGATGCACTGCTTATATTAAATATCACAGCAAGCATTGCTACAAACAATATAAGTGCATATATCAGCCATGCCGTCATATAATCAACAGGCTTCTCAAAAAAATTCAAAGCATTATACCCGGACATAAGCATCTGCTGGTCAACACATCTCAACGGATTAAAATAACTAAAAAATGCCATATTACCTGAAAGCGGTATTTTTAACATCAAAAACAACAACGCTGCCGAAATGATAATCTCACTTAAAAATGTCAAAACCGGAGTTTTTATTATTTCTGCTATAAGAAAAAACAGAGTATATAAAAATATAAATCCTATTATCTTAAATATAATAAAAAATACAGTATATAAAGCTATCGTAAACTCTCCCGCAACTGCCTGATACCCCCGCACGGATTGTATCAGTGCACCCCAGCTTGAAAAGCCATACTCTCCTGTATATATAATAAGTTTTATCAAAACCGATAATCCGGTCAAAAAACATACAAGACAAAGACCCACGACCCACTTTGCAAATGTTGTTTTTTTAGTTCCATTTACCGAACCTGCAAGCAGACATCCCATACTTGTCTCACTCTCAATAGTAACAATCCTAAACACTATAAAAAGCACCATAAATGCTATTACAAAGTCCGTAGTATCAGTCTGCATAAACAGTTCAATACCCCTTGAAGCTGAATATCTGACCTTTGATGCGTCAAGTTTCTTATAAAGTTTCTTACACTTTGCCCTTACCCTGCTTTGAAAACTATCCTGTTTTTCTGCCAACAGCCCTCCGCTTGAACCATTTTTAAGATTATCAAGATAATTCTTATAACTTTTTATATTTTCAAGTTCCTCAAGTACAGTCTTATTTGCAGCATAAGAACCCGAACCAGTATTCAGACTTTTTTCCTGTTCCTTTTCAAGTTTCTTAACTGCCTTATTTATGTCGGTTTCATATATGCTTTTTGAGATACGGCAGTAGTCCTTTGGCTGACACTTCGCTGCATCCTGCACATTTACCGCATTATAATAAGATATAAAAAACGACAATAATAATATTGCAATAATAATTCGGCAAAAAACATCAAATTTGCACACCTTTTTAAATTCCTGCTTTATCAAACCCATAATAAAATCATCCCCACATTGACTTATACTTCTTCACACCTGTAATATCACCTTTAACAAAATCGTAAAGTGCGATATATGAATACTCCGTTTTCTCTCCCTCCGCATTTGACAGATAAACTTTATCCTCATAAACGGCACAAAGGATATAATCTCCCTGTGCTATTATGTTCATCTCGTCATTTGATGTATCATATCTTAAATAAGTTCTCTTTTTTGTCTTTTTATCATATGACATAAAATACGCATACTGTTTATCCGTGCTTTTTACAGGTATAAGGTTGTCACCGCTTATCTTTTGAGTCTCTCTGGTATTTTCATCATAATATAAATTGTCTTTTCCCGTATTATAAAATAATTTTCCTGAAACATATAAAAGCGTATTATTATTTCCATAACCGTCTAACGAAACTTTTTCTTTTCCTGATTTTACATCAAGACCTTTAACAAATTTCCGACTGTGCTTTCTTTCATAATACTTGTCAGACTTATGTTTCAGAACATCTGAATTAGATACATTTGAGCACACATAAGACATATATAATGTATCTTTTCCCATAACCATTCCGTCAAACGAAAAACCGTATGCTTTTGTCTCAAAATAAACATTGCCCTGTTCACTGCCAATATCATATTTGTATATTCCAAGTGTAGTTTTAGAAGCATCATCAGTATAATTTTTATACATATATGCAATATATACCGTATTGTCATGATACAAAGCCTCAAAAATATAGTTTGCCTTAGGAAGTTTAACAAGTTTTTTCCTGTTTTGTCCCTCAAGATCTTCACTATATAATGAATAATCCTCACCTGTATCCCCAGCACCGATATAATAAATTTTATCACCACGCTTTGCAAACCCTGTGGTGTTTATATTATCTACATATGCCCCACATTCCTCTGTTCTCGACTTTTGATGCTTACAATTCGGTCTTGCACAAATAAGTCCGTCTTCATTTGCAGTATTAGAGCAAAATCTCATATAATTGTCATCTACATACAATATACCATCTTCAAAATACTGCTCTGTATAACCGGTAATGCTGTCGTGCAACTGAGCCTTTTGCTCAGATTTTTTATTATCCGTACTTTTCCTGCTGCCAAAGTTTATCTTAACCACGACACACACTAATGCAATTACAACAATACCAACTGCCACAAACAAAAATTTATTATTTTTTCCCGTTCTGTTTTTCAACTTTATACTCCTCCACCTGTGCACTTAACTCTTTTACTAGTCGCTCTGACTTCTTTGTTATTTTTAATTTTATATCATTATACATCTTTTTGCCGAAATCTGCTTTTTGCCAACAGTCCTGATACATTTCTAGTAATTTTGTATAAACCGACAACTCTTTCTTTAAATTACTATAATCCGGATTAAATCCAGCAATAGCCGACTTTACCCTAAGTTTTGATGAAAGACACTTCTTTTTATATACCCTCATATCTGTTGCTTTTGCACCTTTCAGCTGAAAAGTTCCATCACTAAGACCAATCGCCGCAGGCTGATATATAATACCGTTTTTCACTTTATCCTCATCCACAAATCCGTCTGCATCAGTGAGTTTTGATTTATCCGCGTCACCCCATAACAGGATATTTGCAAGGTCATCATCAGTACGCAATGCCTTAAGAAGCAATAATGCCTTATCTTTCTTATCAGAATTTGCACATACAGCAGTTCCAATACCTATATCATTTGAAACTACAAATTTTCTTTTCTTATATACCATATCTGCATTGCCGCTGTCATCCGCAACATTAAACATCATTGCAAACTTACCTGTGTCATACTGTTTTGTCTCATTATCATCTGTCACACTGTAATCATCCATACCATGTTTAATATACTTCTTAAGATAACATTTATGCAAAAATGATAAATACTCATAAAATCCTTTCGTATTAAAAGGATTAGTTATCTCCCCTGTTTTCACATTATAAAATAGTCCGTCTTTATATGTATAAACTTCTCTTGAAGTCATATCCTGAAAAGAATTTATTGAAGGAAAGCCTAAAATCTTAGCAGCATCTTCCTTAAGCTTAAGTCTGTCCATTATGCTAAGTAACCCTGCCCATGTTCCATTCCATGACTCTATCTTATCCTGAGATATATACTTTTTATTAAAACCAATCACATTTGATGGTGTATATGACATATTTTCATTTGGCAGAAAATAGTTCTTATTATCAATCTTTGCACAGTCCCATATTTCCTTATCGTAAAGCTTATATACTGCATTGCCATCAGATGATACAAGCCACTTTTCCAAAGGATAAAAATATCCTTTCCTGATAAATTCTGTCATCTCGCCGGGATAATCTTCATATTCCCACCCACAAAATGCAATATCCGTCTTTTTTTCTTTGATTGTTTTCTCCAATGCACTATGATATTCTTTCGGACTGTTTTTTACATAATCATTTTTAAGATAATTAAATCTGACAGAAACATCATAACCTTTCTTATACAATGCTTCATTTAGCTTTTTTACATTATCTTCAGGTACTTTTGCCCCCTCCTCAAGAGTCCACACAACCTCATTGTCTGATGTCTTTTTATCAGACTTCAAAGGGGCTGTCTTGCTGCCAGCCCCACTTGAATTACATGAAGTTAAAATAAGTGCAGATATTAAAAAAACTGCTGCTAATTTCTTTTTCATATATTAATTACTCCTCTTTAATATGCAACTGCTGTATGCCCTGTGCCAGTCGAACCCGCATAACTTGCATAATGTGATGATGAAACACTAAGGCTTATTCCATTATTAACGGCTTTAAACCCAACTTGCGCAATTGAACTATAACTCAATTTACTACTTGTTACAGGTTTTTTCTGTTTACCATTAACAGCACATATATAAGTTGATGTAACTTTAACTTTTATCCATCCATCATTACCTGTAGTTCCAGAAGCACTCGTTCTAGTTATTTCACTATTACAAAATACATTCTTTTCAGAAAGATGTATAATCGTTGATTTAGTCTTTGCACACCCATACTGCGGAACCAACATAATACTTAATGCTACTACTAATGACATAATTACTTTTACTGCTTTTTTCATAAATTTCACTTATCCTTTCTCTCTTAAATTAAATAACTATACATGACCATGTATTTAGATATTACATCTTTTTAATATTTTTGTCAACAATATTTTTATATTCAAAATATTGACTTTTAAATATTTTCCTTTCATATAAATACATATTTAAGTATTATTATAAACTACATATACGAAAAAAAGGAGTTTACCATGATCTTCAAAAATAAACTACGCCGGAAATATATGTCACAAGTCAAGGCATTTTTTCCTGTAAAAGCTAAAAATGAACGAAAATTTTTAAAAATAATATCAAACTCAGTAGATGATTACTGCACAGAACACTCTGATGCAAATATACAGGATATATATGAACAATTTGGTTCTCCCCAGGAAACTATCAATAACTATATAATGACAACCACCGACTCCTTAAAGCCATATTTTAAAAAAGTCAAACGGGCAAGAACTTTTAGATATATCTCAATCATCCTTATAGCCGTTATTATGATTGCTTCAACTCTCGAAGTAATAAAACTGCATAATGACTACAAGACTTTAAAAGATACAGCCATTTACGATTACGAAGAAACCATAGAATAACACAATATAATAAGGAGGGTTAATATGAATTCCGAAAAAAAGACTAAACTATGCAAAGAATATATATCGCAGATAAAATGCTTTTTTCCTGTAATTCGTCAAAATGAAAAGAAATACATAAATTACATTTCAACTTCAGTTAATGATTACTGTATTGATAATCCGGATGCTGCTATAGAAGATTTATACAATATTTTTGGTTCTCCACAGGAAACAATCAACAGCTATATGTCTGAAAATCCAGATAATATTGTACCATATTTTAAAAAAATAAATGTTAAAAAATGGATAATCAGAATTTTGACATTTTCGCTAATTGCATTTTTAATTGTCACCTCAGCGTCAATTTGGTACTATCACAGAGCCGATCAAATTTTTGAATATGAAAAAAATTTAATTGAACAACTTAACAACAAATAAATTACAAGGAGTCAAAATCATGAAAAATATTATTACTATTATAACCACTTTAGCCATTATATTAACTGCACCGGTAAATGTTTCTGCACAAATGACAAACAGCACAGATTTTAATTCTCAAATCATATATTTAGAAAATGGTGACTATCTTGAAACAAAAATTCAAAGCGAGCAAACAAAATTACCACTTTCTGAAATCAGCTTATTTACAAGAAGCACAAAACAGATTACAAAGACAAAAACCAGCACATATAAATCAGCTAGCGGTAAAAGTATGTGGTCAGTATCAATTACAGGTACATTTACCTACAATGGTTCAAGTGCAAAATGTGTATCATGTTCACATAGCTCAAAAACCTATACCACAAACTGGACTATAAAATCCATATCATCATCAAAAAAAGATAACTCTGCCACTGTAAATGCTGTTGTCGTTCATACATACAATAATACTTGCAAAACTAACATAAATAAAAATGTTACGATAACCTGTTCTAAAAATGGTACAATCTCATAAAAACTATTGACATTATGCTTGTTTTTATATTACATTATTGTATCATAATGTATGTGCATAAATTTTGCACACAGCAGAGTTTCAAAGAAACTCTTAATATGAACGCATAAGCGTTCATTGTATCATATTAAAAAATATTATTTAAGGAATGGCAGGGATTTTATGGCTGCAAAGAATACACTTACAACCGGCATTGCAGAATTATTAATACTATCTATATTAAATGAAAAAGACAGCTACGGATATGAGATTTGCAAGATTATCAAAGAAAATTCTGATGGTCTTATCTCTCTCTCATATAACACAACATATGCTGCAACCTGCAAGATGATTGATAGCGGTCTTGTTACTGAAAAAAATGTAAAGGTTGGAAAAAAACGCACTAGGATTTATTTCCATCTCGAAGATAAGGGGCGGGACTACTACAACAAACTATACGAAACTTATCAAAATATGTCACTGGGCGTTGATAAGATTTTTCACAGTTTAAAAGAACAAAACGAGGAGTAAACATTTTATCGCTGTTCATTTGCACATAGCTTTGTATCACTGACTACAAAGCTATGTGCAATTTTTTATTACTGACACTCTCACGAAGTATTTTTTATGTTCCAGGAAACTTCTCGTTTCCTGGAACATAAAAAAAAGAATCGCCTGGAGAAGCGATTCTTAAAGGAGAAGGTATGAAAAAAATTTAAGCACTTATCAAATGATTCCGTTTCATTTGATGGTTATATATTACCTAACTATTATGAATATGCAATGTTGTTTTTGTTAATAGTTTGTGAACATTAGCATAACATTTTATTACAGATATTGTCTTTTGTGTATTTTATCATTATTTTTGTGTATTTAATCTCATTTTTTTACTTTCTAAAGAGATTGCAACAGTTCAAACTTTTGTCTGATACGAACTTTTTCAATTTTTTTCAAAAAAAGCTTGCTTATTCCCTAAGGTTATATGGTAATTTTATTACAGATACCAAAAACAACAGTTTAATATCAGTCAGAAATGAGGGATTATTATGAAAATCAAAGAATTATCAAATTTACTTAATGTCAGTCAGAAAACCATACGCTACTATGAAGATTGTGGATTTATAATGCCACTTACACAAAATAAATCAGGCAGAATTTTCAGAGATTATGACGAAGCAGCAATAACCCAGTTGAAAACAATTATCGGACTGCGCAAGCTCCGTTTTTCCATTGATGAAATAAAAGCTTTATTTGCTGAACCTGAAAAGCTTGCTGAAATATGCAATACGCACAGAAATAATCTTGAACGTGAAATCGGCGTTATGACTCAGATATGCAAACTTCTTGATGATGTTGATTTTAGCCATATAAATGAAGCCAAAGACCTTACTGAACAAGTTGAAATGCTCCGCCGTGAAACTATACTTGATGACTATTTTTCCGATTATGACCTCAGCACTTTTGATGAACCTTTTACCGATTATGATTTACGCAAACAAAAAACTGATGAACACAAGGAATATTCAAAATTGGTTGCATCCAGCTATTATTTCGCACATCCAAAAGTAAAAAGCAATCTTCAAGGAGGTGCTATAGGAATTCCAAGATAATGTATAAAAAGGCAAAAACAGTTTTTTACCTCTGCAAGAATCGCTCTATGATCCAAGCAATTTCCTATTACTTAAAAAGCCAGCCCGGCAGACAAACCGCCGGGCTGGTTATAATCAAGTTTATATTTCTGATACGCTCTACGACTTGCTCATAACACTATCAATTTATTATATGTAGTTTGTGAACAATGCCATAATATTTTATTACGCATTTAATTTTTCGTGTATTTTATCATTGTTTTTGTGTATTCCAAACAATTTTCTCCCCTATGAAATCATAAATTTTTTGCTGTTCTTTTAATATTTTAAAAATAATCATACCTATTAAAATTCCAATTCCATTAAGTATAATATCGTCCACATCAAATATTCTGCTCGGATAAGACAGCAGTATGTCAATGATAAGCTGTATTATCTCAATCCCAAATGAAAATAATATTGATTTAAAAAATAATACTTTATAATTAACTTTTTTACTTAAATACCCTATAAGAACAGGCATTGGCATTAACAGTATAATGTTTCCTATCAACTGTATATTTATAATTCCACTATTCTTAACAATATCAATAATATCCTTAAAGGGTATTAACTGGCAAAAATCCAAGATGCTGTTTTTACCGGTTCTCATTTCAGACGGAATTATTCTGATAGGAAAAATCGTTACACTTATCAGCAACATGATATATAACTCAATAATCCCTATATAACACAGTCTAATCCTGTGTTCTCTTTTTATAATCCTGACTAAAAATGTTATGATAAAAACAACCAAAAACGCTACACAAAACAACGGTGGATGTATCGCAATCGTAAACATGGCTTCTCCCTCCCTCAAAATTCTGTTAATATCTTTAAGCAACGCTTTAATTATATCATTAATAATCAATCTTTTTCAATAATATTTTTATTATCAAAGCATTTTAATAGAGTTATAATATAACTTTATCATTAAATCAAAAAGAACCATCATATCAAAAGATACAATGGTTCTTTTTTTAATTGTGTAAATCACACAAAAATTAGTCTGTTGTATAAGGCATAATTGCAACGTGTCTTGCACGCTTAACTGCAACTGTTAAAGCTCTCTGATGCTTAGCACAGTTTCCTGTAATTCTTCTAGGAAGAATTTTTCCTCTTTCAGAGACATATCTCTTTAACTTGTTTACATCTTTATAATCAATTACATCATGCTCTTTATCTGCACAGAAAGCACAAACCTTTTTTCTTCTACGCATAGGTCTTCTTCTTGCGCCATCTCTATCGCTCTTATTGTAAGCCATGTCGAAATCCTCCTTAATTTTTCCGTAATGTTTTGATAAACATTAACACTTAAATGGTAATTCCTCTTCGATGGCATCCGGAATGTTCATAAATCCGTCACCTGCTGCCTGAGTAGGTTCCGGTCTTGTTGGAGCTGCTGCCCCAGCCTGCTGGTATCCACCGCCTGCATTCTCTGATGCTGCTGCCTTACTCTCAGCAAATTCCTGTTCCTCTACAACTACATCTGTTGTATAAACACGATTGCCATCTTTGTTTGTGTAGCTTCCTGTCTGGATACGACCTGTTGCTACAATCTTTGTGCCCTGATGGAGATACCTCTCTGCAAACTCTGCACCTCTGCCAAATACTACGCAGTTGATAAAGTCTGCTGTCTGCTCATCTCCCTGGCGTCTAAATCTACGATCTACTGCAAGTGTATATCTTGCAACGGCTGTCTGATTTTCTCCTGCTGAATATCTTATCTCAGGATCTCTTGTCAGACGTCCCATTAAAATAACCTTGTTCATGAAGGAAACACCTTCCTTTCTTATGCTTCCTGTCTAACGCATAAGTATCTGAGAACATTGTCCATGATGCGGACTGCCTGCTCAAGCTGTGCAGGAACATCTGCTTCTGCATCAAACTGGATGAAGTAGTAGAATCCTTCTTTCATATGCTGAATTTCGTAAGCAAGTTTCTTCTTGCCCCATTCCTCAACATTTGTAATGTTACCGCCGAATTTTGTGACATATTCTTTTGCCTTCTCGACAGTAGCTACTCTTGCATCGTCCTCGATCTTTGCATTGACAACTAATGCTAATTCATATTTGTTCATAGCTGTCTGTACCTCCTTTTGGTCTCTGGCTCTCTTCATGACGCCGACTTTGTGTGATAATTCAAAATCGATGTGTTTCAACACACTTTGTCCTAACAGAAAAGAGCAAGGAAAAATTTAACGTATCACAGTTTCTTATCATACCACATTTTTTTATCTCATGCAAGCATTTTTTCATACGAAACCTCTAAAACCTTTTTCTACCTGTTTTCTCGGAAGCATAACCTGATGATTGCAGCCGGTGCAGCAAAGTCTTATATCCATTCCGACACGCTTTATCTCCCATGCGTTTGTTCCACAGGGATGCGGCTTTTTCATCTTTATTATGTCGCCTATCTTAAGTTCAACCTTGTCTGCCATCTTTACTACTCCTTCATCTCAACATTTTGAATTTCATTTATCCAGTCATAGTAAGTCGTTGTATCTTTTGTCACAGTGCTCATTTTTATTCTCTTTGCACTAAACAATGTGGCTTTTTGTTTTTGAAATACCGGCACTTCTACTGCCTGCTCAAGTATGTTGTTAAAGACTTTTTTATAAAGCTTTTGTTTTCTCCCCATTTTTACGGTGGCATCGGTCTTTTTAAGATATGTTGAAAATTCAGGTATCTTAATTCCAAACATATTTGTCTTTGACATATATTTTTTATAGAGGCTGTACCCGTATGATGTATCTGTTTCAGCACACCACAACTGTGCTTTATTTATAAATTTCTTTGAATTCATCTGTTTTTTTGTTACTGATACAATCTTAAGGTTAAACCCTATATCTTTAAGCAATGCAGATGTTTCTTTTATCATCGGATAGAGCATATTTTTTCTTCCATTTTCAACATATATCCTGTATGTTTTAGATGCTCCCACCGGAATACTTTCCAAAACACCATCTTTAAATGTGTATCCTGCTTTTTCAAGATATTTAGTGGCTGCATCCTTGACCGCTATCCTTTTATCTTCGTCTGTCATATCATCATTATATATTTCTTCGCCATCTATTGTGTCACTGTATGCCCTATTATAATCCTCATCACCTGTATTTGGTGAAAGCCATGATTCTGATGTGTAAGGATAATTTAATATCTTTACCTTACCTGCAAGTTCTTCTGCCCTCTGTATCCTCTGTGCACTTATAGCAGAAGCTATCGCTTTCCTGAGTGCTTTTGACTGTTCAGACTCACTCTTGTTTGCGACACGCACATTCTTTGCATTTATTCCTACATAACTGAATTTCTTATCAGAAGTAAAACTTGTATTTATATCTGAACCGTATAATTTCCCATTTGAGTTCGCTTTTGCTATCCACTCAAGGTCATCTCCGCTGATGTTTCTGTCCAATACATCAACTGTTCCCTCCGTTACCTCTGTCACTTCCGCAACATGATTAACAGTTTCTTCGTCAGATGCATTTTCGTCTTTTGCCTTATCGTCTCCTGCTTTGGTATCTTCATTGTTGTCCTGAGTCTTTTCATCTTCACCTGCTGCTTCTGCCTTTTTTTCCTCCGCTATAACTTTGGCAACACGCTTGTTTGCTTTTTTTAAAATACCCGACATTTCCTTTATCTGCACAAATGCCGTTTTAGGACAGCCGTTAAAATAAAGCTCATTGTAGGTGTAATAAACTATCTTTTTTTCGTATTTTACATATCTGTACGGTCCTGCTCCCATAGGAGATCTCTTATTCGCACGAACTGATGATATATCACCTTTTTTAAATCCAAATCTGCCTTTTTTATAATTATATTTCGACTCATCACCATAATAATGCAGCGGACATATCGGTATTTGCAATGCTTTTATTGTATCATCACTGTAACCGTCTGTTGTCAGGGTAAGACTGTATTTTCCGGTCTTTCTTATCCCTGATATTTTTCTGACTTTTTTATTTTTCCTGTATTTTTGAAGTCCCGTTATTTTCTGTTTACCTATCTTCTCATCGCCCTTATAAGATTTATCACAAAATGCATATAACGAAAAAATAACATCATCTGCCGTTACATTTTCGCCGTCACTAAAAAGCAAATCATCATCAAGCTTTATCGTATAAACCGTTCTGTTTTTCTTCTTTCTATACTGTACCGATATATCAGCGGGACCATAATAAGTGTACCCATTATCATTGTAGAGCCTTACTTCTCCCTCGACACCTTTATAAACCGGTTTTCCTGCTCTGTCATTTGTGACAAGATATGCCTGTGTAAGTCTTACTACCTCTTTGTCACCTGCACTTTTAGCACTAAACGGATTAAAGTTTTTATTTAACTTATCACAGCCTATCACTATAGGCGAATCTGCCTGTCCATCACCTTTTCCGCCCGCCTGTGCACTTCCTTTTTTTGTTGAAATTGTCACCTTTGGCTTCGGCTTTGGCTCTTTTTTAACTTTCTTTCCACAACCTGTCATACCTAATATCATAGAAAGGCATAAAATTACACTTATCGTCTGTTTTATTTTACTTCTCATCTTCCACCTCTGAATTTATTTTAGCATTTGCAAAAATGTTATGATTTTTATATCAAGCAGATGCCTGCAATCGAAGCAGCATACCTGCTTAATAGTATTAAATCTTCAAAAAAGCAAACGGGTCATTTTTATCACTGTGAAGGAAATTTATAAGAAGATATGCACCTCTTATAGTCACAATCTCCTCTTTCAATATCTTCTTTACCATTGCCTTATCTGCAATAACCACCTCAATGTCCTCTGATGCTTCATTGCCTGAATTAGACGGCTCGCCTGTGGCAAAACCAAACACTGCAGTATCACATTCATCTGACATACCCTGATTTTGCGTAAATGGTCTTTTAAGACAGTCATCATAATCGGTAAACGGCTCAAATGTAAGCCCTGTCTCCTCTTTCATCTCCCTTATTGCAGTCTGCTCAGATGTTTCGCCCTCATCAATAAGACCAGCCGGAAGCTCATAAATATACTTGTTTATAGGATATCTGTACTGTCTCACAAGAACAATCTTCTCCGGATCATCCTTAAGCACCGCATAAATAACCGTACCATCTGCTTTCAGTTCACCCGTCTGGCACATAAGGTCACCGTCTTTTCTTCTCGTTGCAAAATAATACGGATGCTCCCTGCCATTCCTATCCACGGCATTTAACTCGTACATATTCAAAAATTTATTGTCCGTCTGCTTCTTCATACCTCTTACATGTTCTCTATCACTCATATTAATCTCCTTCTAAAAATCCTACTACACTTCTTATCCAAATTCATATATCTGCGAAACTTTCTTTATATAAAATTAAATTATGCAGCTATAACACAACCTATAATCAGTTTTGCAGATACAAATCAGTGCATAATAATGTCCGCATATCTTCCATTAGTGACTTTCACAAGATCATCCGGTTTCAAAATTATCTGGAGTCCTAATCTTCCTCCACTGACAATTATCTTCTCATGCTCTTTTGCACTCTCATTTATGACCGTCGGATAATTTTTCTTCATTCCTATCGGTGTGCAGCCGCCTCTTATATATCCCGTAACGGCATTTATGTCTTTTACATGCACCATCTCTATATTCTTCTCACCGACTTCTTTCGCAGCTTTCTTCATGTTTATCTCTTTGTCAACAGGAATCGCAAAAACATAATATTTGCCGCTTTTTCCGACCGTAACGAGCGTCTTAAAACTCATATCATAACTCTGTTCAAGCATATCTGCTATCGACACGCCATCCTTAAAATCATCACATTCGTATTTGTTAAGTTCATATTCAACCTTATTTCTGTCTAGAATACGAACTGCATTTGTCTTAACTTCCTTACCCATTTTATCTCACGCCTTTCAATTTTATTGATAATATTTTTATCTGAACGCACTGTAGGAACTGCCCTTTTTCATTGCTTTTCTGCAATCTGAAAGTTCACTTACCGTCACTAGCTGATACCCTCTTTTTACAAGTGTCGGTATTATCTTTTTCGATGCATCTGCCGTACTTTTGTATAAGTCATGCATAAGAACAATATCACCATCTTTAATATTTTTCAAGACGGCATCTGTCACCATTGCGGCATTTCTGTTCTTCCAATCCTTGGTATCAAGCGACCATATAATGACCGGTGTGTTTATTATCTTATCAATAACAGCACTATGATTTCCTCCGGGCGGTCTGGTAATGATAGTCTTTTTTCCAATTACTTTTTTAAGAACATTGTTTGTGCCGTTTATCTGTTTTTTTATCTCTGCCCTGCTGCATCCGGTAAGAATTTTGTGCCCATATGTATGATTTCCAATCTCACAGCCCATCCTGTCAATCTTTTTAACGATGCTCTTATACGATGCTATCCTGTTTCCAACCTCAAAAAATGTTGCAACTGAATTATTCTTTTTCAATATATTGAGAATGGTATTTGTATTTTTTGACGGACCGTCATCGTATGTAAGTGCAACAAGTTTCTTTTTTGTATCAATCTTTCTATACAATGCCCCGGACTTTCTAAAATAGCACATATATCTGCCTATCTTCTTTTTGCTGCATACCTTAACACCGTTTTTTCCAAAATAATATTTCTTTCCGTTTATATTGATAAAACCGACATGCATTGCACCATTGCTTTCAAAATAATATCCCTTGTTGTTTATATTTTTATATCCTATGGCAGCCTGTCCGTTTTCTTTTGCATAATATTTCTTACCATCAACCACAATCCATCTGTTTTTGGCAAGTGTAGCATTTTTATTGAAGAGATATATTACACCGTTTATCTTATATATACCTGTTGCCGCCGTACCATTTTTTCTGAAATAATATGTCTTTTGATTTACCGTAAGCCATTTTTCTTTCAATGCAACTCCGTTTTTATAATAATATTTTCCCTTTGCTGTTGTCACAAATCCATTTTTCTTGACGCCGGGTGTCTGTGAAGGCTTTGCCGTAGGCACAACGTCATCGTCAGGTTTTATTGTAGGTACAATAATAACGCCCCCTGTCGCAGGGTTCGCCGTTGCATCTATAACACTTCCCGTCGCATTTACTGCCGGCTCAGATTTAAGCCCTTCATAATATGCCGTAACTTCCTTTGGCTCTCCCGTATTTTTACCGCTTATAACATATAAACCTGCAATCATCAAACATATACTTAAAATTGCAATATTTCTTTTATTTCTCACGTTTCTACCTCTCTTTTATACATTTAAATTTATGTCTCCCGACACATCTCTCATCATAAATTCCGAAATCTCATTTCTGCTGTCAAATACTACACTTGCAATCCACAGTTTCATCAGCATAGCAGGTAATGCCGCAACCTGCAATACCTCAAATCCAAATTTTTCAAATACTTTCACACTGTCATAATCTACACTTTCACCTGCGCCATAAATATATATCGGTATATTCCTTTTTTTTGCATCATCAGCAAATAATTTTAAATCAGGACTTTTACTGCACATAGTACCGGAATGGTAGGTCGTGTGAATTACCGCTTTTGTTCCGTCTGGCAATACATTGTATCTCATCCCCGGAAACGGCTTTACAAGAACA
>ERZ773200.667-NODE-667-length-33911-cov-4.732426_pt1 | contig 33911 bp, 26 predicted proteins | sample MGYA00581008_ERZ773200 | MGnify/ENA primary metagenome ERZ773200 (study PRJEB29015, sample SAMEA2737770) | human gut metagenome | biome: human gut; feature: human-associated habitat; material: faeces | place: China | collected 2012 ... | reverse complement strand
AGACAATCCTTCAGGCATGTATTCATCAGAGACTTAACAAAATAAGAAATCACGCGAAAACTCTGCGTTCTGCAGCAATTGCTATAGTTTTTTTGAAGGCAGGATAATTTACTTTATCGGCTGCAAAATAGCTATTATTTGATTGACATAATAAGCAATATGTGGATGTGTGAGATATTGAGGCATGGGAAGATGGAATAATTTATTAACGGATATTAACGGAACAGGGGGATATGTGGTATAATTGATGGAGAATGGAGACAGGTTATAAGGTATGGCAGAGTGTCTGCGGAATGGAGAATAAAATGGGCAGTAAAGTATGGACAGCAGGTAATTTATATGTGAATCAATCCGGTAAGATCGTACAATTGATGGCGGTTGCAAGGCAGGAGGGCAGTGCGCAGGAGCTTGCCATATATCAGGAGATGCATGCACCATTTACCGTATGGGCAAAATCTCTGTCAGCTTTTGAGGCGACTTATCATAAGATGGCAGAAGTGTTAGAGGAGAAGCGTGCGCCTCAGGAGAGAACGGTAGAAGCATCCGGGGAGAAGCGTGCACCTCAGGAGAGAGTGGTAGAAGCATCCGGGGCAAAAAGTGCTTTGCAGGAGAGTGTGTCTGAAGTGTCGGCGCAGGATTTGTCTCAGGAGAACGAATCAGAGGCATCCGAGAATCAGCGCGCACAGGGGGAGAATGTGCCTGCCGGTGGGACGGATGTGAGCGAAGAAGAGCTGCGTATGGCACTGGAAAAGGGGCAGCCGGAAAAATATTTGTCCGGTCGTATTACAGAAACGGAAATCGCCAGGCGAGGCATGCTTCAAATATTAGATGCAGAGTCTTTTCGAGAAAAGAGACAGCTATTAGTGGGACTGCGTCCGTATATTGACAAACTGTTACTACACAATATTGCAGCAGCGTTAGATGTTGTTTTGGAAGAAGGAACACTTGATGATCAGTTTGAGTCACTGCTTCATTGTGTTGATGCACATGCCAGATATGAAGGAGGGAGATTGCGGTCATGATCAGGAAAATTATACGCAGTATGACACAGGGGTCTGTCAAGACAAAACTTTTTTTATGGGCAATGATTTTGCTGGGGATAGCGTCTGTTGCGTTGTTTATCGCGGCGTGGATACTGCAGCTTCCGGTATTTGCACTGGCAGCGCTTGTATTGTTGGTCGTTGCCTTTGCGACTGTAAATTCTGTTACGATCAATACACAGAAGGCTCAAAAATCAAATAAAGATACATACGATGAAGGAAAAGAAGCGCATTCGCCACAGGAACGGCAGCGAGCCAAGGCAAGATATCTGGCCTCGCTTCAATCGAAAGATGTCAAAAAGATATTAAAGCAGCATAAAGTAACGCAGTCTCATCAGAAACTTATGATTGATTCTTACCAGGAGAGAAAATTAGAGCAGGTTCCGGCATTTGCCTGGAGAACTGACAAAACATTACATTTTCTTGTGCTAGAGGGCCATGCAAATGAATTTGAGATTCCCATGGATCAGATCAGGGGTATTTATTATGAAAAAAATGTAACTGCAGATATCGAAAAGGATTATATCCCGTTTCAATATAGTACGTACATTGCTAAAATGTTTCAAGATCTTTTGCCGGAATATGCAGAACGTAACGTAGACGGAGAACTTGTTTACCAAAAAAATTTATTTTATTTGAGCAATGGATTATACATAACGAATACGTCAATGGCAAATTTGATGAAGCTGTTGCCAAAGGTCCCGTTTTTATTGGATGACAGTGTGAGTCGCAGCAATCGCCTGGACGCATATTTTAAGGAAATATACAAAAATCGTGTTCTTTGTGAGGCCCATGCGATCACGATGGAGCAGTACCGTCAGTCAATAGAGGACACATTAGAGGATTTGATACAGGCGCCCATCAGCGGACAGGAATTTGTGAAAAGTCTTCACGATATGACAAAATACCATCTGATCGATCAGCAGCAAGTTAGCAGATGTAGCCAAAGATATCGTCAGATTAAAAACATATGACATGATGCAATAAAAATAATACGTAATTATATATTGACATATGTTAAAAATAAAGATATAGTATTAGTATACTTGAATTGCAAAAAGATGTTGACAGGATAATGAAAAAGCATTATCATACAAAAAGAACACTTGTTCGAATTAAGAAAGGATGGAATTTAGTTATGGCAAACGAAGTAAAGATCGATGAAAATAAAAGAAAAGCGTTGGAGTCTGCACTGTCTCAGATTGAGAAGGCATATGGTAAGGGTTCCGTTATGAAATTAGGCGACAATATGCATTTGAATGTGGAGACCGTACCATCTGGTTCTTTGGGCTTGGATCTCGCTCTGGGTGTTGGCGGTGTGCCAAAGGGACGTGTGGTAGAAGTGTATGGACCAGAGTCTGGCGGTAAGACGACCGTTGCGCTGCATATGGTAGCAGAGGTGCAGAAACGCGGAGGTATTGCCGGCTTTATTGATGCGGAGCATGCGCTGGATCCGGTGTATGCCAAGAAGATAGGTGTAGATATTGACAACCTATATATTTCACAGCCGGATACCGGAGAGCAGGCATTGGAGATTACAGAGACAATGGTGCGTTCCGGTGCAGTTGACATTGTGATCGTGGATTCTGTAGCAGCACTGGTTCCGAAAGCAGAGATTGAGGGTGAGATGGGAGATTCTCACGTTGGTCTTCAGGCAAGATTAATGTCTCAAGCATTGCGTAAATTGACAGCGATCATCGGCAAGACCAATTGTACGGTGATCTTTATCAACCAGTTGCGTGAGAAAGTTGGTGTCATGTTCGGTAATCCGGAGACAACGACCGGTGGCCGTGCATTGAAATATTATTCCTCCATTCGTTTGGAAGTCAGACGTGGGGAGCAGATCAAAAAGGATGGTGAGGCGATCGGTAATCGAACCAAGATCAAAGTTGTGAAAAATAAAGTGGCACCACCATTCCGTACTGCTGAGGTTGATATTATTTACGGAGAGGGCATTTCCAGAGAAGGAGATATTTTGGATCTGGCCGTTGCAGAAAATATTGTCAATAAGAGTGGCGCTTGGTATGCCTATAACGGAGATAAGATTGGTCAGGGACGTGAAAATGCAAAACTGTTCTTGAAAGAACATCCGGATCTGATGGAAGAGGTTGAACAAAAAGTACGTGAAAAATATGCTCAGAAAGAGGGTGTTGATCAGGTAGAGAATGAGGAAAAGGCGTCTGATAAAACAGTTAAGGAGCCGGTTAAGGCAGCCAAAAAGGCTGACGATGCGGAATAATCGATGGAAGATGAGAAATTAAAGGCAACGAAGAAAGCGATGGGATTGTTGCAGCATATGGATCGCACGGAATGGGAACTTCGCAGTAAGTTAGAACAGGCGGGATTCTCAGAAGAAGCAGTGGAAGCAGCAATACAATATGTTGCCGGGTATCATTATATTGACGATAAGAGGTATGCAAAGCGGTTTGTAGAAATATATCGCGAATCCCGAAGTATGCGAAGAATACGTCAGGATTTACAAAAAAGACACGTTCCGGAGCAGTGGATCACGCTGGCAATAGAGGCTGTTGACGAGGATGATACCCCGGCACTGCAAAAGGCACTGGAAAAACTGCTCCGAGGAAGGACAGAACTATCTTATGAAGAGCAGCAAAAAGTAACGGCAAAACTGTATCGGCGGGGGTTTCGACTGGATGCTGTTCGTCGCCAAATTGACCTATGGCGCGAGCGAAATGATTGCCAATATTAGGGGAAGTTTACTTGACATTTTTCTGTGAAAAGTATAAAATTGAACTGTTGTACTATGTGCAATGAATATTTATAAGGAGGTGCTTCAGTTCGATGTCACCAATGGTTATTAAAATAGTAGCCGTTGTGATCTTACTGGTTGCCATCGTTGTTACGGCACTTTTGACGAAGACGATTTCTATTAAGCGTTATCAGGAATCTGAGAATCAGAAGTTGAACAATGCAGAGGACAAGGCTCGTCAGATCATTGATGAAGCTGTAAAGACTGCAGAGACGAAAAAGCGTGAAGCCCTATTAGAGGCGAAGGAAGAAGCGATCAAGAATAAGAATGAAATTGAGCGTGAATCCAAAGAGCGTAGAGCCGAAATTCAGCGATATGAAAAGCGAGTATTATCGAAAGAGGAAGCTCTGGACAAAAAATCGGAAGCCTTAGAGAAGAAGGAATCCAAATTAAATGCGAAAGATGCGGATTTGGATCGTCTTAAGAAAGAGTTGGAGACGATTAAGAACAGCCATCTTCGCGAGTTGGAAAAGATTTCCGGTTTGACCTCCGAACAAGCAAAGGAATATTTGTTAAAATCTGTAGAAGAAGATGTGAAACATGAAACTGCTGTTCTCGTTAAGGAATTAGAGAACAAGGCAAAGGAAGAGGCAGACAAAAAGGCAAAGGATTATGTTGTGACTGCGATTCAGCGATGTGCTGCGGATCATGTAGCAGAGACAACAATCTCCGTTGTTCAGTTGCCAAATGAGGAGATGAAAGGACGAATTATTGGTCGAGAGGGACGTAATATTCGTACATTAGAGACTCTGACAGGTGTAAATCTTATTATTGATGACACACCGGAGGCAGTTGTTTTATCTGCATTTGATGGAGTAAGACGAGAGGTTGCTCGTATTGCTCTTGAGAAACTAATTGTTGATGGACGAATTCATCCTGCAAGAATTGAAGAGATGGTGGAGAAGGCACAGCGTGATGTTGAGTCGATGATTCGTGAAGAAGGTGAAGCAGCAACATTAGAGGTTGGTGTTCATGGAATTCATCCGGAATTAATTCGTTTGTTAGGTAGAATGAAGTTTAGAACCAGTTATGGTCAGAATGCATTGAAACATTCTATTGAGGTTGCACATTTGTCTGGCTTACTTGCCGGAGAAATTGGTGCTGATGTGCGTCTAGCAAAACGCGCAGGTTTGCTTCACGACATTGGTAAATCGGTCGATCAGGAGATGGAAGGTACACATGTTCAGATTGGTGCGGACTTATGTCGGAAGTATAAAGAGTCGGGTATTGTAATTAACGCTGTGGAAGCACACCATGGCGATGTGGAGCCAGAAAGCTTGATCGCATGCATCGTTCAGGCAGCAGATACCATTTCTGCAGCTAGACCGGGTGCTCGTCGAGAAACACTGGAAACATATACAAACAGATTGAAACAGTTAGAAGATATTTCAAATAGCTTTAAGGGAGTTGAAAAATCATTTGCCATTCAGGCAGGACGTGAAGTTCGTGTCATGGTTATACCAGAGAAGGTATCAGATGATGACATGATACTATTAGCAAGAGACATCGCTAAGCAGGTTGAGGATGAACTGAAATATCCTGGCCAGATTAAGGTAAATGTTATTCGTGAATCCAGAGTAACCGATTACGCTAAGTAAGGCGCAATGGAGTAAAAAACCAAGGAAAGTATTGAAATTACAGGGTTTCGGTACTTTCCTTTTTCGTTATATTTACGATATTTTACTATATTATCCTGTATTATACGGGGTAATTGGTGCAGATTGGTGCAAAAAAATTACCAAATTGGTGCAAATCAAAACATTGTAAATGGGGAAAGGCTAAGTTCAAATATTTACAATTATATATGAGACTCAAAACATATTTGGATTTCATATATGACTATAAATCGTAAAAAATAGGGTAGAAGCATAATAGCCTCTACCCTTAAATTATATTTAAAGCAATTTAATTTATTTGATTTCCTTCAGCTTGGACAGTGCGATATATTTATATTTGCCACTCGCTGTCTTATTTTTCAAGCGTGCCCATTTACCTACGATACGACCGACCTCTACTACATGACCAACCTTTGCCGTGCCAATACGGTTCGTTGCTGTTACCTTAGCAGAACTACGTACTGCCGCTTTCTTAATTACCTTAGCCTTAAAGCAATATCCTGTGGTGATAAACGCACGAAAACGTCTCCACTTCTCATTTGATTTACCCTTAAATGGAGCAGGACATGGTTTACCATTTACATCCCAATGACGAATAATTGTCTTAGCATTTGGGCATTTCTTCCGAATATACAACACTAATTCGCGTGTAGCCTTCATCTGTTCCCACATTGCTGCACCGGTTAGGTTACATAACTCGATAGATACAGAATTGTAGTTGGTGCAATGACCATAGTATTTGCCGCCGCCGGCTCTACATTCGTCACCATATTTGGCACCGCCAACAGACCATGCGATACGGTTCAAGTTGACAGACTTCCAAATTTCACCAATACTATCCACGAAAAAGTGTGCGCCGGCTTCACGTGTATTACCTTTAGCGTAAAATACGGCATTATTCTTTGCTGTATCTCCCGTATTAGCCGTAAAATGAATTACGATATATTTAATATCCTTGTACGGTCTTTTCCCACCATAACTAATTTTCTTTGCAATTTTGGTATGAATCTTCATAATCTTTCTCCTTTCTTATATGAAAAAAGAGCCATCATTTCGATGACTCTTTCATTGCTATTTCTACATCTGTTCTATATTTCTTAGGCACTTGATCAATAGTGATACGCCCAAGTTCAATCTGAATCAAATAAAATTTTGTTATATTACTCATTTGCATCCGCCTCCGTACTTAGCATATCTAACATTAAACCCTCGATAGCAGCAATGCGATCTTCCATAGATGGAGTATCCGGGTCAGCAATGCCATACTGTTTACGTAATACTGCCATTTTATCTTCATCTAGCACGAGGTCTTTCGTTTCACGATCATATTTATATGCCCCAAGAAGCTCAATACGTTCTACGTCCGGCACAGCTTCGCCACAAAACTCAACCCACTCAGCAGACCAATCGGTAGTATAATAACCGTCTTTGTCAATACAAATTTCTCTTTTCACGTCCATTATTTACTCCTTTCTGCTTCAAGTAGAGACTGTAACTCCGCAACCTGTGCCTGTAAAGATACAATTGTTTTGTACATGGCACGAAAACTGATAACATTCTCGCTGTCAACTTCGCCTTCGTCGTTTAGTGTATATTCAGTCAGAGTAATATCATGGTTCCCATGCACTGATGTAACATCCAGTCCATCAGCGTAAATCTTGCCTACGCTAATATCCAACGCACCACCAGCACAACCGCCGGGATCTTGTTCACTGAATTCAAACTCTAGACGTTTGGTGTCTTTATTAAGATTGACGTTCCATGTCAAAATAGAAGAGGCGACCTTATTGACCGCCTCTGTAATAATATTTTTCATATTCCGTTCGTTCCTTTCTACTTAATATAATATGGAATGCAAAAATTTGCACTGGTTACAGGCGAACTTCCACTCCACCATACTTTAATGAATCCTTTCGTGTCTATAATCACTTCCATATGATCCGAACCTGAAATACCACAAATAATAGAATTCGTTTGCTTTGTCGGAAGATATATCGTTGAATTATTTGGTGTCGGTATTTGTGCTACAGGATACCATGTTCTAGGATATATTGTCCCTGTAATACCACACATAGCTACACATAAATTACCAATCCTAATAATTGCCGATGAGTAATCAGTTTGAAGTTCATGTGAAGTACCGCTATTCATTGGAATGACTTCTTTTACATCATAAACCGCTGCTGCACCAACTTCACTTGCTGTATAACTCGGTTTTGACGAAGCTTTAGCCCATGAATAAACATCTGATGCCGGACGAGCATTGGTTAATCTTGAATCGCTCCCCGTAATGAACCCACTGTCATTGGTAAACGAACTAAGAGCAGTAGGTCTACCACTAACATTGCCCCATGCCACAGAATTTGCACTACCTGCACTATTAGCATAATTCACGCTAAAATTAGCAGGATTGTATACATACATACCATTCCCATCTTCGCCACCCCACAACCACGTAGGCTGACCATCTTTGCCATCCCAGTGGAAGGTCATTGAATTCTTTACTCCGTCAGTTTGAATATTATACAAATGATTCGCAGTGCTAGCATAGTCCACAACACCCTCATCAGAAGAAACCAATTCATAATTATAGGTTCTTAAGTCCATTGCGGCACGTGGTTCATCATTTGTTAGTTTCCAGTCAAAAGAAATGTCACCTCTCGACCCGGAAGATAATACTGTTACAGTAATTCCCTGATACACTCCGGTCGCTTTAAAATAAATATCGAAATAATTTGTAGTTTTACTTGCGGAATAACCTTTTACGATAAATTGATTCGGATCAAACCCTCTTCGTACTAGCCAAGAAAATTCGCAATAAGCATTTTCTGTATTCGATATTTGATTGCTTCGAACTGATAGCTTAATAATTCCAAAACCACCATCGATACAGCCGCTATTAACCAACAGTACCGCAGTCTGATCATACCAATCCGACGATACTTCGATTGTGGCAAATCTCCAATATGGTGTTTTCATTGAATCACCAGTCACGTATTTATTTGTACTATAATTAATATATTTTGCTGAATTAGCGGTGTCGGCTGTACCATGCAACGGTAAATAATTAGCAAACTTATCATTTAGCACTCTACCTTGGTTTGCACTTAAACTAGCATCGGTTCTCGTGCTGTCCAAACCGTCTACCACGTCACGCCATGTGTTGGTGTTTGTATCACTATCGGTAAGATTGATAATAGTATCGCCTGTCTGATTCATGGTAAATGTGCCTTTAGTCGTACCGTTTTGGTTGACCGTAACCTTACCGTTGCCTATAGTCGGCTTATTAGACAAGTCTGTATAACTGCCGCTAGTCGCTACAGTAGCAAGTTTGGTTTTGATATAATTCCACAATTTGCTGACAGGTCTACGAAAATAGCCAGTGTTACTTGTTCCACCGTCTACATTCTGTGATACGTAGTAGTCATTATCAACAGGGTCATCCGTACCTACAGGCAGGGCGTTTATCATTGCATCCAAGTCATATGTCGTGTTATCATCGGTGACTTCCGTTGTACTTCCGTCACTGCCAACAAGCTGTATCTTGCTTCCTGTTTTCTTGAGACTATAGGTTGTATTATCATTATGATCATTATCCGGAATGGTTACCGTTTTCGTACTGCCATCAGATCCCTTAAATATCAATTTATGTCCATCAGTAGAATCTTGAATGAGAGAGTACGTAGTATTAGTATCCTTGCTCGGTTTAGCATTTACATCTTGTCTCAGTCCGGTAAGAGTCTCTTGTAAATCTGCCACCTCAGATATGGCATGAGTGTGTGCTTCCGGTGTAAATGTTGTCGGTTTGCCGGTGACACCACTCCAAGGTACAGCCGAAGCGGACTCTGCTGTATATGGTTCATAGCCAGCTTCACTTGACAGTTTTGTGTCGTCAATAACATAAAACATCTTCTTTGTGCTTGTAACTTTTACCGTATCACCATTCTGTGTAGTATTGGTAGTAAGAGCAAATCGTGCTGCATCGTCTTTCACATACACCATGCGTTCAATTGCCCCTTTAGGGAGACGATCAATATCAATAGTACCAGATTTGATTTTGGAAGCATCAATGTCTGTAATATCTGCATTTCCATGTTGATGTCCTTTATTAGATTTATTTTTTAACTTTTCCTTAACCTTTTCAAATGCCTTAATTATGTCAGTATATTCAATAACATGCTTCTTTTCAGCCATTTTGTACCTCCTTTCTAATTATTTTTCATCCAACGCCATGCTAATAGCTTGACTTACGATGTTTGAATCCATATAACCAAGATTTTCTAGCGCAACTTCAATTTTTTCTATACGATTACATAAATCGCTGAGACTAATAGTGCGTTTTAGAGGTCGTTCACCCTCATCATTCATCTCACCATATTCTTTTAACATCACATCGTCGCCAACAGATACATTTTCCGTCTTAAAATAGTCGCCACAGACTCCCAATACTTTACCAGAACTATTGTTGACCTTGTTAAAAGATACTTCATTATCATTATAATCAATATATGTGTATTCAGATACATTACCAAGTCCTAATATGCCGGCAACATATAAATCACCAGACACCTCACCGCCAGCGACATCTAACTTTGTATCATCATGAATTAAAGAAATCGTAACATCCGTATTCTGATTTAACGTGAATGAATCAGTCTGCTGACCAAATTGTTCTATAGTCACCGTATTGTTGTTGACGGACAAATTGTTACAAGATTTATATAAAGATTTCAGGCTTATAGTGTCAATTAGAGTTTCTACGCCCTCGTCATCCATCTGATAAATCGGAATCTTAACATCTTTTCTAAAAACGCCTTCTGTACCAGATAAATTGTTACAAATGAAATTTGCCGTACCACTTGCACTTCCGCCACCACCAGAAGTAAAATAATCAAATGAGATAAATTTTTGATCTACATCATATACAAACTGTATATTCTTTTTGGTATTGCCCCAAAATACATCGTTAGCAAAATATACTTCATCACTGATAGTCTTATTCTTATATGGAAGGTAATCCAACGCCGGGATATCTGCGGCAACTAATTTACGAAAACTCGCTTTGCCATTTACCCCGTCAGGTGCTGCTAAAACAGTATTGGCATCACGAACTGAATCCGTATCAAAGTAATTCGAAGGAAGATCTTCTACCAATGCTAAAGAACCTGTTTTTGATGGAAGAGTAAGAGTGATTTCATCCGTATTACTTCCTGCTGCAAAAAATGATTTCCAAAATTTAATTTTAGATGTGTTGATATGTGTTGTATTTGATGAACTCTGATAATTTGAAAATACCGTATTACCATTACGTGTCATCATCTTTTTTGAGACCGTGAATAACGAAACATTTTGCTCAGGAGTAATTGCAAATACAATAGGATCATCTCCGGTAGCCGCACTACCTTGAATCTTATCGACATAAATTCGCAACGCACCAGTCATCGAATCCCCGGCTTTACGTAGATAAAGCCCAGAGTTTTCATATAAATTTTCTATAGAACGATCTACATCATCAAATTTTTTAGATGTGTTAGTGTAAAAGTCATACAGCGAAATAGTATCGGTGATATACGTTTCTCCCTCATCATTCATGTCATATCTTTTAAGCACAATATCTGATTTACCTATTGGGAGCCAATCCCCGACTGTCAAATTGGAGACTTCCGTTTCGTTGGCTGTTAAATCATCACAGATGAATTTAGGATATTTATTATTAACATATGAAACAGAAAGTGTATTATCAGTTCCGTCATATGTGATACCACCATATTTATCATTGTCATATAATTTTAGCGTTGAATAACGTAAGATACCACGATTTAACTCGGATACGTCCCAATTTATGTCATTATATATTCCCGTGTGCGGTACATAATCATTGGTAGTTGCTGCTAAATTTGGAGTCAGCATCGGGTAAATGGTGTAAGTTCCCATGTTATTAGCATTCGTACATATAGATATGTCAATATCGCCACTAACATCCGCCGTATACTCATAATGATCTAATCCACTATAATCAGTGCCGTTAATCTGCACACTAGTGTTTTTCAAATTTTCATAATCAGAAGAGTAACATATGAATTTATATACAGTGCCTTTTGTTACATGTGCCGTACCAATTTTGAATGTTTGTGAATCTGTGCTATCGTTCTTCACGGTCATAGTATTATCAGAATTTACTAATATAACACATTTCTTGCCATGAATATTCCCAATATAAATTGGCTTAAATAAATTGGTTGTAATGGTGAGTCCACTAGGTTTGTTAATTAAATCATTATAATCGCCGGTTTTAGCAACAGTAGCAAGCTGGTTATATTCCTGTTCCTGCTGTTCTAATTTTTTGATCACGCCATCTAGTACGGCATCGGATTTAACATTATTTGCCGGGTTTCCACTTACACGAATTGTAAATGGGAAAGTCTTCTTTAATACATCACTACCTTTATAGAAAAGAAGTGAAAAATTAAAAGAACCGACACTTGCCGCAATCGGCTTGGTTAAAATAAATGATACGGTGGTGTCATTCTCTTTAATAATCTTAATAGCAGAGTCTCCATCAAAAAGCAGTGCTCCACTAGATAATTTTCCCTCGATGCGAATCTTATCTGCATCAATAGTATATGGTTTATTTTTATTCCAAATATGAGCAACGATTTTAACCGAATCATATTCACCCTGATTAATATGAATAAATTGCTTATTGTTCGGTTGACTTACGTTTAAGTCTATCTCATGTGTAATCACTTATTCTCACTTCCTTTCTAAATTCCAAGTAATGGATATGATATATTAATATGAATTTTCGTTGCAGCCACAGATCCATGCTGCAATATCTGTATTACCCCTTCATCGGAACTTACAGATGTATTAAATCCAATTATACGTAGATCACAATTATATTGTCCTGTTACGTCTGTAACTATAGAAAATAAAGGTGTACCACTCTCAGGGATACAATCTGCTGGTAATTTTGCAATAGTAGTCCACACATTAGGTGTAACACTACCATTTATTTTCATTGAAATCATACATGTATCAAGCACTTTTTTGACGTTGTTGATATATGAATTATCAATCTGAAATCCAGTAGATAATTCTACTTGAGACACATAGGATGGACTATAACCAATGACATTTCCAATTGTCTTAATATGATCGGACGTAATTTCTGTGCCCCACACAAAAGAAGATGTGGTCTTTTTGTTGTTGATAAATAAACCGTCCGGAGTCATATACGTTGACTGTAAAGACTGTCTTCCTGAAATTGTTTGTTGATTCTTATATAATAAAACTGTACTAGGAGAAAAGGCGGAATGGTATCTATAATTCAATGTACCGGTATTACTGCTCGTTTCGTTATATGATGCATTCATATATAAACCGAACATATCTTCATCGATAATAGATTCGATATCTACAATTTCACCATAATCAGGTTGTTTATAATCTGTTTTCAAATAGTCAATCGTCATAACGCCTGCTTGTATAGCAGTTTTATACTCATCTGTCTGAGTGATAACGCTGCCAGCCGTAAGATTATTAGCCACTAATGTTTCTGTTGTAATCGTGTTACGTGTAATTTCCGTAACTGTATTAGGATCGAGTATGTCTGGCTGATCTTCTATATTTGCCCAGTTCAGCTTTACACTAGATCCAAAAGTCAAATTACCATTGCCATCGCCGTTAAAATCAAATAGAGTTTCCGACCCATTATTCAATTTAAAGTATGGTTTAGATGGATTCATCTCTATATATTTCATTCCTTGAGTCATCTTAAATCCATCATTTGTGATTGTATAACTGCCGGACTGATTGGAGATTTCTAAATTATTTCCAATAATCATTTCGCCTATCAGATTTTTGGCAATAATTCCAGTGGTTTGTTCCCCGTTCCATATGATCTCACCAACAGCGGTATCACTTGTCTTCCAATTGTCACTGGTAAATATAAGTCCACGACCATTTAATCTAGTCTGTGATGGTTCGTAAGAATTTGTATCGGTATTGAACTGTCTTCCTATGAGACCACAATTATCAAACATTACTTCTGCATTTGTCGTACTCATAATATGGGTTTGAGTCATAGATAGACCTTCATCCATCATTTTATTAAAAGCAGTCGAGATCGATGTATTCTTATCTATCTGCTTCTTTGCCATCTCATATGATGTCGCAAGCCCTGCAACTTGTTTGATTGAGCTTCCGATCTTGCTTGCCTCACTTGTAACGGTAGATGCATCTGCAAACGTAATTTCGCATTGTTCTATATTTTCAAAATTAATATTCATCGTTACAATTCGTAATTTTATATCACGTCCATCAATACGAACTCGAAAATAATTACCAAGAGCAAATGCGTCATATACATCTGTATACTGAATCAGTGACATCAAATTACTTAAGGACATTGTGATTGTATGTTCAAATTGACATGACTTTGCAATTTCTTCTTTAGCATCACGAATCAATTCTTCTACGTTTTTCATCATTGTAGCATCATCTATAGTCTCTGATGTAAAATTATCGTTACTATAGACTTGTTCACGCTTAAATGATAAAAACTCATTATATAAATCATCGCCAAGATTATTCTTAAAATTGCATATACCATTTATTGTTCGTATACCTAATCGTGCATGTTCTTGTTCAACTTCCAATGCTTCAACTTTTTCAGTATATTGCTTGATCAATTCATCAAGATAATCAGCCATCACTGCATATTTAGCGGTGAGCGTCTGAAACATCATCTGAGGTGACACTTTGTCTGGTTCATTATCTACAACTAATTGATAAAACAAGTTACTATCACTAACTGTGCTATCTAATTCACCAAGCAAAACAGTAACTTGTCTATACCCATCACGAATTCCACCAAGTCTATTAATTGAATATCCTTCTTGCACATCAGTACTACCACATGTAGTACATTTTCCTTGTTCTACTGTATGAGTATGACAATGAGGACAGTAACCTGCATAGTAATTTTTATAGTAATCAGCATCATCTAAATGTTTCTTTTCCTCGGCAGGATCTTCATAATACTTAGGATCGAATGTGATATCCAAATTAGCTAACTGAATATCCATCATACGTTTCAGATATTCATAATATTCATTCGAGAATACTTTCTTGCCATCGACTTCCATATACTTAAATCCGTCATCGCCACATCGTACTGAAAGAATCCATTCTGTGTCTGGTTTATAAAAATGCTTATCTTTGCTTTCATCTTCAGGATCTGGATAGTTTTTCAAATAGACATATAAATACCCTCCCCATTTTGTAATAGGTTGTCCAGACTCTTGTGTAATAATTCGCACTCGATCTTCACTATTATCTGTTTGCTGCCATTTAACTCCATAACCAGTAGGACAGAGTAGAGTTGCATAATCTAAAATATCTTTTGATAATTTCTTCAATGTGGTATTCTTGCTACGCACACATCCGTATGTGATTTGAGCAACAAGATCGTTATATATCTTTTTGCAATATGCCGTTGCATCTTCCGTTCCTGGTATTCCCTCTATAATAGGAGAACGACCAGATTGCCAATATATAATCTTGTCTGTATAATCATTCCAACGATTCCATAACATAGTAAAATCATCTTGATATTCAGCCAATAAATCTTGATATTCTTTCCATTTCTTCTGTAATGGCTCGCTCATTTCATCAATTTGGTCTTGGCTCATACACCAAATGCGATTAGTATTGCCAATAATTCTCTGACGTATCATATTATTTACAACATCATCGCCGCCAGTAATTTTAAAACAATTCTTTATATTGTCTGTTTCGATTGTATCTTGTATTTCTGATGCAAGATTTGTTGTATCTACAAAAGTAGAAGAGTTAAGACCATATCCTTCCTCGGCTTTCGCACCACAAATAGTACATACTCCATCAATAATATGTCTCTTATTGTGTTCGTTGATAAAGTTACCATCATCATCTTTTTTGTCATGGTATTCAACGTTAGTGCAGTGATACTGCATGTCGAACACATTTATAGTACGAGAAAATGGATCACAAATAAATATACATCCAATTTCATCTGCAATTTTAGTAAAGAAACTCCATACATCCTCGTCCGAAGCTGAAAACTCTTGTTGAATATCCCACAAACTATCATCAACATGTCCGATTTTATAATGTGGTGCAGCATCGGTGATAACTCTGTTTAATAAACTTTGTGCCGGTATCGACGGATTATAAAATGTAGTCGGCATATATTTTTGCACTTCTAAATCATCATCAGTATTAACCTCAATAGTAATATTCGTCTGACTTAACTCTGATTCTTGCAACGCTGTTGCTGTTATATCTTTTTGGACGCAATCGGTTTCTTTTGTAGGAAGCGATATCTGAAAATAACCAACTCCTTCGATCAAGATCACAGATAAATTCTTTATTCTATCAAACAATGGCATTATAATCGAATCGTTTTCCTTATAAATGGTAAACGTAGCTGTATTTGCCTCATTAAATACGAGCGGCAGATTCAAATTATTGATCGGATAAATTTCACCAATCTTTTTTAATGATCGTGTTACTAGAAAGATTTTTGGAGTTTCAAGCGAATCATCTCTATTTCTCCTAAATTTGAACTTAATTGCATCATAAGTATGTTGATTCATTTTTATATCACCGCCCATCTAATTGATCTATATGAAAGATTTATATTGCAAGGCACACCATGATTTGTATATGTATTTGTTCTGTTTTGGGAAATTGTGCCGGAATAACCATCTGGAGTCGGAGATACAAGATTGTCATAATTAACCAGTCGAATAGGGTAGTAGTTGTAATCATCAGCCAAATCATCATGATCTGTTCTATCCGTTGTAATCTGCTTTGTCTTTCCATTGATCAATAATACTTCATTTGTTTTACAATTATCAATATTCATAGCTATATTGTGCATAGAATATTCAATGTCAAGATCATTAGTGATATTAACAGCTCCATCACCTAATGCTTGTATCTCGATTGAATCAAATACTTGTGCACCAATATCATCAGAGTCGCTATATAATGTAAATGTATCACCAGTACCAATATTCTCTTTGTTGATAAACTGTACTTCAGAATATCCATATGGAGCATTGCATGTAGCAGTTAATTTCAATCCCATAATTTTACCTAACACCCTAATCCATGTGATCGAGATGGTACAATAATAGTAAATATCTTCATAGCCATCTTGAAAAAATCGCAAATACTGATATCTCCCTGGGCATTCTAACCAACGGTGGAAGAAAGCTTGTTCCGCTGGTGTAATTTCGAACTCTTCCTGACCTAGATTTTCGCATACATTCTTTAAGCATGACCATTCTATTATTAATGGTTCTTCATAATGAGATCCATGGATGTTCCATTCATTATTATTTATAGGTTTTGAAGTATTAAATGTAACCTTACATCCAATTTCTCCATCTTGAGTGTTTGAATCGAATTCACCCATGATTAAACCCATATCTATCGCCTGAACACCATTGAACTCAAAATTTGTTGCGTACACAGCACGATCACCTCCATTTTTTATTATTTTTATTTACGATGAAACAATCGTTTCTTTTTCGTAATTTTGCTTAGTTCTTGTCTTGTTTTTGCTAAATCTTCTGCAATTTCTTTGTTTAGTCGTTGATATTCTAATTTTTCAATGTGCAAATCCCTAATGACCTGTTCCATTTCTTCTTTATATTTGTCATGCAGAGATTCACCTGTTGTTTGATCTATATTTCTAAGCCGTTCATTCTCGGCTGTTAATCTTTCAATTTCATGTAAATAAATTTCTAATTTATCTTCCATATTTTCTCCTTAAAAAGTAGGAGAGCGGCACAAAACCGCCCTCCACAATCTTAATACTTATAAATTCCACTCATATTGTTATTTAAGCTACCGGCTGTTGCATCTCCCCAAAATCTCTGCAATTTCTTGTCCTGTTGCATTGCCGCAATAAGTCCGGCAGAGAATTCTTTCGGATCTGTAACATTAGGAAGTTCGATATTATCAATATTGAGTGTCAAGTCTCCTGTGCGTACCTTAGTAGCTGGCACGTTAGTTGGTCGAAGCATATCAACCAAATTATTATTGTAGTCTACCAGGTCAGGCAAGAAATCTACGAACTGGTCAAACAGATCAGCATTATATGGAGTCAAAACTTCTTCACCCTTTTTGAGAGTGTTGATCGTAACCCCATCATCCCCGTTCATACGTACAATGTTCTGTAAATCTCCGACACGTCCACCTGTTGAAAATCCCTGTAGATACTTGAGTTTGCTTTTAGGAATCCATACACCGTTCAATGCTTTTGTCGCACTCTTTAATTTGGCATTGCCGTTTTGATCAATCGCAGCGATAGTAACCGCATGTGCAGCTTTTGTCGTATGACCCTTATCACCTTTTTTGACACCCCCGGCTAATGCATAATCGTAATACGTTGCACCTTTCTTAAGAGTTCCATTTTTACCAATATCGTTGTAAGATACTTTACCGTCACCTTGATTAATCTTGGTAGCGATACCACCATTAATAAAGTTGTATGAACCCTTCGTTGATGATCCAGAATTCTTTTTAGCTTCCTCCGCTTTTTTATGATTAGCCTGTGCAGTACCCTCGGCAACAGAATTCTTTTCTTTAAGCTGTTGCTTTGCGAAATCTGTCACCTGTTTGATAGCATCCTTGGAATCTTCCTGAGACTTCTTATCAGCCTCGGCATTAGCATCCTTATCCGTTGTGTTATTACCGTTCTTAATGAAGTTCAGCAGCGAATCAGAGAGAGTAAATCCAAGCTGTTTTGCTAACTCGATAATTTTCTCACCGCTTACGCCGGAGTTGACAGTAATTGCCGTAATGATCTTGTCAACAAGACCGTCAATATGATCCATCTGATCGTCAATAAAGTCTTGGAAATCATCTGTTAAATCAGTCAAGATGTTCTCAATATCAGACATACGCTTATCGTATTCTGTATCTTCGAGCTGTTCCTTTGCATCTTTAAGAGACACCTGTAACTTCTGAATTCTTGCACGACCTTCTTCGGACGTATCACCATTCAGTGCAGCAAGCTGCTTCTGAATAGTAGTGATATTCTTCGTCTGCTCGGCAATATTTTTATTGTACTCACGTAGATCTTTTGCGCTGTCAAGAGTTTTCTTGTATTTCTCAATCAGTTCATTTAATGCATCAAGCTGTTTGTTAAGTCCATCCTCAACGAGCGATTTAATAGCATCCTTGAGAGAATATACCTGCGATTCGGCATCACGCATACTTTCAGTGAGAGACTGATTCTTCGTAATAAATTCCTCATAACCCATATCTCCACGTTTATACTGTGCGTCCAAATCAGCCAAAGATTGCTTATACTCCTCAACCTTAGCCATATTATTTTGAATCTCAAATACGTCAGATGTCAGTGTACCAAGACCCTCTCCGGTAATATTTCCGTTCTTGTCAAATGAGTCCTTATAGCCCATAATGGTCTTGTAAAACTCGGCTTCATTATTACGTTCGTCGATACGAGTCTGTGTGAATTCATCCAGTGCATACTTAGCTTCACGTATCTGTTTAGCTGTGTTAGCAATATCAGTGTTCATCTGCTCGATATTACGATCTGCTGTCCAGATCTGTTTCGTCATTTCACGATACTGCTCGCTATCAAGCTTGAGACCGTTTGCAATAGCTTCTTGTCTTTTCTTGATAATGCTATCACGTTCTGCTTCGAGACTCTTCAAACTGTCTTTCTGTGAGTTCTGAAGATTCTGATAAAATGCTTTGCCGGCATAATGCCCTTTGGCTTCAGACAATGACACGGCGTTGTTGATAGAATCAGTACGTTGCTGATATCCTGTTTGCCGATATTCATACTCAGCCACAACGTTATCAAACTGTGCTTTCAGCTTTTCATTCAGCTTATCCTGATATTCGTTCTGTAAACGCTTCTGTTCGGTAATGTTACCCTCTTTTTTTGCAATAGCAATCAGCTTGTCATACTGATTTTTCAGTACAGGTATTGATTTTGACAATAAAGAATTCTTCTTAGTCAGATTAGTGGTAGAAGAGGACTGAGCTTCGTATAAGCTTACGGTTGCTTCATATTCATCAGCATAATTCTGCAAAATCTGAACTTCCGTTTCACGCTGCTCTTTCTTCTTCTGCGCTTTAAGCTCGGCTACTTTTACATCATTGTTCTCCAACTTAGCCTGTTTAATCTGGTAATCATAGCTAGTTGCAATGTGTTTAAGGGTATCCTTTAAGACCTTTTCTTTTGATTTTGCTGTTGTAAGATTCTCAAGATCAGCTTCGTTACGAGACTTGCGAGCATCCGCATCGTCAATATGCAACTGATAACGATCAGAAAGATTTTCACGCATTGCCTTACGTGTCTCTTCTTTACTCTTTTTCTGATCCTGAGCCTTATCCCAATAATCCTGATAATTCTGTATTCTAGTTGCCGTCTTTTCACCATAAGTAGCAATAAGCTGTTTAAGACTGCCGGAAATACGACCATTCTGCACTGCTTTCTTCAAACTAGAAGATAACTTAACGCTATTCGCTTTAGCAAGATACTTTTTCTCTGCCTTATTCTGATAAGCATATTGCTTTTTAAGAATATTATACTGAGATTTCAGACTTGCTTCTTGTTTTTGTAGCGTTTTCAGACTGTTAGTGCCAAAGAGGTTTTCAGCTTTAGACTTGATGAGATCAAGAGTAGAAGATACCCTGTTAAGCGCACGCTCGATCCAGTCAATCGTCTGCTTGGAAGATGAGGATTTCTTACTACCTTTACCGGATGAAGATGATGTATCAGGTGGATTAAAATTCAAATCATCATAATCAAGTTTAAACTCATCTCCTTGTTTGAGAAGCTTTTTTAATCTCTTATACGCTTTTCGTTCAGCTTTGCTAAGTTTCTTATAATGATTTTGAGAATCTTTAATTTCAGCAGCACCAGAAGCGGTTTTTGCACCATATTGACCAACATCAATGTTATCAATTGCCACAGCAGCCTTAAATCTCTTTTCGGCTTTAAGTTTCGCATTTAATGTCTTGTTCCAATTAGCATAATCTTTCTTATACTGTTCTCCAAGCATTACTATCAACTTAGCATTATCTTCGCCAACAGCATTAACCAAATCCGTATGCGAATAATTCTTTTTTTCTAATACTGATTGTAAGTTCGCCAAATCTGTTTCACGTTCAGAAGCAGTTTTATTTGTGAGTTCAGTCTCTGCTTTACTTAATACAGCATTAGAAGCTTTTGTTTTCTTTTCTCGATTTTTGATGTAATTATCAACGGCTTGTTCGGCATTAGTAACGCCAGCCTCTTTTAGATTTGCAACAACAGAAGATTTAGTCTTTTCAGTAACTCCTTTAAGCAAAAATTGATCTTTGGCATATTCGGTAATTAACTCATTGAAAGCCTGTTTAATTTTCTTCTTGCCGCTCTTTGGATCCCCGACAATTTTACTAAATATGTCAAAAGACTTACCGTTGTTCATATTCTTAAATACGTCCGGTAAACTTTCTAAGGTTTCCGCTGTAACAAACTTCTTATCCTTGAATTCATTATACGCTGTAGCAAGATTTCCTGCCTGAGTTTGGAACCCAGCTACCTTTTCTTGTTCAGTAAGCAGATCAGAAATTCTAGAACGAGCTTCTTTCGCAGATAATCCAGTTTGAACCAATAGCGAGTTGTATTCTGTCGCTGTTTTTAAAGTCTTGTCTGTTAGTTCACCAGATTTTGCGAGATCAAGCAAATCTTTAGAAACATCTTTAACATTACCATCCGCATCTTTATAATTCTTAAGACCTTTCCATGCTTCTTCAAAAGAGACTGTAGAATCTGCACTGGCTAATGTAATCAGACTTTGTTTATATTTTTTGATTGCATCTTCAGCATCTTGAGCACCGTTTGTTGCGGTCATCCAAGCTTGCCGCTGTCCAGCAGTAAAATCTTTTGTATAATTGGACAATTTAGCCATATCGGATGTGTTACTACCAGCAATTTTGGATAAAGAATTCTTAAATTTTGTATTATTATCCTCTGTATAATCAGAAAATCCAAACATATTATATACATCATTCAGTGATACCTGATCATCTTCAGGACGATACTTATTGATGGCATTCATAATAGTCACTATATAAGCTTGGATTTTCTGAATCGCATCATCAGCCGGCAATGCATCTACATCTAATGTCAACAATGATGCGACGGATTTTGAAAAATCTTGATTTAATGATTCATCATTACCGATTTGATTTAATGGATCTAATATATATCTTTCTATATATCTTTGTGCACCATCAAAACTTGAAGCACCAACAGAATCCCAATCTATATTTCCCACCATTGTAGATATCATGGATTGCAAATTGTGATCTGAATTATAATATTGGTCTAACTGCTGAACCCATACCATCATTTCATTAGACATTTCAGAATTGGCTGATTGTAATTTATCTTGAGCAGCCTGAGTCTCGGTGCTTATATCTTTGTAAAATGAATGAACGGCATCTTGAAGTGCTGTTAGATCTTTTGTTGATAAACCAGATATATCCCAAAATCCATTGCTGTCAGTTCCTATCAAATTTGGATTAAGATTCGCATTTTTTAAGACTTCAGATACTTGTTTAATACCCAAATCATTCTGTGAAACCTTACCACCATTAAACATCTGCTTAAATAAATCATAAGCATTTAATTCGTTTTGTTGCTTCGAATACTTTTTTGATAAGCCTTTGATTTCAAATAATTGACCACCATTATCATCATCGCCATCAACATAAGATTTTAAATCTTCAATAATAGATAAGTTAGCCAATCTTTCTTGTTGATCAGCTAAACTTTTAATTTTTTGTGTTACAGATTGGGCATTACTTCCCAGATTTAAAATAGCGTTTCCATTACTGTCATATCGTTTAGTTAAGGTTGGGAACAAATCCGACAACTGACTATTTAAATTTAAAAACTCATTATAATCTTCATTGGATAATGAAATATTGTCATTTGTAGCAGTATTAACCCCTTCGGAAAGTTGTGCGTATTGACCAGCTAATTTACTAATAGATTCTGCCGATTTAAGTTGTTCCTGTCTTGTACTTTCTAAAGACGATTTATATGAATCTGATGTAGACTGAGCTTTTTGAAGGGCTTCTTCTGCTTTTTCTTCGGCGTGAATCCAATCATCAATGACCGAAATCATTTTTGAGATAGCTTCAGCAACCACCATACCTATAATCATATTCTCAGCCATGGCTAAAGCCTTTAACCCTATTTTTGCAGCTTTTGCAGATTTTTCAAGCCCCTTAATAGAAACAGCGGCACCGTCAGCTCCAGCAACAATATTTTTGGCATTATCAGACGCATTTGCCATAACAGCATTTGTCTGTTCTTGTGTCATCTTGAAATTAGATACATCATTTCCGGCATTGATAGCTGCCTGGCGAAGATTATTAAACTCTGTGTTGTATGCCTTAATCGATGACAAATCTTCATCACTAATAGACTTTCCGGTAAAAAATCCTTTAACTGCTTGAACAGGATGTAGATCCATAAGCCGTGGAAGCGTCGTTTTCCCTGTTTCTGTCTGTTTTGTTTGTAATATCTATTTAACATTTCTAAATATGTTTGATATATCTAGGAGAATGTGATATTCTATATAAAATAGAGGATAAGGAGAAATAGTTATGAAAGAATGTCCAAATTGCAAAGAGCTAGTCGGAGATGATGTTGATGTTTGTTTTAATTGTGGATATAGCTACATATACAAAAGAGTGTTATCTCAATCAGAACGAAAAATCTCTCAGCAAAATGAGCAACAAAAAATTAATAACGAAATAGCCGCATACGAAAGAAAAATCAAAGAAGAACAAAAAATGCGAGAACAAGCTAAAATTCAGATTGATAAAAACCCATTGTATGAATATAAATTTATCGTTTCACTGGATAAAAACGACGGACGCATTGACAGTAGCAATATTGAAAATATTTTACGCACACATTCCAGTAACGGCTGGCGTTTGCACACAATATTTACAAATGAAATTGGCAAAGAATCCACTATGGGTGGATTTGGAGGATTCAGTTCATCTACTAATGCAACCCGTAACGAAATTGTCATGGTCTTCGAAAGATGTATTCGTAAAGAAATCGAATAATTGCCGCATTGCAATTCAACATCTGATAACCAAAAGGAGGTCATCTATGAAAGTTACTCCCGAAATTGCAGCGTTAATAGCACAGCTTGAATATGAAATCGGTCGTGAATGCTATAATCCAAATTCATACGATGGATACACCGGCGTTGAAGGTGCTGCATTTAGATATCCGGTAACGATTTATCAAGATGATGATTTCCGGAAATATAGGTATGTTATTCCTGCAATTTCTCCTGACGAAATAAACACAATGAAATATGTGTTTGGCTCCAATCATCTATTCATCGGCAACGGAATCTGCAATATCCTCAATATGCTAGAAAAACGATATGGGATAGATTTTAGCAAGATGGAAGATGAGATCAAGAAAGAATAATAGTATTATGAAAGGAAGAAAAACGTATGCCTAATACAAGAGAGAAGCCGGGTAAAAGTTCATATATTTGTGATAGCTGTGGGCTTCTATTTATATATTCTCTATTTTAATAAATATAAGAGTGATTTCTAATAAAATACATGTTCCGACTATATCAGGATGAATTAAGATGGGAGAGTAGTGAATGATATATTACTGTTCTTTTATTTTTTTACAAAGTAAAAGAGACATCATTACGATGCCTCTTTTAAAAGTCTATAACCACAAGTCCGTTTTGCGATTCACAAAATTGTGTCGCAAACACTCAATAACCTTGTGTAAATTAATATAACCAGATAAACCGATTATATTGAAGTCGGTATATATTTTGTATTTTTACAATACCATATTATATTATATGTTGTCAACTACTTTTTGATACATAATAAAAATTTTAATTTTTCCTGTATTTCTTCAATAACACCTTCATCATTGTTTAAGTCTGTCATATATTCCGTCAATCTATTTTTAGAAACACTTCTAATGTGTTCTAATTTAATAATAGAATCTTTTGTCAAATTTGGATCTTGTACAAAAACATGAGTTGGGTATATTTTCTTCAAATTTCCATCTGCATCATGAGCATCAGTTAATGGTGCGACAATTACAGTTGGAGAATTAGGTGTATTCTTTTGTAAAATCACAACAGGACGACTTTTACCGTTTTGTTCACTACCTATATTTTTACCTAAATTGCAACCATATACTTTTCCAAATTTTACAACACGCGGTTTATTTCTAACATTAGTAGAATCCTTTTGTAGAAAATATTGTCGTCTACTTTCTCTTTCTGCCAATGTAATCTTGTCTTTTGCCCAATTTAAGATATTGATTCCAATATCTACATTTCTGGAAGTTATAGTATTTTCTAAATCGGTTAATATATTCTTTACTTGTTGCTTTTTAGATATGTATGCCATATAACAATTCTCCTTTGGTAATTTATACCAAATATTATACGACAGAATACTACATATTTCTATCAGAACATATATTCTACAATTTTATGAAATAGGAAAGAGGCATAGAACTAACGTTCCGACTGCCCTGTTTATCCCCTGTATGGTAAAATATTCCTATCAAAATATCACATTACAAAGGAGGTTTACCATGCCAAGTACATGAGAAAAGCCAGGTAAAGGCGAATATACTTGCGATCACTGTGGACAGGTGGTCGTATTAGATGATGACACCGATACAATGCCACCTTGCCCAAAATGTAGCGGAACATACTTTCGCTAATCGGCTAAGGTAAATCGCTTGATATTAAATGGTTTACCAAACCACTGAGTCCAGATTGCCAACTCTTTTGTTCCTGTCTGGACTCTGTATTTTGTATAATAAGTTAATGGTAATATCTGTTTTAATATGTAAATAAGTTTCATCATATTCTATATCCTTTCTACTAATTAATATGTAAGTACCACGCACACATATCCCTGTGCACGGTACTTTGCAGCAATTTCTTTCCACTCATCGCCGCTGGCATAAACCTCATCATAAATCTGTGAGTACACGCCGCTTGTGTCTAAAACTATAATTCTTTTCATATCCATTTCCTCCATAAAGTATTTGATATAATCACTATACAACATTCTGTCGAATAAATGTGGCTGTTGCACAAATCGACATATTTTTCGTATAAATCTACCGTATATTCTTTATGGTTTGATGCACATGATCTAAATACTTACGACCAATGTTGAGTTCTATATCATTTGACATTGTGATTGACGTAGAACGTACAGCTCGTATACACATAAGATTGATAAGATAGCTTTTGCTTATGCGTAGAAAGAAATCACAGATCCGATCAATTTGCTGCTCAACCATATCTAGCTTATCATAAAAACGACTGACAGTATTATTGTTCATCACAATATTCACAACCCTATGCTGTGATTCAAAGTACACTACATCTTTCAAATTGACTACATTTGATAATCCATGGGACTTGTAGGTATACATATACTCAGCATAAATATAATTTAGCCGTCGCACAGCTCTATAGACAATATCTTGAACATTATCATGATTGAGTGGCTTTCTGAGAAATTCAAAAGGTTCAGCGTGTGCCAACTTTTCAAAGTAATTCTCATAGCTCGACATATATACCATCAATGTCTTTGGTGACAACGCTTTGATCATACTGCCTGTGTCCGTTCCTAGATAATCACCTTTAAGATCAATATCCATAAAAATAATATTATATCCATTGCCGGATCGTACTTGATCAACCAACGGACGAGCCGCCGTGAACTTATCAATTGATATATTATTGTTGCCAAAATCAAGTTGTCGCAACATCTCCTCTAAGTGATCTACAAAGATTTCCTGATCGTCACATATAGCAATTCTAATTTTCATGATACACCTCTCATAATATAATGAGATTAGTGTGTCCTAAAATTTAATATATATTCCAAACATATGTTTTGGATTACGTATATCTGTAAATTATGATATAATATCCCATGAGGTGGCGCATTGAAAACAATGCATTTTTGGGAACTTGGTTCACGGCACAAACGTTACATTACGGTCGCCATTTACTAGCGGCTTAAGAGTCTCCCCTCTGACTATCGTTTTATATGAGAAAGGAGGAAGTGCTTATGTTGATTTTTTTTGATTTCAATAGTGCTTGCAAGTTCGGTATTATACTGATAATTCTTGCAGTGATTCTTAGTGTCTAGTGAACCAAGTGAGGGAATATTATATTAATTTACATAGGAAGTGATTGAAATTCAGTCACTTCTATTTTTGTACCCCAAAACATATGTTGTGAAATCACTTTCTTACAACACCACAAATATGATGTTGTAGACCTAATTACATCCACGATGCATTCTTCAGTCTGCATTTATTCTAATGTGAAATCGTACATTCGGCTACACATCTTTTATTTTAGAGAATATCGTGAAATATTCTCTGATTTATTATTCTCCGAAAAAAATAAATTTTTGCCATATTTCTTCAAACTGACGGTATATAGCAAACCCCACTTTTATCCACGCCTTTGTGTTATGCGGTGGAAGAGTAGTAGAACTCTTTTACGGTGTTTAGCCGGCATCACCCGGCACAGTCCGAAAACTGTAATTGGAGCACCTATTACAAGCTGTGTTTACAACTCGAAGCCATTTATGCTCTCTGAACACTCCCCTTGCTACGCAAGAGGTTCCGTTGCTGATTGCCGATTTTAACGATACTTAGGCTTGCGCCATATATCCGAGCAACAACCATTTCTGGCTCTGACTTTTCCTGCCGTTACCGGCACCCCTTTCGAGGATACATTCACGCACACCGTTTCCGGTCACGTTGTAGTGTGTTACTTTATATATACGGATTTCCCAGCACTAGCGGTAACACGCCGCTAATTATGGCTTATTTTACAACCTCCACGCCTGATTGTTGACGTGCGTTCCTACCTTTGAAATGTCCATTTCTTAGGTAGGACGGGCATATTAAAAACAAAACAGTTTACCAAAGTTGTCCTTGATAGATGCAAATCCTGCAATTCCGGTTAGTAATGTAGGAACTACTCCGGCGGAATCAACGAGTTTATTAACAAGATTCAATGCTTTAGTTAGAAAATCAATGCCTGATTTGAGTGCCTCATCATTAATCATCTGTGCCCAGAACTCCTGTGCTTTATTCTGGAGTTGTGAAAGTTTTCCCTCGACACTATCTAAATACTTGCTATTTTCCTCTTGAGCTGATCCAGCCGAATTTTGTGCATCTTCATAAACAGAACGTAACATGTCACCGTTCTGAAGGATACTAGCAGCAATATTGCTGCGATTTTTACCTGCAATGGTTTCTAGTAATAAGTTAAGATTATTTGTTCCTAACTCTTTATCTTTTTTTACAATATCATCATAAAGGTCTGAAAGTCCTTGCATTATTTCATAGGTACTCTTGTAGTTTCCATTGCTATCAAGAATATCAAAACCTTTACCATCTTTACTTGCTGCTTTTGTAGCATCAAGAATTTTATCTCTTAATTTTGAAACAGATGTGATCATACCGTCTGTTTCTTCTCCAAGATCCGACAGTTGTTTTTTCGCAGCTTCAGTGCCCACAAGTCTAAGAGAAATCGTTCTTAACCCGGCACCTACCTTAGACGGATCCTGCGTGATCGCATTCGTTATTTTATATTCGATTCGCAACATCGAATAAATTTTGTTTATCTTATTTTACGCCACTTTAATATCACATTTCGACAATTCTGATATTAAATATTTTTCCATATTATTTTGTTCCCAGTAAGGGATACGAATTAATTTTATATTGTTATCTTCACAATACTTATTTTTAATTTTATCATGTAATTTTGCTCTTTCAAAACTATATGTTCCATCATCACCTTTATACCTTGGAATTGGATAATAATGTCCCTCACCATCATATTCAATTGCAACATTGTAATCATCTAAAAATGCATCAAATGGAAGTTTGTTTATATCTCTACAATCCTCAAAGGTTTTTTGTGGAGTATATTTTAAATTGTATTTATCAAGAATATCCAACATGATTTTTTCATGTTTATAAATCGTGCATTTAGGACATGAATTACAGCCCCTTAAAATTGAGGTTGGTATCTCATAAAAAGTAGTGTCTGTATGTATTTTACATCTACACAAAACCGGACTGTGAGTATTGATATAATTAGCAATTGGCTCAACCGTAGTATCGATTATTGAAGCCTCCTTTTGTAGTTCTGATAATGTTTTTCTATTAGCATTTGCTATACGAATTTTAGCACACTCTGGACAGTCGGTTGTATTGTTGTTTTTTGTTAAATTCGTTATTGATGTAGTCCATTGGCATCCACATATTTTACATTCCATAGTTACATGAGATTTAGTATTAATGGTATCTAAAATATTTGAAATAATTTTAGAATTCGGATGTTTTTCTTCTAAATCCAATAAAATATCATCAACTGATTTTCTACGTTTTTTAGCACTTCTTTCTTTTCCACAAATCGGACATCCGTATCCAGCAAGTAAATTGTATGGCTTCGGAAACCATGTATAATTATGGATTTTACAGTACGATTCAATATTCTCTCTTGCATTTACATAAGTTCCTTTTATTATAATGTTAGGAGATATGTTAGACACTCTTTCTTGCAAAGTATTTGCACATTTTTTTCTTATTCTTTCGTTATTTGAAATTTTCTCACTCATAATTCGCTCGCTTTCAATTAAACTTTTGTAATAAAAAAGTAGTCAATTGTTTATTCTCTCTTTTGACCACTTTGATGTTAATTTATTTAATTTTTCATCTTTGATATAAACCCAAAACATTTTATGTGTTTCAGGATGCAATCCTACTAATTCGTATCTAACTCCACAAGATGTTAAAAAATCTCGAAGAGGAATAGAATAGCAGGGAAATAATTTTGATTTTTTCATTCTTATAATTCCTTAATGATTTGATAAACAAAATTCTTATATTTTCATATAAGACATGACTATTTCTTCATCTCCACCGTTATGTGCTGAGAGTGACCTTTTCCATTTAATGGGTTTTCACCAACGCCATTTGCGATTGCGCCGTACTTCTATTGATTTGGATATTCAGGATTTCCACCTTTATTTTATAATTATATAAATATAATATTTCCAAACCCCGACATGGGAATAGTCGATGAGCGTTCACCCTCGACTCAAGTACCGTATGATCTACGGAATACGTTAGGGTGCTTCGTTGCATGAACAGCGATTCCTAATTTATATTAAATTAGTAAAATTAATACTTAGGTTTTTGACCATATATTATCCTTACGTTTTTTCTACTTTCGTACCATCATAATCTAATTTCTTAATTATTGTGGTGTAAGGCTTTACGCATTACCTGCAATTAAATTCATTCTATTATATATATTTCTATATATACAGGTAATTACTTTACCTGCGGTTGTGAGAGCAACAGCTGAATTTAGATCATTGTTTGCTGTTACTAATGCACTTGCCGAATCTTTTAAGGCTGTGGCTAATCCGTCGGTACTGATACTATATCGGTTTCCGATATTGTTTAGGACGTCGATTATATCAATCTTATCAAGGTCTTTGTATGCCTGACTCATTGAAACAAGTGACTCAGTAGCCTCATCTATACTTCCAAACTCAGATACATTGTATAGGATTGTGGCGTCCTTAGCTGACTCAGCCGCCTGATCCATACTTTCACCTAAACGCATCCAATCAGCAGTAGATTGTTGTAATTGTAACGCTGTTGAACCAATCTCATTCGCCGTATTAAAAGTGGTTTGCTGGTAATTACGCAGACTCTGTTCAGATTCCTCTGATACTTTACGCATTTCTGTCAATGCCGTATTTAATTCCTTAACAGATTCTACGCCTCTTTTAATACCATTAATAACAGACCATAGATTGAACATTGTGCCAAGCTGTGCAGCCCAACTATACCATGCCTTATCTTTAATGGTATCCAAGAAACCTTTGCCGGCTTGTCCGGTCTCAATCAAACGTCCTTTGAATTCCTTTAACTGACCAATTGCTTCCTGTGTATTTACATTCTTCCAATTATTTTTACTCCATCCTGCAACCATCTTATCGAATTCAGCACGTGATTCTCTAGTCATTCGAGTAAACGAGTTTACTTCGGCAACCATTCCTTTCAGCTTATTAACAGCTGTATCAGAACTACCTTTCTGACCAGTCGTCATTGAATTAAGCGATTTCTCAATACTGGCTAATTCTTGTTTAGCTGTTTGGAGATCAGATAATTCTTTATCAGTCATGTTATTAATTGGAGTAGAATTGACTTTATCAACAATGCTTTGAATAATATTCAGCTGCTCTCTGTATTGTTTGAGTTTCTCTAAATACGTATCATTGTGCTTATACCCTTTTGGACTGTTCTCATATTTTGTTAGCTGATTCTGTTTAGTTTGAAGATAGCTACCAGCATTTGCAAAAGAAGTGTCTTTGGTACGCTTATCGATTTCCTTGAGTCTGTCAGACGCTTCCGCTATACGATCTTCAGCAAGATTACCTGAATTTATAGCCTTTTCAATCTCTTTCCTGAGTTCTTTAGCCGATTCAATGTCGTTGTCGAACATTTTGCCTTTCGTAATTCTTGATTGCATTTCGGCATAACGGTTCAACATTGAAGTCAAGCTATCAATTTCAGCCTCTTCTTGTGTGTTTTGACCATTATACTGCGCCGCATAAGAAGTAACCGTGGCTTTCTTGAGTTTAAACAAGTCACGAGCGGTTTTATATTGTTCGCTTGTCACGCCCTGTTTTGCTGTATAAACACCATTTGCATCCTTCTCGGCAATGACATCACGTTGCCGCTGTAATTCTTCGGTGATATGCTCGGTAAGTACGCCATATTTTTCAGATTGCTGAATAAGCTTATTATACTCGCTTACCATCTGAGCAACAGTAACATCTAGATTCTTGGTGTCCATATTCTGCTTAGACGGATTGTTTGCTTTAAACTTTGCGTCGGCAAGTAATTTATAGTCAGCAATCAGTTTCTCCAGCTGCAAAAATTCAGATTCATTAGATTGATTTCTCGGCTGATTAGTCAATTTGTTGATCAGCTCTTGTATCTCTGCCTTCTTTGCCGCAAGCATCTGCAAGTCATCTTGATTAGAAACATGTTTGTCTAGATCAGGATTCGCAGCCTTACTATAAGACTTCTCGATCTTATCAACGGCAATTTGCTGTTTAGCCAATGCTCGGTTTGTTGCTGTAACAGCTTGTTGAGTCTTCTGTTCTTCTTTTGCAAGTTGTTTGGCATTAGCAACATCCTGCTTTGCACCCTGATCCATCTTATATTCATTTGCTGCTTTTGCACGAGCTTGAATAATTTGCTTCTCAGTCATAAAATACTCGTCAGACTTAGAAATTTCCTTCACTGTCTGATTAAGCAACTGGATATATTCCTTTTGTGCTTGAATTTTTGCTTCAATATTGGCAGTAGATGCATCAGGATTAGTCTCTTTTACTGTTGCTAAATCCTTACGTAAATTACGGAGTTCATCATCCGCCTTGATGATAATTTTCTCTAATTGTTCATATTTAGATATAACTGTTTCACTAACTTTATAGTCAACATTTCCATCTTTTTTATAGAAGAAATTTCCATCTTTGTCCGTGTTGGCTTCATACGTTCTCGAAACAAGCTGTCCATCATTCTTCTGATAAATCGCACTAACTCTTTTATCTAAGTTGAATTCTCCGGTTTGAGATAGAACTCTTTCGTAATCTTTGGATGTATTAATTGTTTTTTCAATTACTCTTTGGATATCACGGAACTGATCGGCAACTTTTTCTTCGCTTCCGGCAACAGCATCGAGATTTTCCTTGATTTCTGCGGTGTTTGCAACTGCATTTTTATCTTGGAATGCGTCTTTCTTCTGGTTTTGCGTAACACCTAGTTCAGCTAAAGCAACTTCTCTTTCAGATTCAGCTAATTCGTGATTAGCTTTTGCAGTATTCTCTGCTTGTTGTTGAGTTTCTTTTAATTCTTCCTGCAACTTATTTTGTTGTTCAATAGCAGGATTGGAACCGTTTGAAATATTCGTTTCTTGAGATGGGAGAGTAGCAGCGGAGACTTCCTTAGTAGTAGGCATTTTTACTTTTGCTAACTCAGCTTCAAGTTCCTCGACTCTTTTAGTAAGAGTGGCAATTTCTTCAACAGAAGCGTTTACATTAAATCCATTCTTAAACACATCCGAGAACTCGCTGGCAATAGATGTGATCTCTGACAGCTTTTCTACAATCACATCCAACTGAGACGCAACTCCGGTTAAATCAGTCTTGCCGAACAACTGATCAATTTGTCCTGCTCCGGTGCTATTTTTGGCTTCATTCATAACCTTAGTTACTTGTGCTATTGCAGCAGAAGCTTTATTCCAGTAAGATAGATCAGTATCTTCTTTTAATACATCATGCCCATTATATTGCTTCTTTGCCTCCTCACGCATAGAATCAATAAATTTTTTCAAGCCCTGAAGTTTGCTATAAGCAGTATCAAACTGATTGATATCAAAATCAAAGAATTTCTGATTGATAACTGATCCACCAGCCCCAGACATTTTAATCTGATCGAATAAACGCATATATGCGTTCAGTGCAGCAGCGACCTTTGCTTGGAATTTAGCGTCCAATTCTGAATTTGAACCCATTTCGACATTCATATTCAGTTTAATGTTTTGGGTACTGGCTTTTAATTCATTTACAGCTGCGGTAATCTTGTCGATTGTAGATAGGAGAGGAGAGAACTCTTGTCCGTCCCCTACATCAGAAAAAACTTTACTGATTTTAGAGACATGCTGTTCAAGTTGGCTCAAAGATTTTGACATCTCATTAAATTGTTGAAGATCTCCTCCAAATCCACCTTTGCCGCCTGTTTTACCAAGTTTTGCATTTAGTTCATCGACCATCCTTGAATATGCTAAACACGCATCACTCAATTGTTCAATTTGTCTCTTTAATGCACTAATTTCTTTTTCTTGCTGTTCGGCATTGATAGCGACATTAAGTTTGAGATTATGACCTTTAATTAATTTTTCAACATTCTTAATAAATCCCTCGACAGATTTAAAGCTTTCTTGAACATCAGTATCGTCTATCCGGATCTTCATATCCGCAGAAGCTAATTCTTTTCGATAGTTCTTTAAAATCTTCTGGAATTTTTCATATGTTTTTTTATCGTCAATATCAAAAAACAACGACAGTCTATTTTTATCAACTTCCTTCTGACCATCAGCCAAACCCTTGAGTATCTGTGCAGTCAAATCTTTTTTGTCGATCGTAATACTCGCTGTCATATTAGCGGCTACATTTGCCATTTTTTCTTCCCCCCTTTATTTTCACGCAACCTTCATTCCAAATCTGCTGAAAATATGCTTCCAGGTC
>ERZ773200.650-NODE-650-length-34354-cov-8.830782_pt1 | contig 34354 bp, 39 predicted proteins | sample MGYA00581008_ERZ773200 | MGnify/ENA primary metagenome ERZ773200 (study PRJEB29015, sample SAMEA2737770) | human gut metagenome | biome: human gut; feature: human-associated habitat; material: faeces | place: China | collected 2012 ... | reverse complement strand
CCGGGTCGGGTATTGATATCCGGGACGTAGCACTAATGGTATCCTTCACAGCATGGAAGCTGTGAGTTCCGTTGCGCTTAGTCTAGTCAGCATGCCCTTTCGGGTGCTATAGGTAACTGATCCATACATTTCTGCATGCTCGGTTATTCTATAGCCGAGAAGCTGACTGCAATGATAGCATTTTTCTTTCAGGAAATGTACCGATACGAAAAAAGGAAAAACTCCGAAGATACAGGAATTTTGCCATTTCTATCAATTTTTTTCTAACATCTCAAATGCTTTTATACTTGTACTTTTTAACTGCTGCCACGAATACTCACATGACTGACACCTGCATCTCTGTATTTTCTCAATAATCTCCTGTTCCGTGTCATATATGGATGCCACGGACGGACACAAAGCAGATTCTCCAAGCTTGATCTCTCCTGCCGGAGATATGGATGGCGTACAGACTTTTCCTGCACGAAACAGCGTATTGACTATTCCGCGGATGGAATCCACTCCCTGTTTCGCAAGCAGCCTTACATTTACACATTTCGGAGCGATCGTATTCCACCAGGAATCATCGAAATTTTCCAGAGTCCTTCCCTGCGGATACAGACACTTATTCCCGTTTCCCGGAACACCTTCGATGACTGCATCCAGCTTCTGTAACCGATACTTCTGTTTTTCTGAAAGCGGCTGCGGATAAAACCGCGGATCGTCCGTCACCTGGATCATGATCTTTTTCTTTCCGTATTTTTTCTGCATATCCTGTACCGCCTCAAAGATATCCGGAGTATCTGCGAGTTTTCGTCCGTTTGTAATGAACGACAGCGGGAATCTTTTATCCCATTCCTTTTCAATGATTTTAAGCAGTTCCAGGATATGCGGGTTCTCAAACATTTCTCCACCGGAAAAGATCAGGTTCGGCACTTCATTTTTTTTGCAAAAAGCCAAAACATCTTTCAGGATTTCCGGCGTCATATCTGTCCCATTAGGTTTGCAGTCCGACATACAGTGGTTGCATCCCATATTACAGCGATAAGTTAAATCGATTAACATTGTCTCCTCCTCATTTGCATATACAACCCGGTAATGTCATCCAGATATTTACCGGGATCTGACTTAATCATCTGTACAGCTTCCCTTGGCAGCGTATTCTTTGATCCAAAGAAAAACAGAGTTCCGGATTCATTGATACACTGACATATGGTATCCTTCTTTACATACACGCGGCCCACGCTGCAAAAATAAGCATCAAACTCCCTTTTAAAAACATAGATACTGCCCGATTCCAGAAAATGTGGGCTTACAACAAGATTTGATGAATCTGTTGGCATGACATCAATCCTCCTTAGTATTAATCCGCGGAATCCAGTCCTCTTCCACTTTCTTTAATAAACTCTTCGGCACACACTCTTTTAATGCAGAATTTTCCGCCAATGCCATATCGATTAGATAAAAGTCGTTTCCATTCTGCATGATATCCATGCTCCACTGTCCGGTTAAGCCTATCTCCGGAAGCATCCTTTTCAGATTTTCCTTAACTTTTCCGATATTTTTTCGATACTGTTCCATCGGTTCTTCTTCCGCAGCAGAGTACGAGATGTAATCATGCACCTTATCCGGTTTGGTGGAATCCGCGGAGTGTCCAAACCGTTTCTTCATCATTTCCGGCTCCCAGTATGGGCTGCATCCAAGAATACGGTCAGAATCAAAATCCACAAAGATACGGTACTCCGGACGGAGCGGCAGGCCAAAATAGATCTCTTTCGCTCCCGGTTTCGGCTGGATATATTCCCGCACTACCCACTCTGTCGTAGTAGAAACACCATAGATACATGGCTGGTTCCTGCCGGACAGGTCATAATGCGCCATGCACAATGCCTGGAAATGGATAAACAGCAGGTACTCCCCAAGTTCACGTACTTCCTTTTCCCCCAATACATGGGCATTGCGGAAATCAAACTTGCTGGAATAGGTCCCGGTTTTGATAAAGTACTCTTTCTCCGGATCCAGTCCAAAAGCTTTTAGACAAAACTCATCCACGATACACAGTGTAGATGGATTCAAAGACATATATTCCATCCTGGTCAGCTGCAGTAAGGGAAGCGGCACTTTCAAAACCTTCGTCTGTGGAATTTTAAAAAAATCCTGTTGTTTGACTGCCTGTACAAGAGGCGGCAGCCAGTATCCCATGCTGTTCCTGTTACGGTCAATGATCTTATAAGTTATTGGATCCAGGTCCTGGATATCAAGATCCTGACGGAACATACCGTAAAGCTGCATTTTCTTTTTCGGATCCTTACAGAGCAGGAAATCCTTATATACACTTAAAAGCATCCCGGATGCAGCTTCTCCGATATCCCGTTTATACAGATATCCGGTAAGCTCCGGGCGGTATCCTTCCGGGACAGACTTTAGATCCTCATTACTGACCGGGACATAGTCTTCCGGAAGGGAATCAAAAGTCTGCACATGGTCATCTGCCCCGTCCCAGACATAGACTGCGGCACTGTCCAAAAGTTCTGCTACGATTCTCTGGACAAGGGCATCAAGGTGTACATTTTCCGCAGCAAGATCAGAAAGAAAGCATTTTTCACTGACTGCCTGTTTCGCATTGACTGCAAAAAAGTTGTTACTTACCTTGTTTTTGACATGCTTTGTATAGGATTCCTCAAAGCTGCGGAGGGCTTCCGGATTCGTTTTGATAAATTCCGCAATCTCTTCCTTCGTCATCATTGCCTTTTTTGCCTTTTTTCCGAATACATTCTCCAAGTTAAACATATCTCTTCCTCCGTTTTTCTTCATAATATGTCAAAATATCGATCTTTTTTGTTCATGCGGAAATTTCTTCATTTTATCCGAAACTGATCATGAAAGGAGAAAAAAAATGATAAGAACAAGAGAATTCTGCAAGAAAACGGTAACGGAAGAACTTCGCCCCGGAGATGTAGTACAGCACTTTAAGAGAGGAATGACCAACTCCGACGACCATAATGCATACCTCTACAAGATCATCTGTGAGGCAATACACACGGAAACTAAGGAACCCATGGTCGTATATCAGGCATTATATGGCGACTGCGCAACCTATGTCCGTCCAAAAGAAATGTTCCTCGAAAAAGTCGACACCAAAAAATACCCAGATGCCACACAGGAATACCGGTTTGAAAAATATGCGGGAATCCCTCGTCTGAAGTCCGAAAAGGAAATACCCCGGGAACTCAAACATTCCCCCATCTCGCTTCGGATACTGAATGCCTTACATACCATCGGGATCACCAGGTTCTCAGACTTTTCCAACCATACCAGGGATGAGATCCACGCCATCCCGGGGATCGGACCTCGTGCCATGCTGGAATTGGATAAAGAATTAAAAAAACGCGGAATCCACTACAAACAAAACCATACCGTCTGACAACTATCAGACGGTTTTTGTCATATTATGGAAAAACAAGGAGGCCACACATGAGAAGATTAACAATCAAAGGATTTAAAACAGCAGGGTTTCTGTTGAAAGCAGCTGCTTCCGGGATAGAATCCCTGTTAGAAGAAACATATCCCGTACTCAGAGAAGGGGCAAAACGGATCGGATTAAGCCCAAAAGACTTTACTCATATCGAGATCTCAAACAAAGCATTTAACGAGGCGACATCCATCAAAGGCATTTATCCATTCTGCAAGATCACGTATATTGCAGATCACATCGATGGATTCCAGTACCGGATCCGTATCGGCTGGAAGAAAACAGATGAAGATATTGTCCCGGATATTCTTTACATCCAGAAAGTCATGACAGACGGAGAATTTGATCTTGATTATATTCTTTCTTCCACAGAAAATCCCGAGAAAGGATGTTGCTGGGTCAGCGAAGGAAAACGTCCTCGCCGTATTGTAAACAATATCCCTGACGGGTGGATCGGTGTAGAAGAAGACCTGCCGGAACCGGGAAAGCTTAACGAGAACACTCTCGACTACCAGAAATATATGTGCCTAGTCCAGGTGGTGGAAGGAAAATCCGCGGATGCCCGCCCGTTAGCCTTTACGGAAAGCCGACGATGGGTCAACGGGAATGTAGATATGACAGACTATGTTCTTGCCTGGCAGGACATCCCGAAATGTAGAAATGAAAAAGTAGTTCTACCAATTTAACCTAAAACGTGAATTCGAATTCACTTTTTTTAACAGTGATAATGGAAAGTGGAAGCAAGGCTTTATTGGGGTTCGGTGTAATTATGGTAACTGGAGTTGGATGAATTATCTATAATAATACGAAGACTGAAAAAACTAGAAAACGTAAACATAAAAAATAGAATAAAAATTAAAAAGAGAACAAAATAAAAGCTTGCATTTTACTGCAAGCTTTTATCTTGTTCTTTATTAATTATTTGGAATCCATTTAGCGTATAATATCATTCCGTTTGATATATATATTGCCATTTTTAAAGGTTTTCTATTAGATGATGGTGCTAAAGTGTCATACCATCCAGCAAAAGTAAATCCATCTCTAATTGGTACCGGTATATTTGTTACTTCAAATTGTTCTGGTGCATCATAAAGCCAAACTTGTGAACCAGCTGAACCGCTAATCGTATATGAAGATTTTCCATTAATTAATCCTCCGTTTGCGTTAAATACAATTGAGCCGGATGCATCTGGGTTTCCTGTTGAAAAATCCTGAACCCAATAATAATTTCCATTGTCTGATTCATAAAATCCAACGCCAAGATATTGATATCTATTGTCAAGCATTGTTACTTTATGCCCTGAACTATTCATCCATCCTTCAACAACAGATTCGGCATCACCATATCCCATAGCTATATTTTCTCCATTTACGCAACCTAAAATGGTTTTATAACTTGTTCCATTTGGCCTTTCGTGTGAAAATTTAACATAAATTTCTTTGGCTCTTATCATAGCTGCGTCCTGAAGTGTTTTATTATACTTCAAAGGCTGCGCCCCTTCTTTGGCTCTCTCAATATTCGTGAGTCTCAGTACCTCTGATGCCATAGCAATCGGGTCTACCGGGTCGTCAAAATCATCGTCATTGTCTCCATAATTATTATCATTATTGTCATCGCCTGGTTTTTCCGGCTTTGATGTTGGTTCTGGCGTAGGCGTTACTTTTTTCTTTACCTTGATACTTACACCCGTATTGCTTCCGTTTCCGTAAACTTTAAATTTGCTACTGTAGCCAAAAACAAAATAAGTATTCGTAACACCTTCAACAGGATTTTTATCTTCATATTTTGTATACTTGGATGAAATTGTTGCAATTTTTGAAGGTGCTGAATCATTTGCCTTACGGTATATCACGTAATGTGTCGTACCACCGGCAGGATTCCAGCTGACATTTACAGTGTTGTCTCCAGTCAGACCTGCGCCGAGTCCATATACGGTTGCGGGAACAGTTCTTATTGCTAGTCCCGTTTTGTTATAGCTGCCAGACTTCTTCGTCTTCTTATTGTATGCTTTCACGGTATAGGTATATTTCTGACCTACAACGATTGGATACTTCTTTGAAGAAGTATGCGTATAGCTGCTCTTGGAGTTGTCAAGTGTTTTGATTTTTGTCCACTTTTTCGTTCCTTCTTTCTTATAATAAACGAAGTAATGAGTGGCTCCTGATGTCTTTTTCCATTTGACATTGATTTTGTTGTAAGCCGGAGCTGAAATGCTGCTAAGCTTAACCGTTCCGGGTGCAGATGCAGCCTGAATGGTTGCCGGCAGCAGCATAACTGCCAACATAAACAGCAGGCAGAGAAACAATCTTCTTTTTTTCATAAACAGAATCCTCCTTATATGGCTGATTATAGTACCGAAAAATAGTAAAGTCAACTAACAAACATCCAGGACATTCGCCTGAATACTGACAGTTCCTTGCCATTCATTTAAGTCCGGATAATACAACATTTTGAAATCATTGAGCTTACCATCCTGATTCAAGATCCGCTCTTTTTCTTCAATGTCATGAAAACAGACCCCGTTCCGGCATACAGCACTGTTAAAGACGATCTTCAGAACATTTTTGTTTTTTCCAATGATCTGTGCCTGGCTTGCACTGACATTCTGCTGGGCAAATACTGGTTTTTCATTTCCTTTGCCAAAAGGCTCCAGGATATCCAGCTGTCTGATAAACCCTTCTGTCAGATAATCTACCGGCATAACCACATCAATCATGACTTTTGCTACAAAATCCGCTTCCGTCAATTCGCAGCGCACATTCAGCTGTTTCCGGAACTCTTCCAGGTTTTCTTTTTTTAAGGACAGACCGGCAGCCAACGGATGTCCGCCAAATCCCAGCATCATGCCTCTGACTTCTGACAGTTTTTCAAACATTGAATAAGCTTCAATGGAACGTCCGGAACCTTTCAAAAAGTCCCCATCCCCATCGGTCAAAACAATTGCAGGCTTGTTATATCTTTCCCTTACTTTTCCGGCAATGATCCCGGCAATACTCTCATGGATCCCCGGAATGTAAACGACCAGTACTTTATCATTCTTCATTTCTGTGTCAACGATACGGAAAGCATCTTCCATTCCGGACTTTGTAAGGTCCTGACGCTCCACGTTCAGCCTACGCATCTCTTCCGCCTTATCCAGAGCCTTTTTATGATCCGTTTCCATCAAAAGGTTAAATGCTTCGTTAGCCGTATCCAGACGTCCTTCTGCATTGATACATGGTCCGATCTTAAACCCGTAGTCATAGGATTTCAGTATCTTATCCTTCAGTCCCAGAACTTCCATCAGTGCCTGCATCCCGACATTGTTGGTTATCTGCATTTTTTTCATACCTGCTTTCACGATCGCCCGGTTGTCTTTCTGGAGATCCATGACGTCACAAACAGTACCCAGTGATGCCATTTCCAGAAAATCCGAATTCCTGAACTCATCTTCCATCCCGAATCTCTTATACAGGCGTCCCATAAATTTCCATGCAACTACTGCTCCGCAGATTTCCTTAAACACATGGTCTTCCGGACGTTTGGGGTCGATCACAGCATCCGCGGCAGGAAGGATATATCTTCTACCATCCGGCTCCTGGACAAATGGGACTTCATGGTGATCCGTCACAACCACAATCATCCCAAATTCTTTGGCCAGACTGACTGCATCCGCAGCAGCAATCCCGTTGTCACAGGTCAGGATGACTTCCACTCCGTCTTCCCTGGCTCTGCGGATGGCGTTCTCATGAAGCCCGTAACCGTCTTTAATACGGTGCGGGATGAACTTGTCACATTTTGCATGAAGCCCGATCAGACCCTTGTAGAGGATGTATGTACTGGTTACGCCATCCACATCGTAATCGCCTATGATACGTATATGCTTTCCGGCTGCTATTGCATCCTGAATGATGCTGACACCCTTTTCCATATCCGTCAGTTCTGAGCCATCGGATACCTTTGACAGATCTGCTGCAAGAAATTCCCGGATATCTTCTTCCGTTTCCACTCCGCGGTCAGCAAGGATCTTGATGATCGCAGGGTGGATGCCTAATTTATTGGATAACTCACGATCTATTTTTTTATTCTTATAAAACCATTTACTCATATATCTCACCTCGCTATCAGTTTTCTTATTCTTATTATACAGGATATTTTTTAATAGTGCTGTGGTACGGGGATCCTGCAATGGAAAAAGCAGGACCTGTATCCCAGGCCCTGCTTACTGTACCACATCCGCTATACATCCTATTTTCTCCGCAGCAGGAAAAACAGATCTCCGTCCAAAGTGCCATGATAGCTTTCCTCGGACAATGCTCCTCCCACTAACATATCCGAATCCAGGTCTTCATCCGGCTCTGTTACTTTCCCGGTAAGGTCTTCCGAACCGGTATATCCGTATCCGTCAACCAGCCAGATTGCATCATCTTCTGCGTCACCTGTCTTTTCCACTGCAAAAGTATAGGTTCCATCACCTTTGGCATCCCAGCAGATCACATTACTGTCAGGAAGATTTTCGGACAATCCTTCCGATAAACAGATATCCTCCCCTTTTTGTACCGCTTCGTCCAGACTGTCATATGCCCTGTATCCGTCGGTCAGTTTTCCATACCCGGTTACAAATTTGCACCCTTTTGGGAGAAGTACCTGGACATTTCCGGAACCCTGGTTTACAACCGCTGTATACTGGACAAAATCATAGTCGTTTCCGCCAATTTCTTCCTGAAAAGTATAGCTGTACAGGGAAACCGGGAATTCATCCGAATCTTGATATCCATCGTTACAAGAGTCCTCGTTATCCAGGGACTCATCATCACCAAAATAAGCACCGATCATGTGATCCAGCTGTTCATCGGAAAGGTCCCCGACATGTTCTTTGATAAACTGTTCTTTTACCCCTCTTTCTGAATGCTCTTTCAAGTAATCCTCCCAGATACTGCTCTTATTGCTGCTTTCTGTTTTAGTCAGTTCAGGCATTCTTCCTGCATACACCATCGCACTTTCCATGCTTCCAGCTAAAACCCCGGCCAGAACGACCATCATTATTTTTTTCTTCATAAAAAATCTCCTTTCTACTTTTTCTGTAATATGCAGAAACCTAATTTTTTCTACTTTCCAGTTCTGCTACCATCTGCAGCCATTCCTTTTCTCCATTTTCCGGATCTTCAATCAAAGAACAGGCAGGCATCTCATACCCCGAAAGATCTGTGTCCACTGAAGCATTTCCTGCCAGCTCAAACATCCGGATTTTCTCCTCATCCGACAGAGCAAGTATCTCTGCAAGCAGGGCAAGTCTATCTTTTATCCTGCATCTGTTCTTTTCCACATCGCACAGATATGTCACAGGCACATCCAGCATGCCTGCCAGTTTCCGCATCGTGATCTTTTTTTCTACTCTTTTCTGATGGATAAAACTTCCAAGATCGTCACACACTGCTTTTACCTCCTTGCCTGGCACAATCATACTTCATAGAAAAACAACCTGCTTTTGATACGAAAAAACAGTCATGGAATACATACCTGTTTTTATCAAAACATCGATGATTGATCGACGGATAACCTTATTGGCTGACCGCTGTTTTACGCATTATTCGATATTTTCCGCTGTCCAAAAATCAATTCTCTGTTTTTTTCCAAAGAACAGCTTTCGAGATGATCCATATAGCCACGGAAAGCATCATACAGAGATTACAAAAGGTTGCAGCATTGAACTTGATCAAACCATAGGCTTTCATGACAAGGCATACCACATCGAATACCAGAAGCAGGACCAGGAATCCTAACAGAAATGAATCAACGAATTTTCCAAGTTTTTCATATTTCACCGTTATTTTAAAAATATCAAAAAACATATTGCTGATGGAAAATTGTAAAAGTACCACAGCTATAGAAAATATCATCATTTCTCTGCAATACTCCATCGGTATAAGACAGAGGGCACAGAACCCTGCAGCTGCCAGAATAAAACACGAAATGATACCGCTGGCTTTAACCAGATCCTTCTTTGATGCGTAATTTTCATTCATGATTTTTCTACCTCCGTTTTTTTCTTAATAATATGCCAAAACACACCTCTCCTTTTATCACACGAAAAAAAACGCATATTTTCCATGAACCAACTACGAAAGGAGAAAAAAATGAACATCAATCTACCAAAATACAACCAGACGGTATATGCAGAACTTCTGCAGGCTATGGTCTGGAACAACAAATGCGCCTTATGCGCTGCAACAGGAACCGGCAAGAGCTACATTGCCGCAAAATTTGTCCAGGAGGCAGTAATAGAGCAGGATACACTCATTCTGGTCCCATTCCGGGCAAGTGCAAAGATCTGGAATACGCTTCTTCCCCAGGCAACAACCATGACCTACCAGGGGCTGCTATACAACAGACCTGAGCTTGCAAAATATAAGCTGATCATCTGTGATGAGATGCACCATCTTGGTGCGGATGAGTGGGGAAAGGTTTTTAACGAACTAATGGAAAATTATCATGGAAAGCTTCTCGGGCTTACCGCCACACCGATCCGTTTCCTGGATGGAAACCGGAACATTGCAAAAGAGTTCTTTGACGGAAATGACATACAGGGTGTACAGCTTTCGGAAGCCATCCAGAAAAAGATCCTTCCAACTTTTGAGTATGTAACTGCCTTGTACGATCTTCCCGAAAGCAAAGGAAGCAACGAACTGACAGAAAAACTGTACAGCCGTCTGGATTTCCTGCGAAATGAATACTCTTTCCAGAATATCCTTAGAAAACATCTTGCAGGCAAGCATCCTGTCAAGGCGATCGTCTTCGTGGATTCCATCCAGGAGATACCCAAAGTCATGGATTCCTGCAGGGAGATCTTCCCGGATGCTGTTCATCTGGACGCACATTCCAAATATTCAGGAAAGGAAAATGCCGAAACCTATGAACTGTTCGAGAACATCAACGGGGACTGCTTCCTGTATGTTGTAGACATCCTGAACGAAGGCATTCATCTTTCTGGAGCGAACACAGAGATCATGTTCCGCCGTACCCGCTCTCCCATCGTTTACCTGCAGCAGCTTGGAAGGATCCTTTCTGTCAGCAACGCTGAGAACGATGTTATCATTTTTGATTTTGTTGCGAACCACATGAACATGCGGGAATATACAAAAATGCAGAATGATACCGTATCAAGACTTTCATTCGATATCGGGGATCCATGCCGACAGATCGTGCAGCATGATTACGCCCTGGAGGAATTAGAACTCCTGGAAAAACTGCATCAGCTGGAAAATAATCTCTGGACAACGGAAGAGGATGATCTTATGAAAAAGTATTATGAGAAAGGAAAAGGGATCGATCATCTGCTTACTATCCTTCCAAACCGGACACGCATCTCCATCATCCACAGGGCAAAGATCCTTGGACTGGCAGGCATCCGCAGAAAATATTCCGAAGAGTTTAAGGATGATATCAAAAAATATTATTGTCAGAAAAATGGGATCGACCTCATCCTTCAGAAATATCCCGGATACACCCGCGCAGGTATCACCAACATTGCTAACAGGATGGGACTTACCTTTCGGGACAGCCAGCCATGGACAGCAGAAGAAGACGAGCTCTTGAAGCAAAACGCTTCTCTTTCCATTTCGGAACTTCTTAAGATATTCCCGGACCGCACAAAGGCAGGCATCACTGGAAGAAAACACAATCTTGGGATCACAAATCGAAGCATGCATACCTGGACAGAGGAAGAGATCTCCATGCTTAAAGCGAATGCAGACCTTACGTCAGAGGAAATCCGCAGCAGATTTTTCCCGGATCTGACCATAAGCAATATCAATTCTGCCAGACGTAAGCATGACTGCCGCAAGGACAGAAACTGGAAACCGGAAAAGATCGAACGCTTTTGTGCACTGTACAGCAAAGGCGGATGGAACGCCGTAAAGAAAGATCCTGAGTTTTCAGATATGAGTAAAAAGGCCATCAACGGTGCTGCCCATCGATACAATGTCCGCTCCGCAGCATCACACCACACAACCTGGACCGAAGAGGAAAAGGACATCTGCAGGGAATGGCTTGCGATACCGGAAAAAGAAAGACCTCCGCGGAGAGAATTAGCCAAAAGGATCCCGGCTCACTCAGAAAACGGGATCAAGGATATGTGCCGCAGACTTAAGACAGATTGATAGCAGGAGATACTTCTCTCCTGCCGAAAAAAAGCCGCCCAAACGGACGGCTTATTTGTTGTACTTCCAGATTTTTTTGATCTCTTCTTTTCTAAGCTCCCAGAAAGTTGCCTGCACATGAGGAGCCTGATCGATCTCGAATACCCTGTACCAGGACTCTTTCTTGAATTTTTCCTTTCCTTCCATATCCGGATTATAGTACCAGTCCAGTTCTTCGTCATTTCTACACCATGCCGTATCGTTAAGCTGTGCGACCGTCCAGATTTCTTCGTCAGAGAGAACGACCTGGGAATCTTCTTTCTCCAGTTCGATCAGTACCATCTCATTTGCGGCACCCCGAAATTCCACCCATCGCAGGTCAGGACGGGCCTGTCTTGTGCGGAGCCTGTACCACGCCCATACCGGATATTTAATGCCTTCCGGAGGCGGTCCGATCTTTTCTGTCATATACCTGAACATCCAGTCATATGCATTGGCAAACTGCCGGCCGGAATCGTTCCAGGTAAGTACTTCGCTCTTATCCGGATCGCACTGGTAGATTCCTGTTTTCTCAATTGTTTCTTTGTATACTCTTGCAGGCATTGTCGTCCACAGCCTCATTCTTCCACCTCCAAACGAATTATGTATTTTCTATTATACACGAAACCCATGTTCAGAAATATTTCTATACAAAAATCCCTGCCAGGCCGGTACATTCTGTCTCATACCGGCTGACAGGGAAAATCCTATTTCACTTTGACTTTTTTAACCTTGCTCCAGCCAGAGTAATATCTCTTTCCGTTAACTGTTTTGTATGTACGGATACGGATATAATAGTTTTTATTGCTGCGGAGATTTTTAAATGTGATCTCCGTTGCTTTTTTGCCAGCTGTCGTTGTCTTTGGCTTTTTCATATTTTTCTTCAGACTGTACTGCACCTGATATCCGCTTACGGACTTCGACGGCTTCCAGGATACGACAAGCGTCTTCTTTCTTCTTGATTTCGTTTTGAGACTTGTAGTATTCTTTGGCTTTTTCACAGGAGCCTGTGTAGGTTCCGGGGCCTTTGTAGGTCCTATCGGGTTCGGCGTATCCGTAGGCTTCGGTGTATCTGTCGGCTTTGGTGTTGCAGTGGGCTTCGGTGTGGCCGTTGGTTTCGGTGTGGCTGTCGGCTTCGGTGTTGCTGTTGGTTTCGGCGTTGGCTTTGGCGTGGCCGTTGGTTTCGCCGTCGGTTTTGGCGTTGCCGTCGGTTTCGGTGTCGCCGTTGGCTTCTGCGTAGTTGTTCTGATTATTTTTGTAGTATCAGGGAAACAGCGCTCTCCCACTTCCTTGATCGTGGAAGGCAGTGTTACACTCTTCAGCAATTTTGCGTCACAGAATACATATCCCTCAAGCGTCTCGATTCCTTCCGGAATTATTACTTCCGTAATTTGCGTACATCCAACACAAAGCATCTGGGTAAGAGTTTTTACTCCATTACCAAACGTGATTGATTGTAGATTCTCACAATTGCTCAAACAGAAATCATTAAGTGTCTTTACAGAATCGGAAATTACGATCTTGTTTAAATGACTATGATCAAATGCATTTGCTGTGATCCTTGTTACATCGTCCGGTACCCTGTATTCTCCGGTTTTCTTAGCGGGAACTGCTATCAGATAGTAGCCTTTCCCTTCTTTTTTATACAGGACTCCATCCACAGCCTTATATACCTTATTACCACTTGCTACCTTGAATTTCTTCAGATTTGTCATTCCGCGGAAAGCATTGAAAAATGTTGCATCATTTATGGAAGCAGGGAGTTCAAGCTCTGTAATGCCTGTTCCGGAGAATACATCTGCCCACAATTCCTCTACGCTATTTCCCAGTTTTACATCTACCAGCTTAGGATCATCGGCAAACGCATTGTATCCAATACACGCTACATAGTTTCCAACCGTTACTTTCTCAAGATTGGGGCAATTTGAAAATGCATATTTTTCAATATAATATATGGAATTGCCTATTACAACCTCTTTAATTTCATCAATATAAGGAAATCTGTATTTCTCATATCGATCTCCGGAAAAGTAATATTCATATATCCTTCCGTAACCAGAAATAGTTAAAACCCCATCTTTTAATGTCCACGTCGCATCATCCCCACATTTACCACTCTTTTCACCTGTTGGTTTTTGCGTTGGTGTGGGAGTTGCGGTAGGTTTTGGTGTTGCGGTAGGTTTTGGTGTCGCAGTCGGTTTTGGCGTTGCTGTCGGTTTTGGCGTTGCTGTCGGTTTTGGCGTTGCTGTCGGTTTTGGCGTTGCAGTGGGCTTCGGCGTGGACGTAGGTTTCGGAGCTGCAGTAGGCTGTAGTGCCTTGACCGTAACATCCTTCTGCGCCGAAATATCTCCAATCTTCAGCGTGATCGTTGTATTACCTGGCTTTTTTGCAGTCAGTTTACCATTCTGGTCTACGGAAACAATACTGTCATCCGCAGAAAGCCACTGGACACTGTCAACCGGATAGCATGTTGAATTGCTTTTTTTGTATATTAATTTAAACGTAGCCTTCGCCGTTTTTCCCTCTTCCAAAGAAGTGTCCGAAAGTACGATCTCCGCAGAGATCTGTGTCTTGTCCACATCTATGGTCTGAACCGTTGTACCGGAAACACTGCTCATGGATTCATCTTTACTTCCCATTTTCCAATCCATACAGAACTCCGCGGATGTGGTGTTCCTTCCAGTTTCATCATTAAGGAAGGAAGAGACTGCGATATATTGATACTCCGGAGTGATCAAAGACTCGTAATGGCCTGTTACCCTGCCAGTCTGATTAACCCAGTCATTTTTTTCCCCATACCATTGGTTGATCCCATAGAGCATGTCATTTGCACGGTTCCAAGCCAGATTTTCTGCATATGACGTAGTTCCACCCGGTGCCCAGATACTTTCCGGCCACATATTACAAGGACGAATATGTTCTCTGCGGACAGATGCTTCCGCGGAACGTATCCTTGCAATATACTCCAGATCGGATGACCACTTTAAGGGCACATAATCAGCCATGGTAAGTTTCTTAGATGGATCCCGCGGATCCTGCACTCCTTCTTCATATGCCTCCCTGCGGATCTGGTTGATCCGGTCAAGGACTGCCTGGGATGCCGCCAGATAAGAACCTTTGATCCCAACTTTCACTTTTTCCGTTGTAGCAGCAGGATGCACTGTCTCATCTTCGGTTTCAGGTACCTCCTCCGATCCGTCTGAGAATAATTCATCTTCCTGAACTTCATCTGAAAAGTCCGGTACTTCCACAGCAGAATCTCCTATGTCCACGGCACCAACATAGGAACAGTTAGAAACCACAAGCGTGATCCCTAACAATACAGATATCAGCTTTTTCTTCATGGTGTTTTCCTTCTTTCTTTTGTGTTTTCAGATATTACCATTGTAGCACTTGAATGTATCATTTTCCATCATTTCCTCCCAGAAAAATATTTTTTGTAATACATTTTTTGTCAGAATCACTCCTCTTCTTATCGCAGTATTTTGAGGGGTGTTTCCGCGGAGATATCGTAAACCTATTGCAGCCGGATATCTGGCGCAGTCTGATCTGGTACGAAAGATCGGCATTTCACAGAAAATATTCTGGTCTGAAAACCTGTCAAAAAAATGAGATTGCTGATTGGCCCTGCTGCGGATTTTTTCAGTTCTGCTTCTTGTTAATCATTCTGTTTTTGCAATGAAACAAGAAAGGAGACAAGAAAATATGGTTGCAAACAAAACACCTACATCTTATAATAAGGATAAGAAAACACCAACTTCTTTATCCAGAAATATTGATGCTGCGGAGGCGAAGATCCAGTACGACGAATATGCCAAAAAGATACTGGGAGACAAGCAGATTCTGTCAAGAATCTTCCAGAAAGTGGTGAAGGAAGCGAAAGATTTGTCTTTATCCGAAATCGAGGATTGTATTGAGAAGGCTGAGATTAACTGCGTCAGTATTTATCCGGGGTTATCGAATAAAGATCAGGTACAGGGAATCAGTACCGAATCTGCGATTGGAAAAGAAGGAAAGATTAATTTTGATGTGAGAACTTTTATCACAGTTCCGATAAAAGGAAAATTGGTGAAAATCATCATTAATCTTGAAGGCCAGAAAAAATTCCATCCTGGATACAGGATCGAAACCAGGGCCATCTTCTATAATGCCAGACAGCTTTCTATGCAGTTAGACACGGAATTCTTTATTCCCGATTACGATAGTATCTGTAAGGTGTATACCATCTGGATCTGTTTTGACAGTACAAAGAAGGAAGCAAATGCTATCGCTGAGTATAACCTCCATAAGACAGACATCATCCCCGGAATCAAGGATAATCCTGCAGCATACGATAAGATGTCTGTAGTAATTATCACCCTGAATGAAAAGGTCCCATCGGACGACATACTTGTCAGTATGTTAAACGTGCTTTTCATTCAGACCAAAATGACAAGTAAAGAAAAGAAAGAAAACTTAAGCGAAAATTGCGGTCTCGATATGGATCGTGACTTGGGAAAGGAGATTGATGATATGTGCAACTTTTCTGATTTAATCGAGGAAAGAGCTATCGAGCAGGGTATCGAGCAGGGCATTGAACAGGGCAGGCGGCTAGAGCTTGATTATGGCATCAGAACTGCAATAAAAGCATACAGTATGCTTGGATCTTCCTATGAAAAAGCAAGAGCTTTCATCATGAAAGAGTATAATCTCTCACCTTCTGATGCTGAATCAAAAATGCAGGAATACTGGGAAAACTAATCAAAGAGAGGAACTCCCCTCGCAACCAAAAAGAGCAGGACATCCTGCTCTTTTTCATTTTCCTAGAAAAAAAGTGAATTCGAATTCACTTTTTCAGCTCTCCAAAAAACCAAGCAGCTCCGCGGCAGTAGTCGTCTGTGCAACTTTTGTTATGTACTTTGCATAGGTTCCAATAATCGAGTCCCCGGTATTCCAGTCTGACATTTCCTCAGTGTTTAACCAGAACGCCTTTTTTGCCTTTCTTGCGATCGCTTTTACATACTCTTCCCCTGACCGGTTCTTGTTGTTCCTGGCATCCCCGATGATATAGACATAGGAATCCCCTGTTACTTTACTCATATTACTGTTGTAGAATGTCCGGAAAGGAATTTCATAATTGGAATAGGCCCCGGAACGCGGGATCGCCTTTAATACCTCGCTGACCGCCGCTGCTGCATCATCCATCTCCATGAATTCTGAAATGTCATAGAGTTTGTTGGTAAATGCATATGTAGAGCATCCACCCGGAAACACTTCCTTCATTGCATGCATGAACACCAGCATCAGCTCAGATGCTTCCTTGCAGGAACCGGATACATCCAGAATCAGGATCAGATTGGATTTCTGCCGTATCGGTTTCTGGTGGATCAGACACAACGGGATGCCACCCGTCTGACAGCTCTTTTTCACAGTTGCCGGAATATCGATCTTTGACGCTCTGTTTGCCCGTATCTTCCGGTTCAGCTTTGTACGGAATTTTCTGGCGTTCTCCCGGATGTAATCATAGATCCGCAGCTTTTCCTCCGCGGACATTTTGGAGAACTTCTTATCCAGACAGACATCGCCCTGATATCTGGAATGTACTGCATTTTTCAGCCTGAGTGTCTCCTTGCGGCTTTCAACTGGCTTGTCCTTAAAAATCTCTTTCTGCTGCTTTGCGATCTGCTTTAGCTTTTTCTTAAACTCCCGCTCCTGCCGCTTCAGGTCATCCGCACTGCGGCATAACTCCCAGTCATTTTTCTCGATCCTCTCATCCACAGAGGTCTTTTTGTCTTTGATCGCCTTAAGCTGACGTCCAATCTCCCGAATCTCCTTAAGCAGCTCTGCGCTGTTGGATTTCGTACAGGCCCTTAAGGATGCTTCCTTAATCTCCTTTGCCAGCTTCTCCTGCTCCGGTCTTTCCCCGCTTCTGACACAGGCAACAAAACCTGATAAACTTTCCAGGCCTTTTAGACAGGCTTTCAGGTTACGTACCTTTTCCTGCTTTTTGGCTGTTTTTTCTGCCTTTGCGATTTCCTTTTTGTTCTGCTCCTCAAGGACTTTTCGTTTCTCTGCCTGAAGCTTTTCTTTCTTATCATTCAGCTGCCGGATCTTTTCCTGTATGCGGGCTACCTCCTCCTCATGCTCTTTAGCCGCCTTTTCGGAATCTTCTCTCGCCTTATCTGCTGCTTTCCTGGCAGCAGTCCTCTCTTTCTCTTTTTGGAAAAAGAGGGATACAAATTCCCTGTACAGGGGATCAAACTCTTCTGACTGATCTGAGCTGTGGACGATCATGGCATAGAGCAGTCTTTTGATGTCCACTTCTCCCATCCTGCCAAGAACGGAGTAGATCTCTGACGGATCGCAGATGTATCCCTTGTTGGAAAAGAATCGGCAGGCTTCAAAGATAAATTCGTAGAGATAGGAATCCTGTATGTTATCTGCGCGCTTTGCCCATAACTCCCTGTAGCATGCCAGATCTTCCATATTTCTCCCCCCTAGTAAGCAATGTCATGTATATAGTTTCTGACGGTCGCAGAAACTGCTTCCATGTCCCTCCGGTCTTTTACCAGCAGTCCAAGGGAATTCTGCACACCCTCCCTGCTGCCATCCTTTTCGATATAGGAAGCCCAGTCTACGATCTCGGATACGGACACCGGATGTTTCAGATCCATTTCCTGGAATGCGACCATACAGGATGCAATCCCTGACGCCACCCTCTCATCCACACTGGTCCTGTACTTAAGGACCTCGATGATCTCTGCCCTGGTCTTTTTCTTGATATACAGATATGAGCAGCGACGTTTCATTGCCCCGGACAGTTCCCTGTATGCATTGGAAGTAAGGATCACGACCGGTTTCTGGTCTTCCGGACAGGATACGGTGCCAAACTGCGGAATATCAATGGAATAATTCTCAAGGTACTCATACAGCATATATTCTGTTTCCTCGGATGCCTTGTCGATCTCATCGATCAGAAGAAGCTTTCTGCCGCTTCCATCAATGGTCTGAAGGACCGGACGGGGGATCAGGAACTCTTTCCCATAGAAATCCACATCCCCTGCCACATGTTTGATCGCATCATTGATCCCCAGGTCTTTGATCTCCTCATTGAGCTTTGGCTTTACGGCTTCCAGGGTAAGGAGCTGTCTCTGGTAATCGTAGTCATACAGGACCTCATCTTTGGTAAGGCCGTCATACATCTGCAGTCTCAGCATCGGAAGCCCCATAACCTCTGCCAGTGCCTTTGCCAGGGAAGTTTTACCAACTCCAGGTGCCCCTTCCACCAGCAGCGGCTTATTAAGTGCAAGCATGCCAAATACGGCATAGCAGATATCATCCGTCGGGATATACCCTGTTTCCTTTAATTTATTTCTGATCTCATTTATTGTCATCTTTCTTCTCCTCAAACAATCCTGTTACATATTTCCAGTATTTTTTCTGTATCCCGGTCTCCATGCTGTACATGGTGAACGCAAAATCTTTCCAGTGCTCCGGCTTTCCTTTGAGGAACTGCCTTACCAGGTCCGGATAGATAGAAAGAACCCGTTTCTGCTCCAGCAGCTTCATCTGCTCCTGGTCTTCTTTTTTTGTCAGCTTACGCTCTTTTCCGGCATTTATTACTTTCTTCATATAAGAAACCCAGTCCGTATCCAGGAACTTCGCATACTCTTTTTTCTCCTCGATATGTATTTCGGAGATTAGCTTTCCTTCCGGACAAGGTTTTACAATGTAAAACTCTCCATAAGTCCCGTCAATTCCTTTTTCGGTGATCAGCTTCTCACGTTTCATCTGGCTGTATACCCGCTCCACTTCCTCGTTCGTAAGCAGCCCGTATTTTCCACTGTTCTCTACACCCTTGATGGTCGCCTGAAATGTCTGCTTCATGCCACGCAGGTTCTTAACGATCGCCGACTCCGTAATATAATCATTCAGGCAGACCAGATCATAGATATCGGAGGCAAGAAGATTTCCAAAGGATTTCAACGATTTCGCACGTTTGATCTTCTGTCGTTCCTGCTCTTTCTCTTCTTCCTCAAATTCTTTCGCCTTTTCCTTATACCATTTCCGCAGACTGGCTGGGGAAAACTCTTCCGGGGAAAATACCTGTTCCGCATACCTCTTTCCCACAAGGGCACGTACCAGGACATCCAGGTTTTCCGTTACCCGATATTGCGGACAGCCGATCTTATCTGCAATCTGTAAACAGGATTTAATGACTGTCCGGTACTCTTTCTCAAATCCGGCAAGTTTTTTCAGCCTTGAGAGTACCGCGTTTGGCATGGAAACACTATTTTCTTTAATGCTGTACAAAAACTCCTGGCCAAATACCTTGTATTTTAAGACATCCCCTCTCTTTATCTGAATCTCCGATATTCGGATCCTGTCCTGGCATTCTTTGGCGTGATTATGTTTTAAGAAATCCATGTATTCAAAGAAATCAGCCTCGTCCACAACCTTAAGGAACTCCTGGCATACCGACAGATCTTTAAACTTTTTTAAAAACAGATACGTTTGTCTCTGCAGGAACTGATGTCCTTCATCCACCAGACACACAGATCTCTTTTTTGAGGACATCAGGTATTTTACTTTTTTACAGATTGCTTCCCTGCTCAAAGGGTTGACACTGGTAGTCATGCTCCCACTGATATATGCAAGCTTTAAGCCTTTCATTGTACGGATATCTTTTTGAATTGCAATCGTTACCTGGATTTCATTTTCATAATATTCCCAAAACTCCATGTCCTTATAAGACCATCCATCCGGCTTGAAAGGAGCCTTCATATCGGTCATGACCGCATCCAAGTTTTGAGGAAACTCTGTTCTTACTCTTTCCTTCCATTCCTCCCGCTTCTGCTGCTGTCTTTGTTTTTCTGCCTTTCTTGCCGCCTTTCTCTCTTTTCTGAGGCGGGCTGCGTCTTCCTCTTTCTTCCTGATATATTCCTCATAATCTTTAAAACAGACACTGCTCCTGTCTACACTTATGACTATCACATCCTCCGTACGGTAATCGCTGTCCAGGATCAATTCCAGATGTTTCTTTTCAATACGGAATACATAGCTGCCACCCTCTACAAACAGATGGCCTTTTTTCGTTTTTCTTGCCTTACATCCGGAAAAATCCAGGCTGTACTTTGAACAGATATAGTCCAATAAACTGCGTTCTTTTTCTGTTAATTCTTTTTTCATCAGCATCGCTTCCTTTCGTGTTCTGGTTACAGCTTACCATCCGCGGAGAAAACCCTCTTCCTATACGATAAAACAGATCTATCGGACAAAAAAGTTTTTTGTCATATTGTATTGTTTTTCTCCGGCTTTTCATCAGTATATTTTTGCGGAAAAGCACCGGCAGAATTTCTACCGGCAGGTTTTTCAATGTCAAATTTCAATATCAGAATTTTCCTTTTCGTCTTTCTTCGTCCAACCATACAACAGCAAGTAACACTCCTAAAGACGCAATAAAACAAAGGGTAAAGGCAATAATATTACATATTGCGGTCGTCATTGTAGTGGTAATTATTTTTTCTGGAATACTTTTCCGTATCCGTATTTCTTTTTTATCCCCTGCTTTAATTTCGTCTACGGATTGTCTAACGTTTTCCTCATACTTCTCGCCGTTGTAGTTATAGCGATATTTAACTTCCAACATGTCGTTTTTCGTGCCAGATACATTGATAACATTTGCTTTCACAATTTCGCTATCTGTGTATGTTTTGTAATTAGTTACAACACTGATTACAAAAATGATGACACCGACCAAAAAGAATATGGTGCAAATAAGTTTAATGGGCGGGAAGCTTTTCCTTGTTTCTTTTGCTACATTTTTGTTTGCCATCTGAATTTTCCTCACTTTCTGGAATTGCTTTTACATTTACAATATGCTGGAATTTTTGTCAGCAGCGAGGTTTTTTTGCGAAAAAAAATACCGGCAGGTTTTCAATATTAAATTTCAATATCAGAATCTTCTTCCGCTTTTTTCTTCGCCAAACCAAACAACAAAACTATCGTCGCCAAAGACGCAAAAAGAGAAAGAGCAAAAGCGATATTATTACATATTACAGTCGTTATTGTCGTAGTAATTATTTTTTCTGGAATGCTTTTTCGTATCCGGATTTCTTTTTCGTCTCCAGCTCTAATCTCGCCGACGGATTGCCTAACGTTTTCCTCATACTTCTTGCCGCCATAGTTGTATTGATATTTAACATCCAACATGCCGTTTTTCGTACCGGATACATTGATGACATTTGCTTTCACAATTTCGCTGTCTGTATATGTCTTGTAATCAGTTACGACATTGATTACAAAAAGTATGATGCCGACTATGCCGACCAAAAAGAATACGGAGCAAATAAGTTTAATCAGTTTTTTGTTTGTCATCTAAATTTTCCTCGCTTTCTGAAATTACTTTTACAACAATGATGCCTTCCGTTTTATATACACTTGTCATTTACATCAACCCCCTCGTGCTTTGATTACAGATTATCAGTCAGTGACGCAAATTAGTTCTGGCACGAAAAAATGTGCTTTCCGAACAGAAATGGAAAAATATTTTTTTTCATATTATTTTTTTATATTCAGTTTTACATATGGCTGCGGATTTTTCATCCCTGCTCCTAATTAATCATTCTACTGTCAAAATGAAAATTGAAAGGAGAAGAACATGTCCAAAACAATGACACAGCAGAGCTATGATAAAATTTTGGAGGCAGCGAAAATTCTTTGCGAATACTGCGAAAATAATGCCTGTGAAAACTGCCAGGTGACAAAACTGACAGATGACGCTTATCTTGATGCTATAGAAGAAGGCATTATTGAAGACACATAAGCACAGATTAGTTCCGTAGAGAAGGTTATCCTGCTCTTTTTTTGTCATATTTCTAATTTTCAGTTTTTCGCATATTATCCCCCAAAAAGGAGGCGCTATATGGGATACAGCATCGAACTTAAAAACAGAATAACCGGAGAAACAGCCAAAATGAGACATCCGCAGTATGTCAAACAGGAAATCTCCAGGATGTGACAGATCCGGTGACCGGAAAGCTGGCACCGGCAGAGCAGACGGAAGCCGATATCGACATTACCTGCAATTACAGCCATTACTATTACGAAGTTGCGGACGGAGATATCCGGTTTGCTCATGAGGAAGTTTCGGCTTATTACGCAGATGAGACACAGGGACCGGCAGAAACAGGATATGGCATCCGAGGCTTGTACAGTTCTACTCCTGCGGAGCCCATTCCAATGCTGATGGATGTGATCGTCATGGCAATGAACTGCCTGATGGGAAAAGATATTGTCTGGTCCGGGGGACTGAAAAAAAGAAGAGCTCAATGCTCTTCTTTTCTGATTGTAGTACAATAATTTGAATTCGAATTCAATTTTTTTCCGATGGAAACCGGGAAGGATATCTCTTTTTGTATCTCTTTTCTCTTCCATAAGATGCATTGCCAGCCCGATACAAAAGATCGTCATCCAGGATCACTTCTGCATCGTACATGCCCTGGTATTTTGCGATATTCTGTTCTGGGAAATGGGCGATCACTACGATCTTACCAAGATCATGCAGCGTCCGTATTACCTGTACATAATCTGTATCCCCGCTTACCAGGATTGCTATGTCGTAGGCGTTCTGAAAACCTTTTGTGATCATGTGTGTGGCAATATTAATATCCGTCTCCTTTTCTTCAGTCGTGTAAGTAGAAGGATCATTAATATCAAACTCGACCCCATGAATACGGTGTATATCCTGCCGTCCTTCGATCACTTCCAGATACGGGGTCTTTTTCATTCCGTTAAGCCAGTTGTAGTATCTCTGATAAGGCTCCAGCAGCATCAGCTCGTCACAGGGCTTATATGCAAACAGATATGTTTTGATCACCTCCGAATCCAACGGGATCTGACGGTTTATCAGCCGCCCTAATTTTTGATAATCGACAAAAGGAGGTTTTCTACCCCTGTTCTTCCACTTCCAGGAAATAAAAAAATTCTGATAATCAATAAAGACCATTACTTTGTGCATCTTTTTGTCCCTCAGGCATCTCTGCCATCCTTCTCTTTTTTCATCAGCATAGAAAGGTAAGATGTTCTCGTTGTATCCTTCATGGAATACCCCAAGGCTTTCAAGACATCTTCTATCTGTTTCAATGCTTCTGTCCTTTTTTCTTCCATATCTGTCAGTATCTCCAGCTCCAGGTAGTCTCCCAGACCTTTTACGTTATCCAGACATGCAGTCATATTATTTTTGTTGAGATACAGCCGTTTTTTCTCTACCGGAGATACCGGACAAAAACCGATATGTTCCAGTATTTTTCTGACCGTTTCTCCGTCCCCGACTTCTGTCTCCAGTTCCTGCCTGGTCATGGATACCTGATCCAGTTTTGCACCTTTGTAGGTGATCACACTTGTCTCTTTTGAGGATTCCGGATCCTTTACTGTTCTGATCCTCAGAGCCTCACCCAGCGTAGCAAAGTCATAATGTTTGGAGTTATAGTATATATCCGTCTCTATGACGCACCTGTTTTCCAGAAATCCTATTTTTTTAAGAGAATCCAAGATCTGTTTTCTGTTTTGAATTTTTACCTTGATCTCAACCTCAATGCTCATCCCAGCGTCTCCCCATGATTTTCCTGTTGTTCTTACAGTATAAGCGATAAACAGGAAAACGTCAAACAGGCTGACTTTGTGGACATTCTTTCCTATATTTCCAGAACATCCGAAACACCTTTTTTCAGACATGCAAAAAACACTTTCCTTTTCCCCCAAGAAAGCAATATAATGCTTCACGCAAGAAGATTGTTCTGCCAGCCGGAATAATCCAACCAGAAGAAAAGGTTATCGCCGACACCATCTATTCTGTTTTGCAAAATCTGGCATATTACAGAAAAATAAGAAATGAGGAAATACAGTGGAAAGAACATTTGTAGCAATTCCATCAAACGATAAAGACACATCCATGCACCTGGAGATCTATGCACCGGAATATAAGGGCGATCTCAAAGGCCTGATCCAGATCTGCCATGGAATGACAGAATATATGGGAAGATATGTGAAATTTGCAAAGTATTTTACCAGCCGCGGATTCATTGTCTTTGGCAATGACATCATCAGCCACGGACACAGCACCACACCAAGATCATCCTGTTTGTACATTAATGACTGGAACGATACGGTTGAGGATATGGTATCAGCAAGAGAATATGTTGCCCGGAAATATCCAAACCTTCCTATTTATCTTTTGGGATTTTCCCTGGGTTCTTTCATTGTGAGGACAACCCATGACCTGACTCCCTACAAAAAAGAAATCCTGATCGGTACCGGTGCGCAGTCCGCTTTCCTGATGAGGATAATGAGAACCTGGATCGGGAAAAAATATACCGGAAGGATGTCCTGTGCTTCTGATAAGATCCATGATCTGATGTTCGGTACATATGGCAAAAAGTTCAAAGGCAGACCAGCCAATTACTGGCTTCTGACAGATAATGAAAAGAGAAAGGAATACACTGGTGACAGTCTTATTCGTCAGGATGTGTCTCCTGCTTTTTTCTGTGAGTTTTCCAAAGGCATGGAATGTGCCAGCAGAAACCTTAAAAATCCGAATAATACCATTCCGACTTTATTCCTGTATGGAAAAAAAGATCCGGTATCTGGTTTTGGAAAAGGCATCCGAAAGGTATATAAAGCATACAAAGAAAACAACCCGGATACGGAGATCAGAAGCTTTCCCGGAACCCATGATATCCTGCATGACTCCATGTATGAATCGATATTTAAGACGATCGCCGATTATTTGAGAAAATAATACTACAATCGGAACCCGGTTCTGATTTGACTGCTGTACTGCTTACTGTTTCCATGCGGCAGCGAACAACAAAATTTTCGCATATTAGAGTAAATTTCCATTTTTGACAAGGCACTTCCCCGCGCCCAAAAGTGCCTGTGAACATATGTTTTTGAGAACGATTCTGAAACTTTATTCAGCACACATATATTCATTCTGCCATTTTTTATTGAAATACCACCGATTCGGTGGTATAATTACTTTATCAAATAACAGGAGGTATTGGTCATGAAAAAAATATCTGTTAAAAACTTTAAGGGTGAGGAATTCGAGGGAATGTGGAATGAAAAGACCTATAGTTCCAAGATTGACGGAAGACCTGACCTTTATCGCATTTATCTGGACGGCGAATCCATTCATGTCGAAAAAAAAGAGCTTGAGAAAATTATTGTCGATATAAAAGCCGAGGAGAAGAAACGAAGAGAAAGAGAAAATACTGCGAAACTGGAAAAAATCGAAGCATTAGTCAGCGAACTTAGCTATGAAAATAAGATCAAACTTTTTTGGGAACTTACCAACGATCCGGATATCATTGTTAATGTTCTTAGCAAATCTGGAATAAGTGTAGAACGCATTAATATCTGCTGCAGAGAATTTTTAAAATAAGAAAGGAATGTTGTTATGTATAAATACACTCAAACGGAATTTGTTGCAATGATGGATGAATTAATGGATAAATTTAAGAAAGGCTGCCAAAAATCTGACGCAGAACTTGAGGCTGCCTATAAAATTTTAAATCCTGCTCCTGTCGGCGGGTTTATCGACAGTCTGGTTAAAATGGACAAATATTATGGTACGGATCTGTGGGGAATAAAGCGAAAACAGATTAAATGCTTTATTTCCAAATGTGACAGGTATGAAATGGACGACATTGTGGCTTATTGCCGCGCCAAATTTTTCAAGGATGAAATCAACCGTATCATATATGATAAGTCTATTGCTGAGGAATGCGATGTTTGCATATTTGCGGATAGTACTATATTAAGTCCGGAATGGCCATATTTATGTGCAAAGGTGTATGTCAGCATTACATGGATCGACGAAGGCAAAACCAGTTATACCCGTATTTCTCCATCCGCGGCTGGATTCATGTCATATCAGATCGAAGGCTCCCCGGAAGATGATAGAAAACCAAAAGAACACATGTCTATCCTGGAAATGCGTGAGTGTTTAAAGATATCCAGGGCTGAGTTTTCCAGAAGATACCATATTCCGCTGCGAACCTTAGAGAACTGGGAAAGTGCAACGAACCAGTGTCCCGGATACGTTATGAATCTCCTCGAACGGGCAGTTCTCGAAGATGCTGACAGATCATGATATCAGGTCATAGTCTCTGGAGAGCGGTATCTCTCCGGAGGCTTCTTTCATGCCAATACGCTGCAGGCAGGATTCGAACCTGCAAGCCCCACAAGGACCGGCTGTTTTCAGGACAGGTGCTCTCTCCATACTGAGCAACTGCAGCAAAACGAAGTGTAGAGGATTCGAACCTCTGGATCTTTATCAGATCTCCGGATTAGCAATCCGGTGCAATCGGCCTCTCTGCCAACACTTCTTATATCTCCTTAACTAAGGCAAAACACTCCCGAAGAGATTCGAACTCCTGACACCACGGTTCGTAGCCGTGTGCTCTGTCCACTGAGCTACGGGAGTATAGAATCGGCAGGGTGGGACTCGGACCCACAACGTTTCTGATGTCACAGTTTTACAGACTGCTTGCTTCACCAATTTGCATACCTGCCGTTAATGGGACGGGCAGGGATCGAACCTGCGGCGCATGGAGCTTCAATCCATCGCTCTACCATCTGAGCTACCGTCCCATCATTTCAGGAAACCTGCCTGACGATCAGATCATCCATTTTAACATCCCACAGATCTGCCAGGATGATAAGATTGTCCAGTGTCGGCATTGCCTGTCCGTTCTGCCACTTGCACACCGCAGCAGCAGATATCCCGCAGGCTTCCTGTACCTGTCTGATCGTCATTCCGGATCTTTTCCTTATCTCTTTTATCTTTTTTCCAGTCTTCTCCATATCAATCGTCACCATTTAAAAATCCTCCAAAAAAATACCGCCTGCCATGGAGAAAGCAGACGGCTGGAAGATTTCCGCGGAGATATTATCCCGACATATCCGTGTTTTTTTTCTCATGACAAATAAGACCAAATTTTTCATAAAAACTTGATACTGAAAAATATCGATATTCTTTGCTTGAGAAAAAGTAACTCATATGTCTCATGGTTTATAATCTCCTTTCTGTTTCCTGATGCTTATATATTAGCAGAAAATCTTTTAAAATACAATTCAACCTGTGGTTAATATAGCTCTTAGTTTTTTCATCATCCGCAGCACCGCTACCATAAGCATTTGCAGCTGTGGAAGCATTGTAATAAGAAATACCGTTAGTGCCGCTGTCCATACGGCAAAGACAAGGATTAGTGCCGTGCCGATTCCGTCAATCCCTGTATTTTCTGAAGTAAGCATATCCACCAGTGTATATCCTGCCAGGCATATTCCTGCGGCTAATAATATGGCTAATACCAGGTTCACCAGAAATACCGACAGGTACCACAAAAGCCTGTATCCGGGACTCTCGATTTTTCCACCTTTTTCCTGGATCTTCTTTACAACGGGAATCCAAAGATGTCCTGCAAATGGGATCAACGGCAATATCGGAAAGAGAAATGTCCCAACGATCAGCTTGTCGGTCCCTGAAAGGCTTACAGCTGCAAGCCACGACATTGCTGTCAGGACTGAAATGATCAAATTTGCTTTTCTGTACATATCTTCTTATCCTTAATGGCAGGCAGCCTGAAGGTGACAATGATACATTCGTCCTCCGGAAGATTCAGGAAGTCGTCTTTTTTCATAAGCATTGGCATCGGTCCATCTGTGACAGCACCTTTTCCAACGCCCATCCTTCTTAACACCTTTCTTCTCCTATCCCTGTCCACGCCAACCCGGAGAGCAAAATATCCCGCTGTCTCATAGTCATATCCCCGGCAGGCAACCTGGATACTGATATTATACAGGAAAATCTCTCCATATATCTTCCGGACAGGAACAACAGACCTGTCCATCAGAATAAATGGAAACTTTGACTCTTTCAGGGCTCTACCTATCCGTTTTGCTCCATTTAAGTATAGTCGGATCTGACGCTCCTTTGTCCAGCAACGATTGATCTCTGACACAATCTGGCAGATGGCCATCTCGGTCAGCAGATCATATTCTTTTGAGGTAAGGATAAACAATCCTGTCAGGCGACTTCCGATCTCCTTAAAACTAAACTCATCTCCGGCAGCATGAAAGGGCTTCAGGATGTCCTGTATTCCGCCAAACGCATCCTCCATCCCCTCTGACATTTTTAAGATCTTATCCGTAAGGTCATCGACCTCATATTCTGTATTCCTTGCAGAGATTACTTCCGCCAGCAGCTTTGCATCCTCCCTGTTCCTGACATGCTTAAGCGGATCGTAATTTATCCTATGTCCAGGTCGCAGGTCATACACCACTATCTCATATCCTATTAACTTGTCCTGCACCGATTCCAAAATCCGGCCGCCTGGATCGTTTACCACAAAAGACGAACCCATCCGCAGAATATTTCCGGCTGTAAAGGTAACGGCATAGTCTTCGTCTGAAATAAGCAGTATATTTCCTGCTTCCGCGGAGAGTTTAAGGTTCTGCGACAGCACCAGCTCTTCCGTTTTCTTACCTTTTGCGGTATCTTCTTTACGGACTTCCTCCCTGTATGGCTCATACATCACTCTCCGGTACTTATCCAAATCAAAGGCATCAGTGCCAACATATGACGGGTAGAGTTCGTGCTGTTTCTTTAAAAAATGGCTTATAGTATTTCTTATCATCCTTTTACCTCCAGTTTTTTCGCGGAAAATCATATGCAGAAGCATGTCTTTTTCTGCGGGGGATTGTTGGTTTTTCCTACAGCTAAGACCTGAGTCTGCTTTCGCAAGTTCGTGACCTTAGTCATGAGTGACTTGACTCTTCCGATAGCCTCTCAACTGTTAGCAAAAACTCTTTTCCCTGTCTTCTTCAAATCCTCAAATATATAAACCAATTCTTCAAATTCTCCCATTTCAGCCAGATCAGAGAAATATAAGTCACCGGAACGATCCAAAGATACACACTTTGAATTTTCAAATATATTATTCTTTATCATCCCAGTCGTCTCGAAGAATATCCCTTTCTGATTCGGAAAATCCAGTAAATGAACATAAAACACCGGCCGATCCAAATCAGAATCAATTAAAGGAAGCCTGTTTCTTAAATCCTTCATCAAATGACATATTCCCACACGTCCAACCGTAGCATCATCCACACTGATGTTTGCTGTATGATAAAAAAAATCAATATAAGCCAATATTCCTTTATCTGTTCCCAACAACATGAATTTAGGATAATTTACATTATTTGATTCCCATTTCACAATATTTAATCGTTTCTTTTTCTTTAACCATGTTGCAAGACACATTCCAAACTCATCATTGTTCTTAATATTTACAGCAGAATTCTTAGCCTGCTCAATAATATTTTGAACAAAAACTGAAGATGCATCTAACACCAATTCTTTCTGGTTTTCATTTAAAAAACATTGGCAATCTATTTTCTTATCCTCTATTGGATTTTCAAGCAGAGAATACACTATTTTGTCTATTTGCTCTGACAATTGTAAACCTCCTGCAACATCTATTATTTTTTTCTGCGTCTTCGTTCATTTCATCAAACACAGATGCTGGCATGGTCCCTTCTGTTTCAAGTCGCCTCATACATTCTTCTCTATATTTTTCATCTAACTCAAATCCAATACCGTTACGGCCCATTATCTTAGCAGCAACCAATGATGTACCACTTCCTGCAAAAGGATCAAGAACCGTATCACCTGGATTTGTTGCCATTTTTACAATTCTTACTATCATTGACAGAGGATATATCGTAGGGTGTGACAGATTTAATTTCTTCTTTGTCATATTATTTACTCTATCAAAATACCAAACATCAGTCGGGTTACGCCCTCCCCCTTCAGCCAGTCGTTTATCACCTTTTGTCAGATATGGAATTCTTACATCGTCTAAGTTAAAAATATAGTTATCAATGTCTTTTACTCCCCATAGAATGTTTTCATATCTACCGGATAATCTGTTAGTACAGTTCTGCATGTTATTAAAGGTCCAGGTTATCATATTTCGTAGATACAATCCATTATCCTTAAAAATCTGATATCCCAAAAATGGTAAAGGTATGATCTCCTTTGAACTTCCAAGCGGAACTGGTGACAGATTTAAGAAAAACGCACCGTCCGGAGTAAGTATTCTACATACTTCCTTTGTCGTATCATTTATAAGATCCTGCCAATCATTCAACGCTATTTTATCCTTATATTTACCATACGACTTGCCTATATTATAAGGAGGAGATGTTACTACAAGACGAACTGAAGCATCTGGAACTGTTTTTAACAATTCTCTGCAATCGCCTGTTCTATAATCAAATTCCATTTTTATCCTCCGCTTTACTTAATCTTTCATTGGCTATATCGCAATAATCTTTAACAATTTCATATCCAAGATAATGACGCCCAAGTTTTTTGGCAACAACTGCAGTTGTACCACTTCCCATAAATGGATCCATAATTATGTCGCCTGGATTACTTCCAGTTAGAATTATTCGTTCTATCAATTGCTCTGGATACTGAGCTGGATGTGCAGTACGCTCTTGAAAATTTCCAGAAACCATAGACATTCTCCAAACATCAGTTGGATTCCTTAGCTGACTTTTATATCTATCAGGTCTGTAGTTCAGTACTGGAATTTTTACATCATCTAAATTAAATGTATAATTGTTCTTGTCTTTGACAAACCAAAACACAAATTCATATCGTGGAGCAAATCTTTTATTTGTAGAACCACCCCAATCAAAATTCCAAATAATCAAATTTTTTAAATACATATCACGAAAGAAATCTTGTATCCAAAACGGCGGTACTATCTCGCCATCTATCAGTCTATTCTTAATATTTACCCAAATAGATCCATCATCTTTTACAACTCTCTTACACTCTGCAAAAACTCTTGAGAGCATCGTTCTATACTCATCCTCATCCATATTATCGCTGTACTTTACGCCTTTGCTCTCAAGAACCTTTCCCTTTGCAGTCTTATTTCCATACCGGATGTCGATATTATAAGGAGGCGATGTTACTACGAGGCTCACGCTTTTATTTTCAATTTGTGTCATATCTTCACTTGAACACATATATATTACATCAATATTCATATCTGTTTCTCACCTTTATGCATTTTGCGTCATCCAGCGACCACAAATGCGTTTTAGAACGTCCGCTGTGCGGATAAAATCGGTCGTTGTATTACACTTACACTTCGTTGTAAATGACAAGGGTATATCCTGCCAGGCATATTCCTGCAGCTAATAATATGGCTAATACCAGGTTCACCAGAAACACTGACAGGTACCCCAAAAGCCTGTATCCGGGGCTCTCGATTTTTCACCTTTTTTATGGATCTTCTTTACAACGGGAATCCAAAGATGTCCTGCAAATGGGATCAACGGCAATATCGGAAAGAGAAATATCCCAACGATCAGCTTGTCGATCCCTGAAAGGCTTACAGCCGTAAGCCACGACATTGCTGTCAGGACTGAAATAATCAAATTTGCTTTTCTGTACATATCTTCTCATTCTTAATGGCAGGCATGCTGAAGGTAACAATGATACATTCGTCCTCCGGAAACAAATATCAAAATCATCCTGCTTGTACATCGATGACCAAAATACTACAGTTAAAGATATGGTATCAGCAAGGGAATATGTTGTCCGGAAATACCTAGACCTGCCTATTTATTATATTTTTTTTGATCGATGCATTCACAGAGCACCATATTCCTTTATATCCTTAAGAGTCTCATTCCAACTTTTTGTTTCCTCTTTTATCACATTTTCTTTTTTACCGCCAATTTGTTCAAACACAAACTTGATTTTTGTACATGATATTTCATTGAAATGAACTTCCTTTGTGCAAACATTTCTTTCTTCTATATCACAACCTGGGAGTATTCCTTCAGCAAACCGAAGCTTAACTTTATTATCCAGCAAATCTGCTTCTGTTATTTTCCACCATGTAGACACATCTTTAAAGCCTGTGTCAAAAAACACATAGAATTCAACTGCGTATATATCGCTTAAGTCCTTTTCATCAACTGGTTTGTAATATATATCGTTTTCCTTAAAAAACGAACCATCTGTTTTTTGTACACACCGAGTAATGATTCCTTTACGTCTTTTATTTAATACAAACTTGTATTTATTGCCTTTATACACTGCTATCAATGCCGTTCGCCTCATTAAAAATTATACAGCCTTTTCGCTTATTCCTGTACTACAAGTCAGAAATGTTTGCAATGTTTTCCGCATTCTGCATCAAACTTATCCGCAGGATAATATTCCACTTTTTTATATTTTTCCTCCTCTGGCAGTCTTTCGATCACCCACATGACCATTGCTGTCTGCATATTCTCAGGATACGGGATATCATACCCAAAAGAAATCACGAGAGTACCTTTCACAAAACAACAGGCAAACGCTATAACTCCTACGCCAGCTCTTCTGAATTCCGTTATTGCGTCGAGACCCGTTTTGATCACCCTGTCATCATTACATTTCTTTATCGTGGAAAAGAACATATTTTCCTACCTCCTTTTTTGGCGGTTATATTTTCAACAAACTCTCCACCCGACTGACGTCAGATTGAGTTTTCTGATATGTCTCAGGTGAACTTCCTGCCACTGAAAGACGCTTTCTCGTAGTCGCTGTCTCCAAGCTTGTAAGGGCTTCCTACGGCTTATTCCTCAGACATACGCTTAATATGCAGAAAAACGCATTTTCTTAAAAAGCAACAGCAAAAAAAAAGACACCCACAGTTAATTCCGAACCCTGTGAGTGTCCCAAAACGAAAGGAATAATGATGGACGGCTTTTCTTGCTGTCCATATTTGTATTGTAGCAGATATCGTAGACCGAATAAACTGGTGCGAAAAAATCACCAGATGAAATTGAGAAACTCATTGAATGATATATGTAAATTATGATATAATATGACTATCAAAGAACGGGAGGTAATATTATATGGAAGCAATTATCAGACCATCCGCAGCATTACGAAACAACTACAGCGAAATTTCCAGAACATGTCGTGAAGATCGAACCCCTGTTATCATTACTAAAAACGGCATCGGAGATACTGTTCTCATGGGAATACAGGAATATAATCAGATGACTGCAGAACTGGAATTATTACGTACGTTAGCCGATGCAGAAGAAGATATTGCACAGGGTAGAGTTGCACCTGTACAGGAAACTTTTGACGATATTCGCAGCGCATTATTAGCAAGGGGAAACATATGAGCTACCAGATTCTACGAACAGATAAGGCAGACGAACAGCTCCGAGATATTATCTTCTATATTGCCGACGATTCTGGCAGTGTAGATATTGCGCTGAATTATCTGGAAAAAATTGAAAACGCAATCAATAACTTAAAAGATTTTCCCTATTCCGGCTGTGTTCCACACTATGCCACCTTACGCCGACAGGGTTACAGAGTCCTGATTGTGGAACGGCATCTTGTATTCTACAAGGTCAACGAATCTCAGCAGATCGCAACCATTTACGCTGTTGTGGATGGCAGGCGGGAATATCGAAATTTATTATAATAAAAAAACCTCTTTCTATTCTTTTGAAAGAGGTTTTTTAAGTTCAAATATGAAAGACCACAATAAGCTGTTAAGACTTGCAACAACACATGCAAACAGATTTCTGTTGTATTATAATCGAAGATCCATGTATCAATTTTGGTCATGAAAGAAGTTCGATATCGCCAAGCAACAACAAAAAAAGACACCC
>ERZ773200.628-NODE-628-length-35023-cov-4.660146_pt1 | contig 35023 bp, 33 predicted proteins | sample MGYA00581008_ERZ773200 | MGnify/ENA primary metagenome ERZ773200 (study PRJEB29015, sample SAMEA2737770) | human gut metagenome | biome: human gut; feature: human-associated habitat; material: faeces | place: China | collected 2012 ... | reverse complement strand
CTCGCAAGGGGGACGCGTCCCCCTTGACTCCCGATTTGGGGTTGCAGTAAGCGGAACACTCGCCGCTAAATTATAGTTTATCCGCGGTTCGCGGTTATTGACAAGATAAATCAAAGATGTTATAATAAATCGTATTATGGATACTGAAAGCCGAGGTTTACTATGAAAGAGGAAATAACCGTTGAAGAACTCCGGGAACTCTCCCCGGAACAATACATTATATATGATGTCCGCGACAGCTCCGCGTTTGCGCTGGGGCATATCGACGGTTCCGTTAACGTCCAGCCCGACGATCTTGGAACCGCTGAATGTCCACTGCCCGACGGAAAGACCCTGATTATCTGCTGCCGCAGCGGCATTATCAGCGAGGAGATCGCGGAAAGGCTCCGTGCCGAGGGCCGCGACGCTGTTAACCTCGTCGGGGGCTATGTGCGCTGGCTGGGTCAGAAGATTGCGCTCCAGAGCAGCTCCGACCGCGCTGCGGAGATTGAACGCAGCCTGACCAAGAAGTTCCACCGCAGTATTTTCAGCAAGTTTGCAAAGGCTCTCAACGAGTACGAGCTGCTCAAGCCTGGTGACAAGGTAGCCGTGTGTATTTCCGGCGGCAAGGATTCCATGCTGATGGCGAAGCTGTTCCAGGAGATAAAGCGCCACCGCAAATTTGATTTCGAGCTTGTGTTCCTGGTCATGGATCCCGGCTACAGCAGCGAGAACCGCGCAATAATCGAGGCAAACGCAAGAATGATGAACATTCCGATAACAGTGTTTGAAACGAACATTTTCGATTCCGTGTATAATGTGGAGAATAATCCCTGCTACCTCTGCGCGAGAATGCGCCGCGGACACCTCTACAACAAGGCGAAGGAACTCGGCTGCAATAAGATAGCGCTGGGTCATCACTTTGACGACGTTATCGAGACCATACTCATGAGCATGATCTACGGCGGTCAGGTGGAGACCATGATGCCGAAGCTCCACAGTGCAAATTTCCCGGGAATGCAGCTTATCCGCCCGATGTACTTCATACGCGAGGACGAAATAAAGCACTGGGCAAAGTACAACGATCTGCATTTCATTCAGTGCGCGTGCCGGTTCACGGATACCTGCACGACCTGCAATCCTGACGGCGCCGCGCGTTCCAAGCGCCAGGAGATAAAGCAGCTCATCGCCCACCTTAACGAGGGAAATCCGCAGGTTGTTATGAATATCTTCCGCAGCGTTGAGAATGTAAAGCTGAACAAGATCATTTCCTACAAGAAGGACGGAGTGATCCACAGTTTCCTTGACGGATATGACGATTAAAAAAAGGGGCTTAAACAGCCCCTTTTTTTCAGTCCGATCCACATTTTCAGATAAATTAATGTTGCATAATGCGGAACAATGTGGTATAATTAAAATGCAGTAATATGTATCACACAGAAAGGAAAGCAATGCAATGGAAAAAATACAATGGAAGCCAGGAACCCTGCTTGCACCGGTTCCGGCTGTATTGGTATCCTGCGGAACGATGGAGAAGCCCACAGCTCTCACGATCGCGTGGACAGGTATAATCTGCTCTGACCCGGCTAAGACCTACATTTCAGTAAGACCGGAGAGAAATTCCTATAATATCATCAAGGAAAGCGGCGAGTTCGTCATCAACATGATGCCGTCCACGCTTGTGCGCTCCCTTGACTACTGCGGCATAAAGTCCGGAAAGAACGAGGATAAGCTTGGCAAGATGAAGCTCTACCCGCAGGAAAGCAACACGGTCTCCGCGCCGCAGATTGCTCAGGCTCCTATCTCCATCGAGTGCAAGGTGACTGAGATACTGCCTCAGGGCTCGCATGATATGTTCATCGCGGAGATAACCTCCGTGAATATCGCAAAGGACCTCATCGACGAGAAGGGCAAGCTGCACATTGAAAAGGCGGGTCTGATGGCATACGCCCACGGAACCTATTTCGCCCTCGGAAAGAAGATAGGCACCTTCGGATTCTCTGTGAAGCCCAAGCGCACCAAGAAGCCGCATAAGGATTCCCACAAAAAGAAGAAATAAGCCATGATGCACATAGGAAACGAATGGGACGCCCTGCTTGCCGACGAGATACAGAAGGACTACTATCTGAAGCTGCGGCAGTTTCTGATAAGCGAATACACCACGCGCCGCATTTACCCGCCGATGGAGGATATTTTCAATGCTCTGCGGCATACTTCCTACAGCGACGTAAGGGCTGTTATACTCGGTCAGGATCCCTACCACGGCCCCGGACAGGCGCACGGTATGTGCTTCTCAGTAAAAAGGGGAACTCCGCCGCCTCCGTCATTGCAGAACATATTCAAGGAAATAAAGTCCGACCTTGGCATCGATCCGCCCCAGCACGGCGAGCTGACCTCCTGGGCGGATAACGGCGTGCTGCTTCTGAACACGGTGCTGACCGTCCGCGAGGGACAGCCCAACAGCCACAAGGGTATGGGCTGGGAGCAGTTCACTGACCGTATAATACAGCTCCTCAACGAACGTCAGCAGCCTATGGTGTTCCTGCTGTGGGGAGGTAATGCGCGTTCCAAAGCGCGGCTCATAACAAATCCGGCTCACCTGGTGCTGCAATGCGCTCACCCGAGTCCTCTTTCTGCTTATAACGGGTTCTTCGGGTGCAGGCACTTTTCAAAGACCAACGAGTTTCTGGTCAGCCGCGGCATGAAGCCGATAGACTGGAAGCTGGACTGACTTGTCATACCATACGGAATGGAGGTAAGCATATGTATTCTGACGACGAGCTTTTCGATGTACTGAACGACAGCGGGGAGCGCACCGAGACCACTAAGCGCCGCGGCGACATTCACCGCGACGGCGACTGGCACGCAAGCGTCCACATCTGGATAGCGCGGCGGCGTATCTCCGGAATGGAGTTCCTGCTGCAAAAGCGCGCCGACGACAAGGATTCCTTCCCGGGCTGCTGGGACGCTGCCTCCACCGGGCACATCGACGCCGGAGAGGACGCGATATCCGCCGCGATACGGGAACTCCGCGAAGAGCTTGGCATACGTGCAAGGCCGTCGGAATTTGTGCTTTTATTCCGCAGGAAGGTCAGCGAGGACAACATATTCCATGGGAAGCGCTTTTTAAACAATGAACTGAAATGGGTGTTCCTGTATAAAGGCGCGCTGGCTGATACCTCGATACATTTCGAGGAGGAAGAGATATCCGGCGTGGAGTGGCAGAATGCCGTTTCCATCAGAAAAGCGCTGGAGAAAAAGGATCCCGGATACTGCATAGATCTGCAGGAATTCCGCGAGGTGCAGACCTGCGCCGGGGATATCCTGCCATAAGAAAGGAGATAACGACATGCCGTTTATCAACACAAAGTATTCTCAGAAGATAACCCCCGAGCAGGAGACGGAACTCAAGACCGCCCTCGGCTCTGCGGTTTCCATACTCGGAAAAACCGAGAGCTGGCTCATGCTGGGCTTTGAGCAGGAGTGCTCGCTGTACTTCCGCGGTGAGAAGTCCGAGAAGATAGCGTTCGTTGACGTCAGCCTTTACGGACCGGCTTCCCCGGCCTCCTGCGACAAAATGACCGCCGAGATATGTCGTATCTACACAGATGTTCTGGGAGTTCCCGCGGATAAAATATACGTTAAGTACGCCCCTACCGACTGCTGGGGCTGGAATGGCGGAAACTTCTGATAATAATCATTAAATCGCCCGGAGCAGCGCTCCGGGCGATTTAACTGTATGGAAAATGAAGAATCGTATCAGGATAAAGTATTCAGCGTTTTACATTACGGTCACCTCTAAAAACCTCATGTGAGCGAAAATGGGCAGTGCGCACCATCTTCGCTCTGCAACATCGTGTTGCACCTCCTCGTAAGGCATACAGCCTTACGAGGAGGCTTTCCTAGAATCTGGCACACTCTGCCCTTTTTCCCTCTTCAAACCGGTTTTTAGAGGTTTCCTATTAAAATACACTAATCCACTTGACGATTTTAACAAAATATTATATAATATGATTGTACATTTAGGAAAAGGGCGCAAGCCCGCTGCAAGGAGAAAACTATGAATTTCAAGAAACTAGCCGCCGCTTTAATGGCTGCTGCATTATGCGTGACCGGGGCAGGCTGCTCCAGGTCCGCGGAAAACTCCGGGAATACCGGCGATACCGGAAATACTGACGGAACCGTTTCGGACGGCGGCTCCGCAAGGGAGTTCGACACCGAACTGACCGCAATGCAGCTCACTTCCGATATCAAGATAGGCTGGAACCTGGGCAATACCCTTGACGCCACAGGCGGTTCCGGGCTTACGCAGGAAACGAGCTGGGGCAATCCCGCGGTAACTCCGGAACTCATACAGGCAGTGAAGGACGCGGGATTCAACGCGATACGCGTACCCACCACGTGGGAGCGCCAGATAGGCGACGACGGCACGATAAGCGCCGACTGGATGAGCCGCGTTCAGCAGATAGTTGATTACGCATACGACCTGGATATGTACGTTATCCTGAACATGCACCACGAGGAGTGGTACCAGCCATACGCCGACAAGGAAGAGGAGATATCCGCGAAGCTGTCGAGCTGCTGGACTCAGATCGCGGAAAATTTCAAGGATTACGACCAGCACCTCATTTTCGAGGGCATGAACGAACCGCGCTGGAAGAACACCGACTACGAGTGGAACGGCGGCAACGACGAGGGCCGGACCGTAGTAAACCACCTGAACAAGGCGTTCGTTGACGCGGTGAGAGCCACCGGCGGAAACAATCAGTACCGTTTCCTGATGGTGTGCCCCTACGCTGCGAACTCCACCGAGCCGGCGCTTGCCGCGCTGGAGCTTCCGGACGACGACAGGCTCATCGTTTCGGTTCACGCGTACATACCCTACAGCTTTGCGCTTGCACAGCCCGGCACGGATAAGTGGATAGCCTCCAAGGTCAACTGCACCCGTGATATCGACACCCTCGCCGAGGTGCTCGACAGACTGTTCATCAGCAAGGGGCAGGCAGTCATCATCGGCGAATGCGGCGCTATGAACCGCGACAACGAGGACTACCGCGCACAGTGGGCGCAGTACTATTTCAGCAAGTTCAAGGAGATCGGCATTCCCTGCTTCTGGTGGGATAACGGCGCATTCCTCAGCGGCGAGACCTTCGGTCTGTTCGACCGCAGCTTGAACGAGGTCAAGTACCCCGCGCTCCTTGAGGGAATGATGAAGGGCGCTTCCGGTGAAGCTCCGGAAACGGCGGACGAAGCGGCGTAAAAGTCCCAACAGAATAAAAGAAAGGCACAGCAATGACAGGATTATTTACAAAGATAGCGGCGGCTATCACCGCGCTCACACTCTTAGGAACAAACCCGGGCACCGCCCTGGATAATCTGAACGGACTGGTTAAGCAGCCCGGCGATACCGCGTTTGTCGACAGCGAGGAGCTGACCGCCCCGGTAGACCCGATAGCGCTCTGCAAGTCGATAACCATCGGCTGGAACCTCGGAAACTCCCTTGACGCCACCGGAAACGGCAACAACAGCGAAACAAGCTGGGGCAATCCCGTAGTCACGAAGGAGCTTATCGACGCGGTTCGTGAAGCGGGCTTCGACGCCGTACGTATTCCGACTACCTGGTTCAACCACTCCGATTCCGACCTAAACGTTGACGACGCCTGGTTTGAGCGTGTTCACGAAGTTGTTGACTATGCGTACAACGAGGGTATGTACGTTATTCTGAACGTACATCACGAAAACTGGAACGACCCCTACGAGGATTCCTACAAGGAGGCGTCCAAGAAGCTCAAGAACCTCTGGAAGCAGATAGCGAACGAATTCAAGGACTACGGCAGCCGCCTTATTTTCGAGGGTATGAACGAGCCGCGCTGGCGGAACACCAACTTTGAATGGAACGGCGGCAACTCCGAGGGCAGAAGCGTAGTCAATAAGCTGAACGCTGATTTCGTGAAGGCAGTGCGTTCCACCGGCGGCAACAACAAGTACCGCGCGCTGATGATACCGACCTATGCGGCGAGCGCTTCCGCGCTTGAAGGATTCACCGTTCCCGATGACGACAGCCTTATCGTGTCGATACACGCGTATTCCCCCTATAATTTCGCGATGAACGAGAACGGCACAAAGGTGTTCGACCCGTCAGCTAACGACAGCACCGGCGAGCTTATCTGGCTTTCCGACACGCTTTACGACCGCTTCATCAGCAAGGGAGTCGGAGCCATCATCGGCGAATGCGGAACGGTCAACAAGAATAATCTTTCTTCCCGCATCGCGTGGGCTAAGTACTTCCCAGTTGTGTTCGGCGATAACGGAATACCGGTATTCCTGTGGGACAACAACGCATACGGAAGCGGAAACGAGATATTCGGTCAGCTCCACAGAAACACCCTCACATGGGAGTATCCCGAGTACATCAAGGCGCTTGTAAACGCTGCAAAGAGCTGCAAGTAAAATCAAGACCCCCGCGCATAAGCGGGGGTCTTTTCAGAAGGAGCAAAACATGAGATTAATGCACATTTCCGACCTGCATTTAGGGACTTCCCTCTATGACACCGACATCACGGCGGACATCGAACATGCACTGTTCTCTGAGATACTCGGGCGCATTTACAGGGAGGTCTCTGCGCAGGGCAGGATAGACGGACTGATCATCGCAGGAGACGTTTTCGACAAGGCTCAGCCATCGGCGTACGCCGAGGAAATATACGGCAGGCTGCTGACCGCCGCAGTCGATCTTGGCATGAAGGTGTTCGTGTGCAGCGGGAATCACGACGATCCGCTGCGCCTTGCCGCAAACGAGAAGCTCATGTCCAGGCTGGACATCTTTATAAACCGCCCATTCTCCGCAGAGGAGCCGCTGCGCGTTGAAAAATTCGGCGATATCGACATCGCGCTGCTGCCTAACGTCACACTTTCCGACGTAAACGCAGCATACGGCGAGGAGCTTCTGACCATGACCGACGCGATAAAAAAGGTGTTCGAAAAGGCAGGGCTTCCGGGTAAGCGCAGATGCCTTCTGGTGGCTCATCAGGCGGTCGCGGAGCATGACCGGGTGATAGGAAAGCAGGCGACCGTGGACGCTGACGCGTTCAGCGGATTCGCTTATACGGCGCTCGGGCATATCCACACCCCGCAGAATGTCGCGGAAAACGTGCGCTACTGCGGTTCGCCGGTTTGCTATTCGGCTTCCGAGGCGAAGGCTCCGGATAAACTCGTTGATATAATTGACATAGACGACAAGAGCGTCAGCGTGCAGAGCGTGAAGATACAGCCGCTTCACGAGTTCGTCACCATAGACGACGCGCTGAACAGCATACTCTCCGAAAAGTACCCCGCATCGGAGGATTACTGCTACATCACGGTCAGCGGCATAGAGGGCGAGGAGAACATCGGCGCACGTATCCGGGACAAGTTCCCGAACCTTGTAAGGCTGTATTTTAAGAGCGACAGGGAGGAAAGCAGCGTAGATATCGCGGAGGAGGGAAAGCGTGATTTCGCCGAAGATTTCACTGCATTCTACAAGGAAGTCACTAAAGAGGATATCGACGAGGAGCTTCTCGCGAACGCGGAGCATATTTTCAGGCTCACCGAGGAGGCGTGCGCGACCGGCAGTGAAAAACAGCTTATGAACGAGATACCCGCGCTGGTAACATCGGAACAGGAGGTCAGCCATGACGATCAAAACGCTTAAAATGGTGAGATTCGGGCCGTACATCAAGGAAACGGTCGTGGATTTTGAGCAGTTTACCGGAAAGGTGTTCCTTGTCAGCGGCGACACCGGCGCGGGAAAAACCACTATATTCGACGCGGTGTGCTACGCGCTCTACGGCGAGCCGAGCGGCAGCCTCAGGAAAAACGACACTCTCCGCAACCAGGATTCGGTGAAGGGCGATAAAAGCTATGTGGAGCTGCTGTTCACCGGAGTCGACGGCAGGGACTATCTCGTGCACCGCGACACCAGGGCGCTCCGGGCGGTTGGCGACAAGCCGGCGGCTATGACGAAGGACAGCGTAAATCTGACCGACCTCTCCGATAAGACCGTCACGAAGGGCGCAAGGGAAGTCAACAGCAGGGTAGAGGCGCTCACCGGATTCGACCGCGAGTCCTTTATCCGCGTGTCGATACTTCCACAGGGGGAGTTCGACAAGTTCCTCAACCAGAACTCGGCGGAGCGCCGTGAAACGCTCCGTAATATATTCGGCACGGAGCTTTACGAAAGCTACGCGGACGTAGTGCAGTCCTGGCTGAAAACCGCCGGAAAGCAGGCGGACCGCGCTTCCGACGCGTGCAGCGCGCTTATGAACCGCACATTTGAAACAGTGGGGGAAAAGTATCCGCTGTGCGACTGCGATGAATACGCCGCGCGTATCGATGAACTTGAGAGCTCCTGCGCTGAAAGAAAAAATACCGCCGAGGAGGAGTTCAATTCCACCAACGAAAAGCTGCGGCAGAACAGCGCGATGAGATCCGCGGCGGAGTCGGTGAATAAAGCGCTGTCAGCCTGGGAAGAGGCAAAAGCGAAAATGGAGCAGCTCGACAGCAGGCGTGAGGAATTCGACGGAAAACGGGAGCAGCTCAAACGGTATGAGCTTGCGGCGGAAGCGGCTCCGGCGCTGGAAGCGCGCAATAAGCTCTCCAACAGCCTGACCGGGATTCGGAGCAGGCTTGCCGCTGCGGTCGCCGAGGAGAAACAGGCGGCCGAAGAACTTGCCGCCGCCGAAGCGCGGCAGGAGCAGGCGAATTCGCTTGCCCCGGAGCGCGAGCAGTTAACCGCTGACATTTCAAGGCTTGACGACCTGCTGAAAAAGAGCGGCGAAGCGGACGAAGCCGAGAAGAAAATGCGTGCGACCGAGCAGGAGATATCCTCGATTCAGGAGGAAATGACCAGCAATCAGGCCAAGCAGGAGCATTGCCAGAAGAAGCAGGAGGAGCTGTCCGGGCTGCTTGAGGATACAAAACAGGAGGCTTCCCGGGCTGACGCAGAAGAAGCGGAACTGAATGCAAAATCCAGTCTGTTCGAACGGCTGCGCCAGCTTTCCGAGGGAATTGAGGAGCTTTCAAAGCTTCAAAAGGCCGCAGATACTGCACGCAATGTCCTTGCCAGGAAGTCGGAAGCCGCTGACAATGCCGCGCTGGAATTCTCCGGGCTTCAGGCGAAATACTACGCCGGGGAAGCCGCACGGCTAGCGAAGAAGCTCGAAAAAGGCGCGAAGTGCCCGGTGTGCGGCTCTACGGAGCACCCGTTCCCGGCGGCGTGGACGGATGAGATACCATCTCAGCAGCAGCTCGATAAGGCTGAGGCGGACTCTGCAAAAGCGGCAAGGGCGAAATCCGATGCGGAGCGTGACCTCGCCGAAAGGGAGGGCAGCCTTACCGCTCATCGCGCTAATGTATCAAGGGATTATCTGTCGCTGATGGGCGTGGAGTTTCCGGAAAACGGAGCCGCAGAAGCAGTAAGTGAGAAAACCGAAGCAGTAGGAAAGCAGCTTGACGAGGCTTCCATAAGGCTTGAGGGGTGCCAATGGGCGCAGTTAAGGATAGAATCGCTTGAAAAGCAGCTCAGCGCGCAGAAAGAGATTCAGGATTCCCTCGCAGAGCGGCAGGAGAAGCTGAAAAACGAGGCTTCCGCATTACAGAGCCGCCACGCCGCCGAGGAAGCCACTCTGAATGAAAAGCGCGCCGGACTTGAAGGGCGCGATATGGACAGGCTGCGCAGAGATAAAGCGGACAAGATAGCCCGCGGCAGCGAGATAGACAGCATGATGAAGTCTGCTGCGGATAAACTTGCCGCAGCGAGCAGGAATGCGGCTTCCTCAGCTTCATTGAGAAGTACGCTGGAGGGCGACATCGAGCGCACGCAGAAAGAATTTTCCGAGGCAGAGGAAACACTTTGCATGCAGATTTCCCGCTGCGGCTTTGCAGACGAGCAGGAGCTTGCTGCAAATTACGTCCGGATAAGCGCATTGCAGTCGCTGCGCGCCGAGATATCCGAGCACGACAAGAGCGTGTCTGCTGCGAGGGCGCGCCTTGACGAATGCGAGCAGCGGCTCCCGGAGGACAGGACTCCGCGCAGCACGGAGGAATTCAACGAAGCGGAGAAAGTCCTGAGCGCCGAGCTTGAGGAGCGCAAGCAGCGCCTTATGAAGCTTGGCACTGAACTTGACCGCTACGCCTCCGCAGCCCGTGAGCTTTCCGATATCATCAGCGCCAGCGGCGAGAGCCTTCGCACCTACGCCGTGCTTGAGAAGCTTGAAAGGGCGATATGCGGCAAGGGCGCGGAGCGTATAGCCTTTGAAACGTTTATCCAGATGAGAATGTTCAAGGGCGTATTGCAGCGCGCAAACGACCGCCTGAAGGTGATGAGCGGCGGCCGCTATGAATTCGAGCTGCGCACGCAGAACGTCCGTGGCAACGCTTCCGAAGGTCTTGACATCAACATGATAGACAACAATTCCAGCCGCACCAGGCGCCGGGACGTTTCCACGCTGTCCGGCGGAGAGAGATTCATGGCTTCCTTTGCGCTGGCGATAGGGCTTTCGGATTACACGCTGCAAAGGGGAGGAAACAAGCAGTCTGATATGCTGTTTGTGGACGAGGGATTCAGTTCCCTTGACAGCAGTACATTTGAGATGGCTCTCAATGTTATTCAGGGTATCAGCGCGGGCAGGCGCATGATAGGTCTGGTAACGCATATCGACGGCATCAAGCAGTATTTCAGGGAAAGCCAGATATACGTCCACAAAGGGAAAGCGGGCGAAGGCAGCGCTATCGAAGTGAAGTGCGGAGTGCACAAAAATATGTAATATGCGCCGGCGCGGCAGTTTTCCGTCTGTATTTACGGAAGCTGCCGCGTCAATTTCCACAAAACGGGGCTTGACATATCCCGACAAAATGGTGTATAATTACTAATGTACAGCCATGCGGAAAGCGGCGGCTGTACAGTTAAGTTTTTGGCAGCCAAGGCATGTTACAGAGAGGGAATACCATGGGGAAAAATAATATCAGGAAAGGAATACTGCGCAGTCTGTGCGCAGCGGTGACTGCGTTTACAGCGGCGGCCGTACCGGTCATGGGCGGCACGACTTTTGCGGATACGAAGGACTACGACCAGGAAATAGCGCAGCTTGAGCAGAAAGCGGAGCAGATCAAAAAAGACAACGAAGCCCGCGAGCAGCAGATAGGCAGCCTGAAAAGCGACGTTGCGGAAAACGAGCAGAAGATGGGGCTTTTGCAGGAGCAGATCAATGGTATCAACGACGAGGTAAAGACCTATGGTCAGCTTATAACCACGCAGCAGGAAAAGATCGCGGAAAAGGAAAACGAGATATACCTTACCGAGCAGGACATCGAATCCAAGCAGGAAGAAATAAGCCAGACGGAAATCAAGATATCCGAGCTTGAAGCCCAGAACGACGAGAATCTGAAGAAATTCTCGAAGCTGATACGCGCTCTTTACATGAATAACACATCGGATACGCTTCCTATACTTGAGGGTTCTGACGACTGGTACAACTTCTTTACATATGTTGACGTTGTTCAGAATATCTCAGAGCAGAACATGGATTTCATGAACGGACTGCTGGACGATATCCACGAGCAGCAGGACCTTATTTCGGGGCTTGAAGCGGATATTGACCAGCTCAACACGGATAAGTCGGAGCTTATCGACAAAAAGAGCGAGCTTGAGGGAGAACTCACCGCTCTTGAGGGCAAGAAATCTGAGGTGCAGCAGATAGTAGACCAGCGCACCAGCGACCTTTACGACCTTGCGAGCGACAATCAGGACCTCCAGAATCAGGTGAACAATATACGCGGTCAGATCAACGCTTCCAACGACGAGGTCGAGGAGATCAATTCCGCGATCGAGGAGCTGATACGTGCAAAGCAGGCGCAGAACACCGGCGGCACTGTGTACAGCTCAGACGGCTTCAGATGGCCGCTTGACAGCAACCTCCAGATGATAACTACATACTTCGGCTACGATAGCTGGCGCGGTGGAAATCACTACGGTATCGACGTCGGCAATGCAGGAATCGGCGGTAAGAATATCTACGCGGCGCAGGGTGGTACTGTGATAACGGCATACGGCGACAGCGGCTGGCACGGCGGCTTCGGAAACTACATCATAATCGACCACGGCGGTGGACTTTCCACGGTTTACGCGCATTGCAGTGCGGTCACAGTTACTGTAGGTCAGCAGGTCAATAAGGGCGACGTTATCGGATATGTCGGCACTACAGGCTGGTCGACCGGAAATCACCTGCATTTTGAGACGCGTGTGAATGGTACTGCGGTCAATCCGTTCAGTTATTCCTACGAATATGTATGATGAATTCTGTGGTTTGATATTCTTGGATATGGATATAAAAAGACGGGCAGGCGGTTAGCTTGCCCGTTTTCTGTTGGGTAAACTATAATTTAGCGGCGTAGAATGCTTCCGAAACAGTCCGCCGGACTGTTTCGGAGGATTGTCACGACTAGATTTTATATGTTGCTTGTGGGGGAAAACTCTTGTTTTCCCCCACACCCCTTTAGCGCTTTTGAACGTTTTGACTGCGCGCCGGCGCGCAGAGTAGCCGCACTCCGTGCGGAGTATTCGCGCTGGCGCGCGAAGTGTGAGGGCTTTGCCCTCACGCTCCCACTTCCTTTTGTAAGCAAAAGGAAGCGAAAACCAATTGCTGACGCGGTAATTAACACTACGCCGCTAAATTATAGTTTTCTCTCACAAGCAGCGTTTCGCCTCTAAACAACAATTTATTACTTATACAAAAAACTGCACATTATTCTCATAGAAAAAGTAAAATACCCCTTGACAAACAGACAAAATCAGTATATACTGTATATATAACATATAAACACGCGAAAGGAGGTCATAACTTGAAGATAATGCAGAATTCCGATGTTCCGATATATCGACAGATAGCGTCGCAGTTCAAGGACGATATCATGAACGGACGAATTGGCGAGGGAGAGTACCTCCCGTCGATACGCGGACTTGCAAAAGATCTGAAAATCAGCGTAATAACCACGATGAAGGCATACGAGCTTCTGACACAGGAGGGAATGATAGCTCCAGTGCAGGGCAAGGGTTACATCGTGAACCCGCAGGACCGCGAGATGGTAAGGGAGCAGCAGCTCCGCCTTCTGGAACAGCACCTGCAAAATGCAATGGAGGCCGCAAAACTCGCCGGGGTATCCCGCGACGAGCTGGTGGAAATGCTGAAAGTACTATACGATACAGACTGAGGAGAGTGGCAATATGCTTATATATTCACAAAAAAGGAAGAAAATAGCCGACTGCGCTGCAATTTCCGTTGAAAGAAACGGAGGCGGCGGAAAAGAGGGTAAGTACGCGCTGGTAGGCTCCGCAGGCTTCGGAACTATGTGCGATGGAATACTCGCTGTTTACCCTGACGAAAAAACAGCCGTGGACGAGCTGGAAAAAATATTTGCCGCTTTCGAAAGCGGCGCAGGCTCTTATCGTATATGAGGAAAGATATGGATAAAATCACAGTAAAGCGCCTGTCCTGTATAACGCTCATTATAATGGGATTTGGCGGACTTCTGCTGGCGGTCAGTGAAATTTGCGGGGGATTTCTGCCGGATATCGCAGTACGCATTATCGGAATTGCAGATATTATCTGCCTGACGCTATTTGTTTTTTTATTTGTATTAGGTCACCTCTATAAACCTCATGTGAGCGATAATGGGCAGTGCGCGCCATCTTCGTCTGTCAACAAGCGAAATTTCTGATGTGACGGCGTCCATGCCGTCACTCGGTTATTTCGCTCTGCAACATCGTGTTGCACCTCCTCGTAAGGCATACAGCCTTACTTCGTCGGCTTTCCTAGAATCTGGCACACTCTGCCCATTTTTGCTTTTCACACCGGTTTTTAGAGGTTCCCATTAGTAAGCAGGAAATAAGGGAGTAATTATTATGGAAAACAACTACTGCGTAAGAACAAGAGGTCTTACGAAAAAATACAGCAAATTCACGCTGGGAGCGCTCGACCTGGATATCCCGGAAGGCTTTTCCACCGCGCTCATCGGTGCAAACGGAGCGGGTAAAACCACGCTTATCGACATACTCTGCGGAGTTACCCACCGCACAGACGGCGAGGTAACGTACTTCGGAGACAGCAGGGATATTTCCGACCCGAATCTGCGGGAGCGCATAGGATACTGCGCCAGCAGCGCGTTTTTCCCGCTGGGATTCACTGCGAAGGACATCGCGGTATCGATGGAGATAGCCTACAAGAGCTTCGACAGAGCAAAATTCACCGAGCTGTGCGAGAAATTCGAGGTGGACAGCGAAAATACCAAAAAGCCCCGCCCCATGCATAAGCAGTCCGACGGAAACCGCATGCGCACATGCCTGGCTTCGGTGTTCGCCCGCAGCACTGAGCTGCTGGTGCTCGACGAGCCGGGAAGCTCCCTCGACCCGCTCATGCGCGACAGGCTCTGCGACCGCATGCGCGAATACCTCGACGACGGCGACGGAAGAAAGTCGATCATCTTCTCCACCCACAACATCGCCGACATGGAAAACGCCGCGGACTACGCCGTTTTCATGGATAAGGGGCATGTCATCGAGCAGGGATTCATCGAAGAACTCAAGGAAAAATACATAGTGGTAAGCGGCGACGCAGAAAACTGGGAGCAGGCGAAATCTCTCCTCATGAGCGGAAGCCACAACCGCACCACGTTTGACGGACTGGCTCTTTCTGAAAACTCGGAAGCGCTCGCCGCGCTGAACGCGGAAACCGCCGCCCCTACCCTTCAGCAGCTCAGCGTTGGTCTGCTGAAATACGCGGAGGAACACAGATGAAAAAGTACATACAGTCGTACAGGCTGTTTTTCGGGAACTGTCAGATACGGTCGATAGTGTCATTTGCGGCGGTCATCTCAGGACTGACAGTACTGTGCGGGATAATAGGCTGCTTCCCGATGAATGAGTTCCTCACCGGACTGGCTGAGGGCGTATCCACAATGCTGAGCAGCCTGAGTGCAGTTTTCGGGCTGATATTCATGAATGCGCTGTATCAGTACCTTTCACCGGTGACGCCCGGTCATAAATACTACGCTTCCCTGCCGGACGGAGCAGCCCATTTCCGGCGCGCCATAGCTGCGGGAAATCTTTTCGGAATAATCACCGGGCTGGGTCTTCTCGCCCTGATAAGCGTGGCATACAAGCTCATCGGTATTAATAACAATTTCGTATTTTTCGGGGTGACGCTGCTTTTCATCGCCGCCGGAGTATGTAATTTCATGGGGTTCATCAGGAACAACACGGCGCGCATTATAGTTATGATGGGCGTTTTTTGCGGGTTCGGGTTCCTGGCAGGATTCTTCGGGTTCCTGGCGGACGCAGAAGACAGCCAAACGACCCGGCTTGATCCCCTGTTCAGCAGCGCCGGAATAACCGTGACCGTCGGAGTGGTTGCGGCGGCAGTATTTGCAGCGGGGCTTATTTACGCGCTCGCAGTCGCAGAAAAGAAATGGGGTGAATCCCAGTGACAGATCTGAAGCTGCTTTTTTCACGGTATTTCTCGCATAAGAGGATACTCATTGGAGTGGCCGCGTTCTTCCTGCTGATGATGGCTGCGGTAATGCTGTTTCATGAGGATCCCGGCGGCGACCCTGCCGACTTCATTATGTGCAAGTTCAGCGCGCTGATGCCGATGATGATGGCGGTGTGCCTGCCCGTTATCTTCATGGTTCAGGACACTATAGGGAACCGCTTTATGCGCTCCGTCCCCTGCGCCGACAAGCTCTACACGCGCGGCATACCGCTGTTTTCCATGCTAGTGCCGCTTGGCTGGAGCGTGCTTTCAAATGCAGTCTACGCGGCGTTTATCCTGCTCACCGGACGTGATGTCAGCAATATTTCCGACATGCTGGTGATGACTGCATTGTTCGGCGGGATATTCGCGCTGGGCGGCTGTATCGTAATGTGCATACGGTTCGCCGCGCTATTCTTCGTGGTGTTCTATGCGCCGTTTTTTCTGGTGATGATAACCGTCAGTTCGTCTGCAAATGAATATGGCTACGGACTTCCGCTGTGGACGTCGGCGCTGATATGCTGCGGAAGCTTCCTTGCAGCATTCGTTATCGGACTTATTATATCCACCATCGCCTACAAAAAGGGAAATTTCCGGGAAACTCCTGCGCCTAGGGCAAGCGTTTAATGTTAGACTTCGGCGAATGCGAAACATTCACACAATTTTCACAAATGCCACATCATAAATTCACCCACAGCGGATATACCTAATATTACGGAAATGGAACCGAGGTTCTGTTCCATGAATACGACACCGTTCATTTTCATATAATTACCAACCAAACCAGCACCAAACCCCTGTGAGAGATCACAGGGGTTTGGTGTTTCCGGCAGATGTTTCGTTTATCGGAGCCGCAGAATCCCTTTCAAAAGCGGAGTTTGAATTTTTAAGTAAAAAAATAAGAATTTTTAAGTAAACATGCACATGATAAATTCGAAAGATTTAGTCAAAAACACTATTGAATTCTACGCGGATATTTGATATACTAGTAATCAATGAGGGCGGAATTTCCGCACCGGTAAATAAAATAACAGAGAGGTACACACATGAGCTTAGAAATCTTTGGTCAGAGCATTCCTAACATGCCCTGGCAGGACAGACCCGAGGGCTGCAAGGACGTTATCTGGCGTTACAACGCTAACCCGATCATTCCCCGCGACCTGCTTCCCACCAGCAACTCCATCTTCAACTCCGCAGTAGTTCCCTTCGAAAGCGACAAGGGTCACTTCGCAGGCGTATTCCGTGTTGACGACAAGGAAAGAAACATGGCTATCCACGCTGGTTTCTCCGAGGACGGCATCCACTGGAACATCAACCCTGAGAAGGTAGAGTGGATCAACGACGATCCCGAGACCGCAGAGGCTAATCCGTGGCAGTACGGCTACGATCCCCGCTGCGTATGGATCGAGGACAGATTCTGGATCACCTGGTGCAACGCATACGGCTGGAAGCCCACTATCGGCGTGGGCTGGACCAAGGACTTCAAGGAATTCCACCAGATGGAGAACGCATACCTGCCCTTCAACAGAAACGGCGTTCTGTTCCCGAGAAAGATCAACGGCGAGTATGTAATGTTCTCCCGTCCTTCCGACTCCGGTCACACTCCTTTCGGCGACATGTACCTGTCCCACTCCAAGGATATGACATACTGGGGCAAGCACAGACACGTTATGGCTCCTGACCGCGGCTGGGAGTCCAAGAAGATCGGCGCAGGTCCTATCCCGATCGAGACCAGCGAAGGCTGGCTGGTATTCTACCACGGCGTTCTCGAGAGCTGCAACGGCTTCGTTTACAGCTTCGGTGCCTGCATTCTCGACAAGGATCAGCCCTGGAAGGTTAAGTACCGCTGCCGCGAGTACCTCATCAACCCGCGCGAGATCTACGAGACCGTTGGCGACGTTCAGAACGTTACATTCCCCTGCGCAGCTCTCTGCGACAAGGACACCGGACGTATCGCTATCTACTACGGCTGCGCTGATACCTGCGTAAGCATGGCATTCTGCTACGCTGAGGAAGTTGTTGAGTACGTAAAGGCTCACTCCAACAAGTATTAATAACTGATACAACATCAAAGCCCCTTCCCAGACGGAGAGGGGCTTTTTTTAAATTCGGAATTCGGAATTCAGAATTCGGAATTATGGTATCGCTTCGCGATAATTTTAAAATTAACAAAGACGAAAAGCGCCATGTAAGTTGACGTGTTCCAAATTATTCGAGTATTATCGTGAACGGACCGTCGTTGACTAAACTTACCTTCATGTCCGCGCCGAATTCTCCTGTCTGGACGTTCGGGATATCACGGCGGCAGACCTCGCAGAAGTACTCGTAGAGGCGGTTGGCTTCGCCCGGCTCCTTCGCCATCAGGAAGTTCGGACGGTGCCCCTTTCGGGTGTCGGCGTACAGCGTGAACTGCGATATTATAAGCAGCGAGCCGCCTACGTCCTTCAGCGAGAGATTTATCTTGTCGTTCTCGTCCGAGAATATCCGCAGACCTATCATCTTCGCCGCGAGCCGTTCGCAGTCATTCTCGGTGTCCTCCTTGCCAACTCCGAGCAGAACCAGGAACCCCTTTCCTATCTCGCCGACGGTCTTTCCGTCTACCTTTACGTCCGCCCTTTCACAGCGCTGTATCACTAATTTCATAATGTACCTCCGGTATTGATGTTACTTTGATTATAACATTATCCCGGTGATTTGTCCAGTCCCTCCAGTATTTCGGCGCGGTAAATGTCGCCGAACGGAATTTTCCGCCGGACTATGCACAGGCTCCGGAACACTGGGTCGAATTCCGACACCAGCCCCTCCGCCGTTTCATAGTGATCCTTGTCGTAAAACACGACCCTCAGCATAACTCCCCGCGTCGTTTTCCCGAGCACATCGGAAAGTTCCTGCGCGTCGTCCTCGGAAAGCTCCCGGCGCGGCTCCTTTACGCGCTCCTGCTCCCTTATGAAGTCGTAGTAGCCCCTGAGCGACGCGAACGGCATGAACTGCCGCGCTCTGTCTGCGTGACGTCTTGATTCAGCCCCCATTGTGACCTCCCACCATGTTGTTGCGGCGTATTCCGGTGGCCTTCTCCTGAAGGCTCATCGCCTTTATCAGGGAGTTTTTACCGAACCGCCGCTTGATGTCTATTATTGCATTCTGCATGTTCTTTTCCTTTTCCTCCGCCGCGGGATCCATGAACAGGTCAAAAGTGGAATACACGTCCTCCACCAGCCCGCCAAGCCCGATGTTTATGCTGCGTATCGGATATTTCCGGCGGGTGGTGTCGTTATAGAGCCTGACGAATTCCTCCGTCAGCTTCCGGCGTGACCCGGTGAACCCGCTGAGTTTCCGTGTGCCGCCGGTCGGCGGGAATACGTCCTTTGAATACCCCACGGTCAGCGACACCGACCCCGCCGCCAGCTTTTTCTCCACCAGCTCGAGTATCAGGGTGTCTACCATCTCTTTCATGACGATGAACGCGTTATCCGCGCTGTAATCCTCGAAAAGTATCTGACCGTTCGACAGCGACTTCGTTTTCGACTCATAGGCGTGTATCTCAGCCATTGTGCACGGCTCCCTGCCGTGGGCGTGGTCTATCAGAAACTCAGCATTCACGCCAAACTCCTTGTAGAGAATATCCTCGTTCATCTTGGCGACTCCGCCCATGTCGTACACGCCGTATTTCGCAAGACGGCGCGCAACGCCGCTTCCGACGTTCCAGAAATCGGTTATCGGGCGGTGAGGCCACAGCTTTTCGCGGAATTCCTTCTCGTCGAGCCAGCCTATGTGATCCGGGACATGCTTCGCGGTGATATCCAGCGCGACTTTTGCAAGGAACAGATTGGTCCCGACTCCGGCGGTGGCGCAGATGTGGGTTTCTTCAAAGACCGCGTTCATCAGGGTCTGCGCGAGCTGCTTCGGAGAAGTATTGTACATGGCGAGGTACGGCGTTGCGTCGATGAAGCATTCGTCGATGGAGTAAACGTGGATATCCTCCGGGCTGATGTACCTGAGGTACACTCCGTACACCTGCGCCGATACCTCCATGTACCTTTTCATGCGCGGCATGGCGGTGATGTACTGGACGCCGGGAGGAATCTCGAATATACGGCAGCGGTTACGTATCCCCAGAGCCTTCATCGCTGGGGTTATCGCTAGACATATCGCGCCGTTCCCCCTGGAGGGGTCTGAAACCACAAGGTTGGTCGTGAACGGGTCAAGGCCTCTGTCGGCGCATTCCACCGAGGCGAAAAAGCTTTTAAGATCTATGCACATAAATATGTTCTGCTCCATCGTTCCGCCTCCGATTCATCTGTTTACAATATTATGAACTTTCATATTTTTATTATACACGAACTTTGCCCGTCTGTCACTGGTAATTGTAACCGAATATCCGGCAGAAATATATTCACTATCAACAAATATATGAACAAATCTTTTCTGACGCCGAAACGGCTCAGCACTTGATTTTTTTATCGAATTATGATATACTATAAAATATGTATTTAAAGGGATTTAAAGTACACATCATGGCGGAAAATGTAGCATATCTGTCCTGATTTGTTATGATATCGTGACGTTTAGGTAAAAGTACACAAAAATTGAATCTGAAAATGTGAATTATCAATGCTTTTTATCATTGACAGATTTTGAATTAAAGGTTATTATATTATTGCAAAGAAAAATTCATGCCGCATTGATTTCCTACAAATGGGAAGTGATGCAAAACGGCGTGCTTTGTGAATCGATGCTGCTTTCGCAGCGTGATTCCGAAGTATGAACATGGAAAGGAAGAAACACAAAATGAAAAATGTTTGGAAGAAGGTTGCAGCTCTGACAATGGCTGCGGCAATGACAGTTCCCTTCGCAGGCTGCTCCAACAACGCAAGCAGCTCTTCTGCAGCTGGCGATTCCTCTGCGGCTGGCGATTCCTCCGCGGCTGATGGCAGCACCACAGCAGGCGGCACACTGGTAATCGGCGGTATCGGCCCGATCACCGGTGCAGCAGCAGTTTACGGAAACGCAGTTAAGAACGGCGCTCAGCTCGCAGTAAACGAGATCAACGCTAACGGCGGCGTAAACGGCATGCAGCTCGAGCTGAACTTCCAGGACGACGAGCACGACCCTGAGAAGTCCGTAAACGCATACAACACCCTGAAGGACGCTGGCATGAAGCTCCTCGTTGGTACAGTTACCTCCGCTCCCTGCGTAGCAGTAAGCGCTGAGGCTGCAAAGGACAACATGTTCCTGCTTACTCCGTCCGGTTCCTCTCTGGACGCTATCTCCGCAGGCGACAACTGCTTCCGCGTATGCTTCACCGATCCTGGCCAGGGTAAGATCGCTGCTGACTACATCGCTGATAACTCCCTTGCTACCAAGGTTGGTATCATCTACGACAGCTCCGACGTATACTCTACCGGTATCCTCGACGGCTTCAAGGCTGAGGCTGCTGAGAAGGGTCTTGAGATCTCCGCTGAGGAAGCATTCACAGCAGACGCAAAGACCGACTTCTCCGTACAGATCCAGAAGGTAATGGACAGCGGCGCTGACCTGCTCTTCCTCCCGATCTACTATCAGGAAGCATCCCTTATCCTCCAGCAGGCTAAGTCCGCCGGCATGGACATGACAGTATTCGGCGGCGACGGTCTGGACGGTCTTATCGACCAGCTCGGCGACAAGGTTGACATCGCTCAGGACGTTCTGGTTATGACTCCTTTCGCAGCTTCTTCTCCTGATGAGAAGTCCGCTAAGTTCACCGCAGCTTACGAAGAGCTGACAAACGGCGAAGTTCCGATCCAGTTCGCAGCAGACGCTTACGACGCAGTTTACGCTATCAAGCTCGCCCTTGAAAAGGCTGGTGTTAACGACGCTTCCATGAGCGCTTCCGATATCTGCGACAAGGTAAAGGTTGCCATGACCGAGATCACCCTTGACGGCGTTACAGGTTCCACCACATGGACCGCTGACGGTGAGCCGACAAAGGCACCTCAGGTTATGAAGATCACCGTAACTGACGGCGTAGGTTCCTACGTTTCCGCTCAGTGATCAAGTGATCATCTGAACTAAAACACAAATTCAGACCCGTATGTATGGTTTCCCCGGATTTTTTCAGGAGAAACCGTACGGGTCTTATTTGTATAATTAAGGCTATTTTTACGGCAGCTACACTGCCGTAGATCAAAGTAAACCCGGAACTGAGTTTATTTTGATATGCGGCAGAATAAATTTCCGAAAGGAGAAGGTTCTTTATGAGCTTTATTTCTTACCTCATCAGCGGAATAAGCCTCGGAAGCATCTACGCGCTCATCGCGCTCGGATATACGATGGTTTACGGCATTGCAAAAATGCTGAACTTCGCACACGGCGATATCATCATGGTCGGCGGATACGCAGTATTTACCGCTATGTCCACGGCATGGTGTCCGGTATGGCTCTCGGTCATTATCGGCATCGTGGTCTGCACGGTGCTCGGCGTCGTGATCGAAAAGGTGGCTTATAAGCCGCTCAGAAACGCGCCTCCCCTTGCAGTGCTCATCACCGCCATCGGCGTCAGCTACCTTCTCCAGAACCTCGCACTGCTGATTTTTGGTTCCGCAGCGCAGAATTTCACGTCTGTTGTCGACGGCATGCCGCCGTTCCTCATTGTAACGGATAACGGAGCGCAGTTCTTCACGGCAGCGGAGCCTGGCGTGCGCACCTCCCTCAAGGTTTCAATGGAGACATTCCTCTCCATAGTGGTTTCGCTCATAATCATGGCTGCGCTTACATGGTTCATCAACAAGACCAAGGCCGGCAAGGCCATGCTTGCCGTCGCCGAGGACAAGGGCGCTGCGCAGCTCATGGGTATCAACGTAAACGGTACTATCTCCCTTACATTCGCGATCGGCTCCGCGCTGGCGGGCGTTGCGAGCGTGCTGATGTGCTCAGCTTATCCGCAGCTCAGCCCGTATACCGGCTCTATGCCTGGTATCAAGGCGTTCGTTGCGGCGGTATTCGGCGGTATCGGCTCCATTCCGGGAGCGATGATCGGCGGCGTACTGCTGGGAATAATCGAGCAGCTTGCAAAGGCGTACATATCCTCACAGCTTTCTGACGCGATAGTGTTCCTCGTGCTGATAATAGTTCTGGTGGTAAGACCCACCGGCATTCTCGGCAAGAAGATCCGCGAAAAGGTTTAAGGGGGCGGGAACATGACAAAGACAACAAAGAACAACTTCATAACCTGCGGCATCACCCTCGGATTGTTCGTCATTTTCGGCGTACTCTCAATGACCGGCGTTCTCGGCAGCCAGTATTCCGGACTGCTCATACCGATAGGTATTTACATTATCCTCTCCATCTCGCTGAACCTCACGGTCGGTATTCTCGGTGAGCTTTCCCTCGGCCATGCGGGATTCATGTGCATCGGTGCTTACGTCGGCGGCATATTCTCGCTGATGACCGAAGAAAGCATCAACCCCTCCTGGCTCAGAATGATACTTGCACTGATAGTCGGCGGTATCGCAGCGGCGATATTCGGTATACTCATCGGTATCCCGGTACTGAGGCTCCGCGGCGACTACCTCGCTATCGTAACTCTCGGATTCGGTGAGATAATCAAGGCGCTTGCCAACAACATCTACCTCACAATGGACAAGAACGGTCTGCACTTCAGCTTCGCTGCGGCTGTCGCCGACGCCGACAAGGAGACCAGCAAGGTAATACTCGAGGGCGCAAAGGGAATCAAAGCCCCGCAGGATACTAACCTCGTGCTCGTGGTCATCGTGCTGATGATATGCATGGTTATCCTGATGAATTTCATCAACTCCCGCGCCGGACGCGCCTGCATGGCAGTCCGCGACAACTACATCGCGGCTCAGTCGGTTGGTATCAACGTTACCAAGTTCAGACTTATGGCGTTCACTCTTTCTGCGGCTATCGCGGGCGTTGCCGGAGTTCTGTACTCGCACTCACTCACAATGCTGGCTCCGAAGAAGTTCGACTACAACCTGTCGATACTGATCCTGGTATTCGTGGTGCTCGGCGGTCTGGGAAGCCTGCGCGGTTCCGTTATCGCGACCATTATCCTCTACGCCCTGCCTGAGATATTCCGTGAGCTCGGCGACTACAGAATGCTCATCTACGCTATCGTTCTGATACTGATGATGATATTCAACAATGCGCCTGCGTTCATAGCACTGCGCGAAAGAATAGGCATTTCCGCACCGGTCCAGAAGATAAAGGGAATTTTCACACGCGGGAAGAATACAGCGGGAGGTGCGGACAATGGCTGAGACTAACAACATTCTCGAGGTCAAGAACCTCTCGATACAGTTCGGAGGTCTGCGCGCGGTAGACGGTCTGAACATGACTATCCGAAGGGGCCAGCTCTACGGTCTTATCGGACCTAACGGCGCCGGAAAAACCACCGTGTTCAACATGCTGACCGGCGTGTACAAGCCTACGGCGGGAACTATCCTCCTGGACGGCGAAAACATCACCGGAAAGCCTGCGATAGCTATCAACAAGGCTGGTATCGCAAGAACCTTCCAGAATATCCGCCTGTTCAAGAACATGAGCGTTCTCGACAACGTAAAGGCGGGACTTCACAACCACACGAACTACACCGCGATAGAAGGCGCACTGAGACTCCCCCGCTACTTCAAGGAGGAGAAGCGCATAACCGCAAAGGCTCTGGAGCTGCTCAAGGTGTTCGAGCTTGACGGAGAGGCGCAGCAGCTTGCAGCGAACCTCCCCTACGGCAAGCAGAGAAAGCTCGAGATAGCACGTGCGCTCGCCACCGACCCGAAGCTGCTGCTTCTCGACGAGCCGGCAGCCGGAATGAACCCGAACGAGACAGCAGAGCTTATGAACACTATCCACTTTGTACGCGACGAGTTCAAGATGACGATACTGCTCATCGAGCATGACATGAAGCTGGTCTCCGGCATCTGCGAGGAGCTGACCGTGCTCAACTTCGGTCAGGAGCTGGCACAGGGCGAGACCTCTGCGGTGCTCAACGACCCGAAGGTCATCACCGCATATCTTGGAGAATAAGGAGGAAACGCTCATGTCAATGCTGTCAATAAAGGACTTACAGGTATATTACGGCGCGATAAACGCAATAAAGGGCATTTCCTTCGACGTTGAGCAGGGTGAAATAATCGCCCTCATCGGCGCAAACGGCGCAGGAAAGACCACGATACTCCACACCATCACCGGACTTGTTCAGGCAAAGCACGGTTACGTTATGTTCGGCGGTAAGGATCTCACCAAGACCCCCGCGCACAAGATAGTTTCAATGGGAATGGCGCACGTTCCCGAGGGACGCCGCGTATTCGCGCAGCTTTCCGTGCTGGAAAACCTCATGCTCGGAGCCTACACCCGCAAGGATAAGGCTGAGATACAGGAATCCCTGAAGCACGTGTTCAAGCGTTTCCCGAGACTTGAGGAGCGCCGCGGTCAGATGGCAGGTACTCTATCCGGCGGCGAGCAGCAGATGCTCGCTATGGGCAGAGCGCTGATGTCCAAGCCGTCGATAATCCTGATGGACGAGCCGTCGATGGGACTTTCTCCGCTGTACGTCAGCGAAATTTTCGATATTATCCAGGAGATAAACAAGAGCGGCACGACCGTGCTTCTCGTTGAGCAGAACGCTAAGAAGGCGCTTTCCATCGCAAACCGCGCGTACGTTCTGGAGACCGGAAAAATCGTGCTTTCCGGCGACGCTCACGAGCTGATGAATAACGATTCCGTCAAGAAGGCATATCTGGGTGAATAACAGGAGGGCGTCATGGAAAAGTTTACAGTAACTATCGCACGCGGCTTCGGCAGCGGCGGCAGAACCATCGGCAAAATGCTCGCCGATAAGCTCGGCGTGAAGTTCTACGATAAGGAGCTTATCAGAATGGCGTCTGACGCCAGCGGTATCAACGAGGCTCTTTTCGGTCAGTCCGACGAAAAAACGAAGAACAGCGTTTTCGGAAAGCCCGGGGTTTACAAGGGCGAAGTGATAGCTCCCGAAAAGTCGGGGTTCATCTCCGAGGAGAACCTGTTCAACTATCAGGCTATGGTGATAAAGCAGATAGCTTCTGAGGGTTCCTGCGTAATAGTAGGCCGCTGCGCCGACTATGTGCTCAAAGGAGATCCGTCCGTTATCCGCGTATTCATCTACGCCGATGATGAGACCTGCGTAAAGAACGCCGCGGAGGTAAAGGGCATAGTAGACCGCAAGGAAGCACTCAAGACCATCGCCGCCACCGACAAGGAACGCGCCGCATACTACAAGGCTCACACCGGCAGAGAATGGATAGACGCAAGGAACTACGATCTGTGCCTTAACAGCGGAGACCTGGGCTTTGAAAAGTGCGTTGATATCATCACGGATTTCATCAAAATCAAGCTCGGCTGAACAAGCCGGATTATCTAGTAAAATAAGGGGCTGTAAAATTACAGCCCCTTATTTTTATAATGCTTCGAGTTCCTTTAACCGATGGTAGACCTCCCCAGCGGGAAGTCCCATCACGTTGTAATAATCACCCTCGATACGCTTTACAAGCAGCGCTCCGCGCCCCTGAATACCGTATGCGCCCGCTTTGTCCATAGGTTCCCCGGTGGCGGTGTAATCCGCTATTTCCTGAGCCGTCAGCGGGTAGAACTCCACAAGAGTTTCCTCGGCAAAGGTGACGGAGGTTTTCGGTGTTATCAGGGTCACGCCGGTGAAAACGCTGTGTACTCTGCCTGAGAGGCGTCGAAGCATTTCCGCTGCGTGCTCCTGGCTTTTCGGCTTGCCGAGGATCTCTCCGTCTGTCGCTACGATCGTATCGGCGGCTACTATTGTATCCGTGATGTTTCCGTCCGGGAACTTACGTGCGGATATCTCCTCCGCCTTCTGCTTTGAAAGCAGCATGACAGCCTCCCGCGGGGATATCCCGTCGGGAAGCGATTCTTCTCCCTGCGCAGGCATGACCTCGAATTCCGGGCAGAACAGCCCGAGAAGCTCGCGGCGGCGCGGTGACTGGCTCGCAAGTATCATCACTTCTTACCGTGAGTGGTGTGCTCCGGCTCGTAGGGGTGCTGTGCGCCGTAGATATCGTTGTAGTTCTTTATGCACTGCTTGATGACCTCCACAGCCTGCTTCTGACCCATTACTTCGTTGACTGCGGTCTCCTTGCCCTCAAGCTGCTTGTACACTGAGAAGAAATGGCGCATTTCCTCAAACAGATGGCTGGGGAGCGCTTCGATTCCTCTGTATGCGTTGTAGGTAGGATCCTCGAACGGTATCGCGATGATCTTTTCGTCGTTCTTGCCGTTGTCAAGCATTGTGATAACTCCGATGGGGTAGCACTGAACCAGCACCAGCGGGTCTATAGGTTCGTTGCAGAGTACCAGTACGTCCAGCGGGTCGCCGTCATCCGCGAGGGTGCGCGGGATAAATCCGTAGTTGGCGGGGTAGTGCGTGGAGGTGTACAGAATGCGGTCGAGCACGATCAGACCGGTCTGCTTGTCCAGCTCGTATTTCTTCTTGCTTCCCTTTTCGATCTCGATAACCGCCATGAAGTCGTTGGGGGTGATCCTGTCAGGATTGATGTCATGCCATATATTCATATTGTCAGTCTCCTTTTAATAGATTTTGCTGATTTTATTATACAACATCGCCGCCGTATTTTCAAGGGCTTATTTTCTAAAATTTCGTCACCGCAGGGAGAGTTTATACATATTATGGTACTGACCACAGAGGACAGCGTTCAGGAGGTGCGGTATGGGTGACATTCTGTTTATCGGCGGCGACAGGCGCATGATCTGCGCAGCGGAGCTTATCTCGCAGAGCGGCGGAGTATGCGCGGTCGGGCTGGGCGGCGATTTCCCTGAGCCTGAAAACCAGTCGGGCGGATATGAGCGGATAGTGCTTCCCGTGCCGTTTTCCCGGGACGGTGAGAACATCACCGCTCCGCTCTCTGAAAGACCGCTTCCGCTGGAACTGCTTACAGACTACGCCGCCGCGGGAGCGCGGATTTTTTCCGGCGGAACCTCCACAAAGCTGGAGGCGCTGTGTGAAACTCACGGGCTTCAACTGGTGAACTACATGGCGGCAGAAGAGCTGACGCTTAAAAACGCACTGCTGACCGCCGAGGGAGCCGTATCTCTGCTGATCAGCGGATATGATGGCGCACTGTTTGATTCCACCGCCGTTATCACCGGGTACGGCAGGATAGCAAGGTATCTGGCGCGTCTGCTTCAGGCGTTCCGGTGCAGAGTTACGATCGCGGCGCGAAGCCCGCTCCAGCGGGAAGCGGCACTGCTCGACGGCTTGTGTACTCTCCCCGTGACCCTCGCCGGGCTTGCCGCGGCAGGCGCCGATCTCGTAATAAATACCGTTCCCGCGTGTATCCTGACGGAGGAATGCTTCAGCAGAATGCGCTCCGGCGCCGTTTACATGGAACTCGCGACCCGCTCGGAGGCTCCGGAAAAGGAGTGGGCGGAGACTCGCGGTGTGAAATACATTGCTGCGGGAGGGCTTCCCGGGAAGTTCTCCCCCAGGACAGCCGGCGAAGCAATCGCGCGTGCTGTCATCTCCGCGGAGCATTCGTAAGCGCCTGCGGAAACCATTGAAAGGAGGAATCCGCCTGAAATACGGCGGTATCATATATGACCGACATTTCAAAGCTCTCGGGGCTGAAGGTCGGGGCGGCGGTGTGCGGGTCGTTCTGCACATTCTCCCGGGCGTTCCGGGCGTTATCGGAGCTTGTGGCAGCCGGCTGCGACGTTACCCCGATAATGTCGACCTGCGCCTACACCACCGACACCCGATTCGGCACAGCCCAGGAACACGCCGCGCGGCTGTTCGACATCACCGGCAAAACTGTGCTGCACGAGATCACCACCACAGAACCTATAGGCCCAAAGAAAATGTTCGACGTGCTGCTTGTCGCGCCCTGCACCGGAAATACTCTAGCGAAGCTTGCAGCGGGGATCGTTGATACACCTGTATGCATGGCGGTAAAGAGCCATCTCCGCAATCAGCGCCCGGTGGTTATCGCGGTGTCGACAAATGACGCGCTTGCAGGCGCCGCCAAGAATATCGGCACGCTGCGGAATTACCGGAACTTCTACTTTGTTCCGATATTCCAGGACGATCCGGTAGCAAAGCCGTTTTCCATGATATCCGATTTCAACAGGATACCCCAGACGATAGAAGCGGCGCTTTCCGGCGTGCAGATACAGCCGATGATCACCACTGTGCAGTAAGTACAGCGAACTTACGGAACTCTGAAAAGCTGACGTACCATTACAAAATGCAGTGGAGATATCTTGATTCAGATTGTATTTACTAAAGGTCGCCTCTAAACATAAACGGGCAAGTTTTTGACTTGCCCGTTTATTGTGGTGTTACAGCGTACCTGCTGATCATGTCCTTGCTGATCCGGCAATTTTCCCGGCAATGAACAACATGGCGGTTACGCATATGAAAATAAGCACGAAAAAGTTGATCTCCTCGTTCCAGCGGAGCATCAGGACAGCGGCGTCGCCAACTACAGCCGCGCAGAACGGCGCTGCCGGGAACTGGTACTTTCCGTCCCCCTCATAGAACCCCCTGAGCATAACCGTGAACATTACGACCATTCCCGCTGAAACGATGATCTCCAGAGGAATGAACAGCGCGGAAAGCTCGATCGACGTATGATACACGACAGGTATCGACATGGAAAACGCCACGATATAACCGAATGACAGCCACCTTATAACTCCTCCGCCGAGCGCCTTTACGCGCTGGGCAGTATGTATCGCCATAGAAATAAGTATCATTCCATAAGCGGCGAACTGAATCGGCGGTATCGTGCCATCAGTATGCACCATTCCGCCCAGAAGAAGTATACCGGCTGCTATTGCAAGCTTTCCGAATACGCTTTGTTCTGGTTTGTCAGATGAGCGTGGTTTTGCCGTAAAGCGTACTTTCAGGAACATATACGTATATGCTCCGATTATCGCCGCCGCCGTAAGCACGCTCATATATAAATCAAGCAGGTCATAGCCGGCTATGTCGCTCGTAAGCACCGTCGCAAGGCTTATGATCCGTTCGATGGTGAGAATCAGAAAATACAGCATGAGAAATACAAATTTTGCCTTGTCAGATTTCCTGGTCATATTAAACATCTCCTTTCAGGTATATTATAACATATTATTTTTCAAAAATCAATAGTGATTACGACTTTTATTTTTTTGAAAGAAAATATTTTTTCAACTGCATTTCAGATTTTTGTGATATAATCAAATCATGAACATATAGAAAGGCAGGTATATAATATGAGAATACTGATTGCCGAGGACGAATCCATGATAAGAAAATGATCTTTGTGCGGTGTTGCCTTAACTTTCTGATTCAATTTTACAATGCAACGAGCGGATTTGCGAATTACCTGCACTTTTTTGCTTGATTTCTGCAATTTTTTATCTTCAAACTCTATCTCCATGGTAGAACCGGACATCTCAGCCGCAAAAATGCTGCCCTCACCTGAGTCTTTTTTCACATTCGTTACCCACTGCTAATGAATTGTTTACCAAAAGTTGAAAAAGCATTGTGCAATAGTACTAAATCTATTAGGGGGAAAATAGCTAAAAACATGAAAAGTCAACAAAACTATTGAAAAAAACAGGCGGTTGTGGTACAATAATAACTAGGAATTTATGGTGGGCTACGTATTTTTTATGCAGTTTTGCAATACGCCGCGCACAGATTCCGGACGGACTCCACGAGTATAACGACAGGAGGTCTTTAGATATGGCTATAATCATTCCGGAAAAATACACCGTTCCGCTGTACCTTTTCCACCAGGGCGAGAACTCGCACGCTTATGAGTTATTCGGCTCTCACCGGGAGGTACAGGACGGAAAGAGCGGCGCAGTTTTCCGCGTATGGGCTCCTAATGCGAAAACAGTAAGCGTTGTCGGCGACTTTGATCACTGGGACAGGGCTCTCCACCCGATGAACAAGATCAGCGACGGCGGAATCTGGGAGCTTTTTATTCCCGGCATTAAGCAGTACGATAACTACAAATACAGCGTTGAAAGCCCTGACGGGCTGATCAAGCTCAAGGCAGACCCCTATGGTTATCACATGGAGCTTCGCCCGAACACCGCAACCAAGTTCTACGATATCGAGGGCTTCAAGTGGACGGACAAGAAATATCTTGACGAGCTCCACGCAAAGAATATTTACGACAGCGCCGCGAATATCTATGAAGTGAACATAGGCTCCTGGCGCAAGGACGGCGAGAATTACCTCAGCTACCGTCAGCTTGCGGATAAGCTGATCCCGTATGTGAAGGATATGGGCTACACCCACGTTGAGCTTATGCCCATCGGCGAGTATCCTTACGACGGAAGCTGGGGCTACCAGCAGATAGGATACTTTGCGCCGACCTCCCGCTTCGGCACTCCGCATGACTTCATGGAGTTCGTGGACAGGTGCCATGCCGCCGGGATAGGCGTAATAATCGACTGGGTACCTGCACACTTCCCGAAGGACGCCGCAGGTCTTTATGAATTCGACGGCACGAGCTGTTATGAATACTCTGACCCTTTAAAGCGCGAGCACAAGAACTGGGGCACCCACATCTTCGACTGGGGTAAGCCTGAGGTACAGAGCTTCCTGGTTTCCAACGCGAATTACTGGATAGAGAAATACCATGTTGACGGTCTGCGCGTGGACGCCGTAGCTTCCATGCTCTACCTGGATTACGACCGCCAGAACGGCGAGTGGCGCCCCAACGCCTACGGTGGCCACGAGAACCTCGAAGCCGTGGCGTTCCTGCAAAAGCTTAATTCGGCGCTGTTCCGCGAACACCAGAACATCATGATGATCGCCGAGGAATCCACCGCATGGCCGATGGTCACAAAGCCTGCCGATATAGGCGGTCTGGGCTTCAATTTCAAGTGGAACATGGGCTGGATGAACGACATGCTCAGATATATGTCCATGGATCCGCTGTCGAGACCGTATAACCACAATCTGGTTACGTTCTCGTTCTACTATGCGTTCTCAGAAAATTACATACTCCCGATATCTCACGACGAGGTAGTTTACGGGAAATGCTCCATGCTGGATAAAATGGGCGGCCCGAGGGAATTCCGCTTCAATTCAATGCGCACGTTCCTCGGATATATGACCGCTCACCCAGGAAAGAAGCTCATGTTCATGGGTCAGGAATTCGCCCAGTACAAGGAGTGGAACTTCCAGGCCCAGCTCGACTGGGAGGTCCTGGAATTCGAACCGCACCGCGAGCTTCACGAATACGTCAAGGATCTCAACCGGTTCTACAAGGAAAACGCTCCGCTGTGGGAGTGCGACACGAGCTGGGAGGGCTTCCACTGGATCTCCAGCGAGGACAACGCAAACTCCGTGATCGCGTTCAGACGTATCGCCCGCAATAAGGACGAAATAATATGCGTATGCAACTTCCAGCCGGTAAGGCATGAAATATATGAGATCGGCGTTCCGTACTATGCGGACTACAAGGAGGTATTCAACTCTGACGACAGTAAGTACGGCGGCACAGGCGTTTCCAACGGTACAGTCACAGCGAAGGAAGAGCCGATGCACGGCGAGCAGTTCCGCATCACGCTTGATCTGCCCCCGATGGCAGTGCTGTTCTTCAAGATAAAGAACAAGCGCACTCCGCCGAGCCAGCTTCCCGCAGAGGAAGCGATTCCGGAGACCATACAGCCGGAGAAAGCTCCAGCCGAAGCGGCAGTCCCCGTGGTGCTCCCGCTGCTGAACGAGGAGAGACCGGTAGCCGATATTCCGGAAAGCCTGACTCGCTCCGCCAAGCCTGCCGAATCCGTCAGGTCAGCAGACCCGGCAGACAAAGCGCTGGAGGCTCCTGTAAATAAGAAATCTGCCGAGGCTCCAGACGAATCAGCGAAAACAGCTAACCCCGCCAAGAAAGGCGATAACCCAAACAAAATCACGGCTCAAAAGGTCGGGACAGGAGGAAATATATGAATCACATTAAAAAAGAGTGCGTTGCCATGCTGCTTGCCGGTGGTCAGGGAAGCCGTCTGTATGCGCTGACGCAGGAGATGGCAAAGCCTGCAGTTCCCTACGGAGGCAAGTACAGAATAATCGACTTCCCGCTCTCCAACTGCGTAAATTCCGGTATCGACACCGTAGGCGTTCTGACGCAGTATCAGCCGCTGGTGCTCAACGAATACATAGGCAACGGTCAGCCCTGGGGGCTTGACCGCGCTCACGGGGGCGTACACGTACTGCCGCCTTACGAGACCGCAGCAGGCAAGGCATGGTATTCCGGCACTGCTAATGCTATCTACCAGAATATCGGCTTCATCGACCGCTACGATCCCGAATATGTAGTTATCCTGTCCGGCGACCATATCTATAAGATGGACTACTCAAAGATGGTGGACTTCCACAAGCAGCACGAGGCTGACGCCACCATCGCAGTGCTTGAAGTTCCGTGGGAGGAAGCCCCCCGCTTCGGTATCATGAGCGCAAATCCCGACGGCACTATCTACGAGTTCGCAGAGAAGCCGAAGGAGCCTAAGTCAAACCTCGCTTCAATGGGTATTTATGTGTTCACATGGTCCAAGCTCCGCAAGTACCTTATCGACAACGAAAACGACGAGGGCGCAACCAAGGATTTCGGTAAGAACATAATCCCCGCAATGCTCGAGAACAAGGAAAAGATGGTAGCGTACCACTTCGACGGCTACTGGAAGGACGTTGGAACCATCGACTCCCTGTGGGAAGCTAACATGGATGTCCTCGACCCGAAGGTTCCGCTCGATCTGCTGGACGACAGCTGGAAGATCTACTCCAGAAACCCCGTAATGCCTCCGCATTACGCAGGCCCCTCCAGCCAGATCCAGAACTCCATGGTAGCAGAGGGCTGCGAGATCTACGGCATGGTAGACTTCGCGGTGCTGTTCGCAGGTGTCGTTATTGAAGAGGGCGCTATTGTCCGCGACAGTATCATCATGCCTAACACCATCATCAAGAAGGGTGCGGTCATCGAGTATTCCATCGTCGGTGAGAACTGCGTCATCGGCGAGGGCGCACATATCGGAGAACGTCCTGAGCTTATCGAGGACAAATCCCAGTGGGGCGTTGCAGTAATCGGTCATAACGTGAATGTTTCCGACAAGGCTGTTGCACCTCCTAAGGCTATGATCTCCAAAGATATATAAGAAAGGATGTTTTTGATATGGCAAGTATGGGTAATGTTTTAGGACTTATTTTTGCTAATATGCATGAAGAGAACCTTCCCGAGCTGACCAAGGCAAGAGCTATGGCGAGCGTTCCCTTCGGCGCCAGATACCGCCTTGTTGATTTCCCGCTTTCCAGCATGGTAAATTCGGGAATCACTCAGGTGGGCATAATCACTCAGGCTAAGTACTACTCCCTGATGGATCACCTCGGAATGGGCAGTGAGTGGGATCTCGCAAGAAAGACCGGCGGTCTGCATATCCTCCCGCCCTACGGCAGAAGCGACAACGGCGTTTACAGAGGCCGTCTTGAGGCTCTCGCAGGCGCTGCGGAATTCATTCATGAATCCGGCGCTGAGTATGTTATCATGTCCGACAGCAATGTTGTTGCGAACATTGATTTCAAGCCGATAATCGAGTTCCACGAGAAGAAGGGCGCAGACATCACCTGCGTTTACGGAAAGGGCGTTTACGACGCAGACCGTACCTCCAGATTCACAGTTCTCGGCGTTGACGATAACGACGTGGTATACGATGTGCTCTCCAGACCTTCCATCAGCGGCGAAGTAAAGCCCACTCTGAACATCTACGTTACAAGGCGCGACTTCCTGGAGAACATCATTCGCGAGAGCGAGTGCCGCAGCCTTTACAGCTTTGAGACTGATATTCTCCAGCACAAGCTGCATGATTTCAAGATATTCGGCTACAAATACGACGGCTATTTCGAGATAATCGACAGCATGAAGACCTTCTACAAGGCTAACAACGACATGATGAACCGTGACATCTGCCACGAGGTATTCTCCATGAACAAGCCGATCTACACGAAGGTAAGAGATGTAGCTCCTGCTAAGTACGGCATTGACGCTAACGTCAAGGGTTCCCTTATCGCTGACGGCTGCATTATTGAGGGTACTGTTGAGAATTCCGTCCTGTTCCGCGGCGTAAAGGTCGGGAAGGGCGCTGTTATCAAGAACAGTATCGTTATGCAGAGCTCAGTTATTGAGGAGAAGGCTGCGTTCATTAACGGTATCGCTGATAAGGACGTTACCATCACCAAGAATCGTACTATTACCGGCTCAGCGGAGTATCCTGTGTTCATCACCAAGGGAGCTACTGTTTAAGTCGGATCTCAAAGCCGATTTCGGTGGTTAATTGAAAGTTGCGGGCAGGCGGTTAGCTTGCCCGTTTTCTGTTGTTGGGTAAACTATAATTTAGATGTGTAGTGTGCTTCCGAAACAGTCCACCGGACTGTTTCGGAGGATGGGCTCAACAAAGACAATGTGTTGCTGTGGGGG
>ERZ773200.627-NODE-627-length-35024-cov-21.144156_pt1 | contig 35024 bp, 30 predicted proteins | sample MGYA00581008_ERZ773200 | MGnify/ENA primary metagenome ERZ773200 (study PRJEB29015, sample SAMEA2737770) | human gut metagenome | biome: human gut; feature: human-associated habitat; material: faeces | place: China | collected 2012 ... | reverse complement strand
AGTCTCAATTAGTAGCTTAATTAATATGTCCAATATTTTGGGTGCATATCAAATTTTATTAAAAAATATTTAGAAATCACAAATACGAAAAAAACAGATTTAATCAATATCACAGCTTATGGTAAAACTCCGGAAGAAGCACAGATGATTTCTCAATCTGTAGCCGATAATTTCCTCACTTTGATGACGAAATTAAATAAAGAAGGAAATTCTTCTACCATTAATTTCTTAAATGATCGCATGGCTATAGCCAAAGAAGAGATGGAAACAGCAGAAAATAAATTGCAAGCTTATCAGCAGGAAAAAGGCATTTATTCTCCTGATGACCAAGCAAAAGCACTTATCGATAGACTCAGTGCCTATGATACGAATATCGCTCAGTTAGAAGCACAAGAACAAGCAAATAGTGCTAAACTTCAAGATGTGACAGGTCAATTAGAACAGCAAAATAGCTCTTTGCTTGAATACAATATTTCCGATAATGATGCTATTATGAATTTGCGTACAGCTATTGTCAATAAACAGGTAGAATTAGTCGGTCTTGAACAGCGTTATACAGAAGAACATCCAGATGTGATTCAAGCCAAACAAGAACTAGCTGAACTTAAAAGATCTTTGGATCGAGAAATTCAAAGTGCTGTAAATTCTAAGAGTGCTACACTTACACCAGTACAGGGCAATCTCTTGATGGAAAAAGTGCAGACAGAGACAGCAAAAGCAGTGACAAGTGCTTCTCTTGATGCCCTAAAATCTAAACAACAGGAAGCAGAAGGCAATATCTCCACTTTATCTGCTGATAGTGTGGAATATATGCGTCTTTTAAGAGATAAAAATATAACTTCAGAGGTATATACAAATCTTGTAAAAGCATATGAAAATACAAGGATACAAGAAGCACAAGAGTCAATGGATATCCAGATAATCGATGCAGCTAATTTGCCAAGAGAAGATATGCCAGCTAAGCCAAATAAAAAAATTATTGTAGCTATTGGTTTTGTCTTAGGCATTATGATTTCTTTTGGTTATATATTATATGCATATAATAAACGATACGGTTTATGATAAATAAAAGATAAATACAGGCGGGGGATCTTAGTGGATAATAATTTTTCTAAAAATAGAATATCTAAAATGGATAATATTGCTGCATATATATTGCCTGTGATAGTCAGTGTAGGTGATTATATAGCAATAATTCTGGCAGAGGCGATTGCTTTTTATCTTTGCAATTTCTTCATACCAGAAGGTTTCCATATGGATATTCCCAAATCATATTTTTATCTTTGGGTGCCTGCTGTATTTATCTTTTTCTTATTTTATGCAGATACGCATAAACGCATGGTACCGTATTGGGAAAAGATAAAAGATATTTTTTGTGCTAATTTTTACAGTATAATAGCAGCTATATTTATTTTATATTTAATACATGAGGATATAACGAAGATTTCTCGTTTATATGTAGTTTTATTATTTATCTTTAGTCTTGTATTTTTATATGGTATACGTCAAATTCTCATATATATTTGTAATCGTTTAGATATTCTCAAAGAGCCAGTGATTTTTATTGGTGGCGGAGAGGTAACGGAGGCAGTTATTAAATTTTATGATAATAATAGTTGTTTTGGTATAAAAGTCGTGGGAATTATTGATGATGATTTTTCTTCGGAGTATTTAAAGCAGAGATATCCACTATTTAAAGGCATAGATAAATCTGCTGAATATATAAAAAAATGTGATGTGAAGACTGTAATAATAGCAAAAACTAGATTGGATAGAAATAGTTTAAAAGAATTATTGACTAATATTCAATTTTTAGTTAGAAATGTAGCCTTTATACCGAATATAATTGGTACACCGATAGCAAATCTTGATGTAAGACGTATCTATCGAGAAGATATAATACTGTTAAATATAAAAAATAATTTAGCGTATATGCGTAATAGAATAGCAAAAAGAATTTTTGATATAATAATGGGGCTGATCATCTGTATACCAGCTGTACCGATTTTAATACTGTGTTATTTTTGGGTTAAATTTGACTCCAAAGGGCCAGTATTTTTTAATGCAAAACGAATCGGTAAAGATGGTAAGGAATTCACCTGTTATAAATTTCGCTCCATGTATATGAATTCAGATGAGATATTAGCTGATTATTTAGCGAAAAATCCTGAAGCAAAAGCAGAATGGGATGAGTTTCAAAAATTGCATGATTTTGATCCAAGGGTGACAAAAGCAGGTAGGATAATGCGTAAAACGAGTCTAGATGAATTGCCACAATTACTCAATGTACTTAAGGGAGAAATGAGTCTTGTAGGACCTAGACCATATCTTCCTAGAGAGATAGGAAAAATGGGAGAATATTATAAAATAATCATCTCTACAGTACCAGGAATAACGGGTTTTTGGCAAGTCAATGGTCGATCTGAGGTGACTTTTGAAGGCAGACTAAAGATGGATAATTGGTATATTTATAATTGGTCTATATGGATAGATATGGTATTACTTTTAAAAACGATAAAAGCAGTATTTTTCAGTAAAGGTGCAGTTTGAGGTGGATTTTAATGAATATAAAAATTTTAGTTGCTACACATAAAAAATATTGGATGCCTGAGGATGAAGTATATTTACCCATTCATGTAGGTAAGGAAGGTAAGCAAGATTTAGGATATATTGGAGATAATACAGGCGATAATATTAGTATAAAAAATCCTAATTATTGTGAGCTTACTGCTATTTATTGGGCCTGGAAAAATTTAAAAGCAGATTATATAGGATTAGTACATTATAGACGATATTTTACTAAGCATAATTTTAGAAATTGTGAAAAGAAAAAACAGGATATATTGTTGAAGAGTGATTTTGAAAATATTTTAAAAGATGTGGATATTATAGTTCCAGATAAACGTAAATATTATATTGAAACAATAAGAAGTCATTATAATCATTCATATTATGAAAAAGATTTAAATGAAACAGAAAATATAATAAAAGAAGTATATCCAAGGTATTCAACAGCTTTTAATAAAGTAATGAATCGTACATGGGCGCATATGTTTAATATGTTTGTGATGCGTAAAGATTATTTTGATGAATATTGCGAATGGTTATTCACTATTTTATTTGAATTAGAAAAACGTATAAATATTAGTAATTATACAACAATGGAAGCGCGTGTATTTGGTTTTATTAGTGAATTATTATTGGATGTTTGGTTAGAAACAAGACAAATAAAGTATAAGGAAGTAAATGTGTCTTTTATGGAAAAACAGAATTGGCTAAAAAAAGGTACGTTGTTTTTAAAAAGAAAAATAATAGGAAAATGAGAGAGGAGAAAATATATTGTTGATATATTTATTATTATTATTAATAATATTGTTATGGTTAATATCGTATATTTTTACCCAAAAAGATATATTATCTCCACCAAGTGTTTTTTGTGAAATTTTTATAGTAAGTATATTATTTTGTATTCCTAATTTAGAAAAATGGAATTTTGATATGGGAGAAAGAACTTTTTTTGTGATTTTTTTAGGAATATTATTTTTTTGTATAGGATATTTTTTCTTTTATAGTAGTAAAAAAATATTGAATAGACAATTGGTTTTACAAGAATATGAAGTTAAGAAAATTGTAATACCTGTATATAAAATGATTATATTTACTTTTATTCAGTTATTAACAATATATTTTATTTATATGGGATTAAATGAATTCCCAGGTAATACTATTTTTGAAAGAATTATGTCATATAGATTAAGTATCTTGGATAATAATGGTTATGAGAATAAAATGCCTACGTATATTATGTCATTATATACTTTTTGTTACTCTGGTATACAAGTAGTAATATATATGTTGGTTAATAATTTTAATATAAATAAAAAAATAAAAAGTTTATATATTATTAATATATTACTTATAGTAATGATGAGTTTTATGTTTGGAAATAGAACGCAGGTAATGGGAATTATGGTATATTTTATTGTGATTATGTATATATATTATTTAAGAAAAAATATGTGGAATGCAAAAATTAAATTAAAAACATATATAAAGATATTAGCGATAGTTATACTAGTTTTGATAGCATTTCCTACAGTAGGTATATTTCTTGTAGGTAGGGGAGATGAAAATTATTTTTCCCAGATGAATATTATAAATTTAGTGTGGGAACAATTATCAATATATATCGGTGCACCATTAAAATTATTAGATTTATATTTATATACAGATTATGGAATGAATTACAATTTTCCTATTGCTTTTGCAACTTTTAAAGAATTTTATACTTGGATAGGATTAAAACTAAATATATTTAGTTGGGTTAATGTAACAGAATTTGGAGGATTTAGATATGATAATGGCATTTCGTTAGGAAATGTATATACAACTTTTTTGAATTTTTTTGTAGATTTTGGTTTTATAGGAGTAATAATATTTAGCTTTATAATGGGTTGCATAATGGCATATGTTTTTATTAAAGTAAAATATAAATCTGGTATCAAAAATAGTAAGATTGATTTTGCTTTAATTATTTATGCGTATATTTTTTCTGAATTTATATTTAGTTTTTTTACAAATAGAGTATTTAGTTTGATTTTTTCATATGTTTTTTTTAAGGCTGTTATATCAATTATAATTTTCTCATATTTATTTATAGAAAAAAAAGATAAAAGGAGAAGTTGCAATGATAAGATATGATTATATTATAGTGGGTAGCGGTTTATTTGGTAGTATTTTTGCTTATGAAGCTACTAAAAAAGGAAAAAAATGTCTTGTTATAGATAAAAGAAGTCATATTGGTGGTAATGTTTACTGTGAAAATAAAGACGGCATCAATATTCATAAATACGGTGCACATATTTTTCATACAAATAATAAAGAAGTTTGGGATTATGTAAATCAGTTTGTTGAATTTAATAATTATATTAATAGCCCAATAGCTAATTATAATGGTGAGATTTATAATTTACCATTTAATATGAATACTTTTAGTAAGATGTGGAACATATCTACACCGCAAGAAGCAAAAGCTATAATTGATAAACAAAGACAAATTATAAAAGGTGAACCGCAAAATTTAGAAGAGCAAGCTATTAGTTTAGTTGGAACAGATATTTATACTAAACTTATAAAAGGTTATACAGAAAAACAATGGGGAAGGGATTGCAAAGATTTACCAGCATTTATTATAAAGAGATTACCTGTTCGTTTTACTTATGATAACAATTATTTTAATGCTCGTTATCAAGGTATTCCTATTGGTGGATATAATCAAATTATTGAAAAATTATTAGCTAATTGCGATGTAGAACTTAATGTAGATTTTGTAAAGCAAAGAGAAAAATATCAAAATATAGCAGATAAGATTGTATTTACAGGTGCTATAGATAGTTATTTTGATTATAAATTTGGTCAGCTTGAATATAGAGGATTGCGTTTTGAAACTGAAAGATTAGAGCAAGATAATTATCAAGGTGTAGCGGTTATGAATTTTACAGCTAGAGAAATACCTTATACGCGTGTTATAGAACATAAACATTTTGAATTTGGTAAACAGCCAATAACATATGTTACAAAAGAATATCCAGCAGATTGGCATCTTGGAGAAGAAGCTTATTATCCAGTAAATAATGATAAAAATCAAAAATTATATCAAAAATATCTTGAGTTAGCTAAACAAGAAAATAATGTTATTTTTGGTGGTCGTTTAGGTGAATATAAATATTATGATATGGATAAGACAATAGAGAGTGTACTTAATTTATCAAAACTTATATTGTAAATTTCGTGAAAGATTATATAATGTGGTAAAATATATTGAAGCAATAGATATTTTAAAAGATGTAATGATTATATTAATAGTTATAGATAATGTACTGAAAGTATAGTTTGAAGACAACATTTAACATTAAGTACGGATTATAATTCAATTTTTATATTAAAATAGATAATATATGGGCTTCATAAGCTTTTGTTTTTTATAATTCTAGGATTATTTATTAGTTTGTGGATTAAAAAATCTTTTAAAGTGACTAAAAAATATTTTGATTAATGGTACCATATTAAATCTTTTATTAATATTGGTTTTTATATATTATTTTATATTAATTGGAGAAATGTGTTTTTATATTATAAATAATATAAAATATATTATGCTTTTTTGAAAAATTGATGGAAGTTTATTGTATACATTTATTAATATTAGTAGATATAAGAATTTTGTTATTAAAAAATTTAAATTTTAATGATTTTTGATATATAGTAATATTACTTGGAAGTATAATATTGATTTTATGTCATATAAATTTTTTAAACATTATATGAAAGACAAAATTAATAATATTATTTGGTATTAAAAATAGATAGTTTTTTATTTTGGAGTATATAATTATGAATAATAAAGAAATTTTTTTTAGTATTATTATGCCAGTGTTTAATGCTGAAGAATATTTAAATAAGGCAATAAATAGTATTTTAAATCAGACTTTTAAAGATTTTGAATGTATATTAATAGATGATAACTCTAGTGATAAAAGTTATAGTATTTGTCTTAATTATGCTAAAAAAGATGAAAGAATAATTTTAATAAAAAATGATAAAAATATGGGTGTCTCTACTACGCGAAATAAAGGATTAGATATTGCTCAAGGAAGATATGTAACTTTTATAGATTCAGATGATTATATTGATAGAGATGTATTGTATAAAGTTTATAATAAAATAAAAAATATGGATATAGTTGTAGATTGCTTAAAATATGGAGTTATAGAAGAATATTTTGTAAAAAATAAGTTGAAATATAAGAAGAAATGTAGTTTATCAAATTTTTTTTCCGAAAATAAAAATGAAATTCAAAATGAAATCTTAAAATTAGAGCAAATTCCATTATTTGGTTATTCTTGTAATAGTTTTTATTATTTAAAGATAATAAGAGAAAATGATATAAAGTTTAGAAATTATTCTATGAATGAGGATTTTATTTTTAATATGGAATACTTTTCATTTATTAAAAATTTTTGTTTTATGAATTTTTTAGGATATTATTATGCGAAAAGAGGAAATAACAGTTTATCATCTAAAAAACAAGATAATTATTATGAGTTACATATGATGAAAATAGATAGATTTCTTAATATATGTAATAAAAGTAATAATTTAACTCAAGAAAATAAAGAACTTATTTATTGGATGTATACAAGATATGTGTATTCAGCAATTGAAAGAAATTTAGATACGGGTAACCTTAAGCAGATAATCAATGATATAAAAAATGATAATTTATATAAACAATTTTTAGCGGTGAATTTTGAAGGAATAAATAAAAAAGCAAAGGTAATGATATATTGTTTAAAATATGCTAATAATAATATATTGTTGCTTTTGATAAAATTTATTAGTTTAGTAAAAAAAAGTTTTCCTATTATTTTTGCAAAGTTTAAAGGATGAATTACTATGGATAAAAAAAAGCCTGTATATGTTTTACAAATAGGTATGACAAAAAATATAGGTGGATTAGAAACTTATTTAATGCAACAATTTGAACATATAAATAATAATATTGTTAGATATGATTTTGTAAATATTACAGGGGAATATGATATTGTTTTTTCTGATAAAATAAAACAAGCAGGAAGTAATATATATAATATATGTTCACGACATAAAAATCCAATATTACATTATTATCAATGGATAAGATTATTGAGTAAATATAAAAATAAATATAAAGCAATAGTTTTAAATGCGAATAGTTTAGAATATGTATTTCCTATATTTATTGCTAAATTTTTTGGTATAAAAATGAGAGTAATTCATTCACATAATGCTGGATTTGAAAATAAAATTGGTGTATGCAGAAAAATTTTAATTGGATTTAATAAGTTATTATTAAATTTTGGTGCTACACATTATTTAGCTTGTTCACAAAAAGCAGGAAAATGGATGTTTGGAAATAATAAAAATTTTGCATTGGTACATAATGCTATAAATGTGGATGCTTATAAATATGATTTAGAAAAAAGACAAAAAATGAGAAAAAATTTAAATTTGGAAAATAAATTTGTTATAGGGCATGTAGGACGATTTGTTTATCAAAAAAATCATAAATTTTTAATAGATATTTTTAATGAGATTCACAAAATCTTACCAGAAGCTATGCTTTTGTTGATTGGTGATGCTGTAGAAGATAAATCATATTTAAATGAAGCTAAGCAAAAAGTAAAAGAATTAAATTTAGAAGAATATGTAAGTTTTTTGGGAATACGAAATGATGTACCAGAAATTATGCAAGCAATGGATTGTTTTATATTACCATCACGTTTTGAAGGATTACCATTAGTAGGTATAGAGGCACAAACTTCAGGGTTATGGTGTTATTTTTCGGATGTAATTACAAATGAAATAAGAATAACAGATTTAACAAATTTTATATCTTTAAATAATTCTCCAGAAATTTGGGCTAAAAAAATAATAAAAAATAAAAATTATAAAAGAAAAGATGTTTCTAAAGAAATTATAAAAGCTGGTTATGATATAGATACAGAGATAGAAAAAATAGAAAAATTTTATATTGTTGGGTGAGAACTTTGGATATACTGAAAAATATAATAGATAAACATGAGATAATTTTTTTTGATATATTTGATACACTTATAAAAAGAACTATTCCTAGAGAAAAAGATCTTTTTTATTTAGTTGATGCAGAATTTAAAAAAAGATATAAAAAAGAAATTAATTTTTATAGAAACAGGCAATTAGCAGAAAAATTAGCTCGTAAAAATTGTAAATATAGAGAAGTAAATTTAGATGAAATATATATATATCTAAATGAATTTTATGATAAAAATACTATTGAAATTTTAAAATTATTGGAAGTGAAATTAGAATTAGATTTATGTATAAGAAATAATACAATTGTAAAGTATTATGATTATTGTGTAAATAATAAAAAAAGAATATTTATTATTTCAGATATGTATTTAAATAGAAATGTAATAGAAGAGATTTTAAGAAAAAATAACATAATAAAATATGAAAGATTATATATTTCTTGTGAAGAACGTATTACTAAATGGGAAAATGGTGCTTTATTTAAAAAAGTAATAGAAGAAAATAATTTAAATTTATCGGATATTGTTCATATTGGAAACGATAAAATAGCAGATTTTAAAATGGCTAAAAAACAAGGAATAGAAGCTTTTTTAGTAAAAGAAAAATCTTCTAAAAGGTATTTTAATGATAAGAATTTTTCTAAGAAAGATAAATTTGTTTATAGATGTTTAGGAAAGTTTATAGATAATACTTTAGATGGAAAATTACCTAATAGTTATAAAATAGGTTATGAGGTATTTGGACCTATTTTATATGAATATATAAAATGGTTATCTATTCAAACAAATAAATTACATTTAGAAAAGATATATTTTATATCTAGAGATGGATATGTTTTAAAAAAGGCTTTTGATATATTAAATAAAAATATTGAATCATATTATTTTTATGCATCAAGACGAGCAATAATAATACCTTCATTTATTTTTTGTAATACATTTGAAGAAATAATTGATAGTTACAAATCATGGCCACATACTTTTTCTCTAAAGTTCTTATTTAATAAATTAGGTTTAAATTGTAATTTTTATAAAGAAGAAATTTTAAAATATGGATTAAATGAAAATAGTATATTTTTATTTAAAGATATAAAAGATAATAATGTAATTCGTAATTTATATGAAGATATAAAAGAGAAAATAAAAAATAACTCTAGAAAACAGTATGATTTATTAAAAAAATATATTGATGAAAACAACATGAGCGGAAAAGTTGGTATAGTAGATATAGGAGCAGGATGTAGTATAGAATATGCTATTAATAAAATTATTAATAAGTCTAAATGGAATATAGATTTATATGGTTTATATTTCCATACGTATAGAGATTTTACTGAGAATAGAAAAGCATTTATAGATTCTAGTGAGAAAAATAAAGATTTTAATTTATTATTAAGATTTTGTTATATGCTTTTAGAAGTTTTTTTTAGTGCTCCACATGGAACTGTTTTAGGATATGAAGAAAAAAATAATTCAATTATACCAATATTTGATGATTATGAATATAGGAATAAAGATGGAATAATAGATGAGGAATTCGAAATAAAAAATTTACAACAGGGAGCGTTGGATTTTATAAAAAATATAGATAAATCAATAGGGAAATATATTTGTTTTAAGGAAAATATTATTTTAACTAATTTTAAAAATTTTGGATTAACACCCAATTTAGAAGATGCTATTCTTTGGGGAAATTTTAGATTTTCTTCTGATGAATTTAAGCCCTTAGCAAAACCTAAAGATTTAAAATATTATTTAATTAAACCAATGCAATTTTTTAGAGATTTAAAAAATTGCTTATGGCCTACTGCTTTTTTAGAGAGATTGTTTAAATTTAAATTATTAAATAAAAGTATTTTTTATTTATATAAAATGTATAGAACCTTGAAATAAAGAAATAAAATATTTTATAGATTATTATAAAATTAAAAGGGTGTTATCATGTTAAAATTATCAATTATAATACCAATATATAATGTTGAAAAATATATTAAAGATTGTATTGAATCTATTTTAAATCAAAAGACTAATGATTTTGAAGTGATTTGCATAGATGATGGTTCAATTGATGATAGTGGGAAAATATGTGATGAATATGCAATTTTAGATAGTAGAATAAAGGTAATTCATCAAAAAAATAAAGGTGTTTCTTTTTCACGAAATTTAGGTATGGAATTATCTAAAGGTCAATATATTGCATGGATTGATCCGGATGATATAATAAATGAAAAATGGTTTAGTGAAATAAATGAGTATTTAAATAAAAATGTAGATATTGTAGTATTTGATTATACTTTATTAAAAAATGGGAAAAAAAAATGTATTAATTATAAGATGAAATCTGGATATTTAGATAATATCTCTTTTTTATATGATGTTTTAGAAGATAAGAAAATAAATAGTCATTTATGGAGATGTGTGTGTAAAAAAGCTCTTTTTGCTAATTTAAAGTTTCCTGAGAATACAAATATAAAGGAAGATTATGCGATATTGCCATATGTCATAGAAAGAGCAAAAAAAATATTTTATATATCAAAATGTTTATATTTTTATAGAGTAAGACAACATAGTTTATCAACGGAATATAATTTTGATAAAGCATATAAGTGTTATATTATAGGAAAGGAAAGATATATAAATTTTTCTAAATTAAATTTTTTTAAAAAAGATATTCCTAAAGATATTTATTTACTGTTTGCTTTAGATTGTTGTATTTTATATTACAAAAGCCCTTTGAATATCAGAAATATCAAGAAAAAACAATTTGAAGAGTGTAGAAAAGATATAAAAAATAATAAACTAGAACTATTTAAAATGTATAGTGTTAGTATGCGTATTAGAATAAAATATTTATTTTGTATATTAAATATTTTAGGTCCAATATATTTTTTAAAAAATAAAATTCTTAATAGTTAAAATTTATTATTAGGAGAAAATATGAAGAAAGTAAGTATAATAGTTCCTGTATAATTATAGAAATAAGAATTCATTATCTATGAGAAAAGAAAATATTTATTGAGAAAGTGATTTAGAAAATGTTTTATTAATGAAAAATTTTTGAAGGTGAATATATTTTATTAGATTATAGTATATGGATAGTATATAAGTACTTATCTTTAAATAGATATTTTATAAAGGAATATAGTATTTTTAAAGATAGGGTTTATAAAATAAAAAAATAATACAGTTTAACTATGAAAAGATAACATGGAGAAAATATTTATTTCTTAAGTGTTAAAAAAATAAATATGTATTACCGATATATATTTACTTTTGTTAAAAAATTATTATTTATATTACGTAATTAGAGATTTTATAATTTATAAATAAAAAAGGAGTTTTATTTTTTATGAAAAAGACGGCAACAATAACTTTTCATAAGGCTGTAAATTATGGGGCTATTTTGCAAGCCTATGCATTGCAACGTAGTATCTTAAAATTGGGTATAGACAACGATATAATAGATTATGATTGTAAGTTGATAAGTAATGTATATAAATTAATTAATATAAAATCAGTAAAATCATTTATAAAATCGTTGATAGCCTTTAGGATATATTATTATAAAAAAAATAAATTTAAATCGTTTATAAAGAAATATATTATTTTAACAAATCCTGTAACTAAAGATATATTAAAAAGTGAAGAGTTTAATAATAAATATGATTTTTTTATTACAGGTAGTGATCAGGTTTGGAATTATGAAATAACCAATTTGGATGATGCATACTTTTTAAATTTTGTTAAAGATGAAAGTAAAGTAAAAAGTTATGCTGCTAGTTTTGGGATAAGTTGTATACCTGAGAATTTAAGATTAAAATATAAAAACTATTTAAAACGATTTTCTTCGATATTAGTAAGAGAAAAAACAGGAGCCAAACTTATAGAAAATTTAATAGATAAAAAAGTAAATATTGTTTTAGATCCAGTACTTTTACTTAATAAAAATGAATGGAATGAAATTATATTTAAAACTAAATTCGATGATATAAAAGATAAATATATATTAGTATATATGGAAACACCTTATATAAAATTATTTTCTGAAAAATTATCTGCTAAATATAAAATACCTATTTTTAATATTGCAGATTTAATTCTAAAGAAAAAAAATAAAATTGGTAATACAGAAAGCAAATTAGGACCGGAAGAATTTGTTAATGCTATTAAAAATGCAAAATTTGTAGTAACAGGTTCTTTCCATGCAGTTGTTTTTTCTATTATTTATAATAAAGATTTTTTTATTAATAATGTAGATAAAACGAAAGAAAATCGTTCATCTAGACAAAAAGATTTATTGGATTTATTAGAAATTAAAGATAGAGAAATTTTTAATCATGATGATGATACAGATTTTGTTCCTATAGATTGGAATAATGTAAATAAAAAATTAGAATTTGAACGTAATAAATCTATAGATGAATTGAAAAAAATATTAGATGTAAATGATTAATTTAAGGTGATAGATTGACAAGAACAGAAAAATTTTTAAAGAATTCGGCTTCTACTGCATTATTACAAATTATAACAATGTTATCGGGTTTTATAATACCAAGAGTAATGTTAGATATATACGGTTCAGAAATAAATGGATTAATATCTTCAATTACGCAGTTTATAAATTATTTTATGTTAGTAGAAGCAGGACTTTCTGCCGCGGTTGTTTATTCGTTATATAAACCGTTAGCAGAGAAAGATTATATTAAAATAAGTTCTATAGTAACAGCTGCTAAAAATTTTTATAATAAATCGGGTTATATATTTGTTGGATTAACTGTATGTTTGGCGATAAGTTATCCTTTTTTTGTAACAACTAATGAATTGTCTTTAATAGAGGTTGGAATACTTGTATTAGTGTTAGGTGTTTCAGGTGCTTTAGAATTTTTTACTTTAGCAAAATATAGAGCTATTTTAACAGCAGATCAAAAAGTATACATTATCTCATTAGCATCTATAATATATGTAATAGTAAATACATCTATTATAGTGGTATTATCTTATTTAAATGTAAATATTGTTTTAGTTAGAGCAATTGCATTATTATCAGTATTTTTACGTTCATATTTATTGTATTTTTTTGTAAAGAAGCATTATACTTATCTTAATTATAATGAAGTTCCAGATAATAAAGCTTTAGATAAAAGATGGGATGCATTATATATGCAAATTATAGGCGTTATTAATAGTGGATTGCCAATATTATTAGCTACACTATTTACAAATTTAAAAACTGTTAGTGTATATGTTGTGTTTAATTTAGTTATTATAGGAATAAATGGAATTTTGGGAGTGTTTATGGGAGGCGTATCTTCAACATTTGGGGATATAATTGCAAGAAAGGAATATAAAAATTTAAAAAAAGCCTATAATGAATTTCAATTAATATATTATTTAATAATAGCGAGTATTCATGGGATTTCTTTTGCTATGATAATGTCTTTTATATTAATTTATACGAAAGGAATAACAGATGTAAATTATAATTTGCCATGGACAGGATTTATTATTGTTCTAAACAGTTTAATGTATAGTATAAAAACTCCTCAAGGTATGCTTACTATAGCAGCGGGTTTATACAAAGAGAGTAGAAGCCGTATAACTTTACAAACTGTTATTGCTGTTGTGTTTGGAACATTGTTAGGATATTTTTATGGTTTAAATGGGATTATAATAGGGATGATATTAGCTAATCTATATAGAATGATAGATTTAATATTTTTTATACCGAAATATATTCCCCAAATATCAAAGACTACTACAATATATAGAATGTTAAGTGTGGTTGTTTTGTCATTTATAATTTATATGCCAATGCTATTTTGGCATATTGAAATTAGTAATTTAGGTATATGGATTATAAGCACTATAGGTATGATAATATATGCTTGTATAATAATTAGTATATATATTATATTCTTTGAAAGAAATACTATGAAAGGTATTATATGTCGTTTTAAACGACAATAATTTGTGGAGGTTTTAATAGTGAAAAATTTTTATAGTGATGAGAAACATACACAGATTTTAATAGCTTTATTAAAAGCTCATGGAATAAAAAAAGTTGTTGCTAGTCCTGGTGCTACAAATATATGCTTTGTAGCAAGTATACAAAATGATCCTTACTTTGAAATATATTCTTCAGTAGATGAACGCTCAGCTGCATATATTGCTTGTGGTTTATCTGCTGAATCGGGAGAGCCTGTGGTATTAAGTTGTACAGGAGCTACAGCTTCAAGAAATTATATTCCAGCTTTAACAGAAGCTTTTTATAGAAAATTACCTGTCTTAACTATTACATCAACACAACGAACAGATAGAATTGGACATAATATACCACAAGTAATAGATAGGCGTATTCCATTAAATGATATTGTAAAAATGAGTGTGCAAATATCTGAGATAAATAATGAAGAAGATAAATGGGCATGTGAAATTGCTATAAATAAAGCTATTTTAGAATTAAAACATCATGGTGGGGGACCAGTACATATAAATTTAACAACAAATTATAGTTCTATTTATAATGCAAAAGTTCTTCCAAATGTTAATGTTATTGATAGAGTAACTTATAAGGACAGTTTACCAGATATACCTAAAGGAAAAATTGGTATATTTGTGGGGAATCATAAAAAATGGAGTGAAAGATTAACTGATTTAGTAGATGCTTTTTGTGAAAAATATAATGCAATTGTTTTTTGTGACCATACGAGTAATTATAAGGGAAAATATAGAGCTTTTGCTGGATTAATAGCCACTCAAGAAAATTATAAATCTCCATGTTGTTTGGTTGATTTATTGATTCATATTGGTGATATTTCTGGTGGGTATATGTTGTTTATTCCTCAAAAAGTATGGCGAGTAAATCCTGATGGGGAAGTATGTGACACTTTTAGAAAACTTCAATACACTTTTGAAATGGAAGAAGAAGATTTTTTTGAACGTTATATTAATATAACAACAAATGAAGAAAATAAAAATACTTTTATTACAGAGTGGAAAAGTGAATATGAAAAAATATATGCTAAAATTCCAGAATTACCATTTTCAAATGCATGGATAGCTCAAAATATAATCTCTAAAATACCAGAAAATAGTATTTTACATTTAGGTATACTTAATAGTTTAAGAACATGGAATTATTTTGAAGCTCCGCAAAGTGTATTAGGATATTCTAATACCGGTGGCTTTGGTATAGATGGTTGTGTATCTTCATTAATAGGCGCTTCATTAGCAGAACCTAATAAATTATTTTTTGGAGTTGTCGGCGATTTAGCATTTTTTTATGATATGAATTCAATTGGTAATAGGCATGTTGGAAATAACATAAGACTGATGGTTATAAATAATGGTAGAGGTACTGAATTTAGAAATTATAGTCATCAAGGTGCTAAATTTGGGGATGATGCAGATATGTATATAGCTGCTGCTGGGCATTATGGTAGAAAATCTCATACATTGTTAAAACATTATGCAGAAGATTTAGGTTTTGAATATATAAGTGCATCTAATAAAGAAGAATACCTTAATAATGTAGAAAAATATTTGAATCCTAAAATTACAGATAAACCTATTTTATTTGAAATTTTTACGGATAGTAAAGATGAAAGTGAAGCAATAAGAATTATGAAAAATATAGAATTGTCAACAAAAGGCAAAGCTAAAAAGATAGTTAAATCTGTAATTGGCGAGAAAAATATAAATATTATAAAAAATTTTATAAGATAATAATTATTAATAGAGATAAAAATTAATATATAATATATTTTTTAGTTTTAATGTGTGTATTAGTTATAATTTTATATAAAATAACTTTATTAAAATTTTTATTAAAAAATATAAAAAGATAAGGTAATATAAGATGAGATTAAAAAATAAAATAAAAAATTTAATAAATATATTTAAAGAAAAAAAATATATACCAGTTGTTGAAGTAAGAGATAAAGAGAGTTTATTAAAAAATAGAGTAGCTTTGATAACTGGAGGTAGTAGCGGTATTGGATATGCAATTGCAGAAATTTTTATTAAGCATGGATGTAATGTTATAATAGCTGGTAGAAATGAAGATAAATTAAAAAGATGTTGTGATGAATTAAGTAAAATAGGTAATTGTAAATATATTGTTTTAGATGTATTAGATATAAATAAATTAGATAATAAAATTTTAGAGGCAAGTACTTTTTTTGATAAAAATAAAATTGACATTTTAGTTAATTCTGCAGGTATAGTAGCAAAATCTTCTTTTGAAAATATGGAAGAAAAAGAATATGATTCTATTATGGATATAAATACAAAAGGGACATTTTTTATGTGTCAATGTATGAGTAAATATATGATTGAACATAATATAAAAGGTCATATTTTAAATTTATCTTCATCATCAGCATTAAGACCAGCATGGACTGCTTATGAAATGTCAAAATGGGCAATAAGAGGTTTTACATTAGGGTTAGCTGATAAATTGTTACCATATGGAATAATTGTAAATGCAATAGCACCAGGACCGACTGCGACGCCAATGTTAGGAAAAAAAGAGGGAGATAATATATATAATATAAATAGTATTTCAAATAGATATGCGATGCCTTTAGAAATAGCAAATATGGCGTTATTTTTGGTCAGCGAAGCAGGTAATATGATAGTGGGAGATACTATATATATAACAGGTGGTAGCGGAGTGATAACATTACATCATTAAAATATATTTTATAACAAAAATAAGATAAAAAAGTACAAAAGAAGTCATGAACTGCACCCCAAAACTTGGACACAAAACAACTTTTGGAGGTGTAGTTTTTTATGACTAAATACTCAAATGAATTTAAAGTTAAAACAATTAAAATGCTTTTAAAAGAATATTATATTTTTTTATGTAGCTAAAATTTTAAATATGCTGACATAGTATATAAGGAATAATTCTACATTCAGATCAGAGATAGCAATATCAGAATAAAAGATATTAAGAATTATTAAAAGAAAAAGGTATTATCCAAAGCATGAGTTGAAAAGGCAATTGCTTAGATGATGTCATAATGGAAAATTTATTGAATATTTTATAAAGTTGACAAAGATAAAACTAAAAGGACTTAGTTTTGTAAAATAAAAAACTAAATCTCAATTAGTAGCTTAATTAATATATTCAATATTTTGGGTATATATTTATGGAAATAGTTCTATTTATAAAAAATATATATTTAATTATGGAGAAGATAAATAATGAAAATATTAGTAACTGGTGGAGCAGGATTTATTGGTAGTAATTTTGTATATTATGAATTAGATAATTATTCAAATGATGAAGTAATTTGTTTAGATAAATTGACTTATGCTGGCAATTTAGAAACATTAGAAATAGCAATGAAAAATCCTAAATTTAAATTTATTAAAGGCGATATTGCTGATAGAGCTTTTGTTGATGATTTATTTGCAAGTGAAAATCCTGATGTTGTAGTAAATTTTGCAGCAGAATCTCATGTAGATAGATCTATTGAAAATCCAGAAATCTTTTTACAGACAAATGTAATCGGTACAAGTGTACTGATGGATGCTTGTCGTAAATATGGTAATATTCGCTATCATCAAGTATCTACTGATGAAGTTTATGGAGATTTACCACTTGATAGACCAGATTTATTTTTTACAGAAACAACACCTCTTCATACTTCTAGTCCATATTCAGCTTCGAAAGCTTCAGCAGATTTATTAGTACAAGCATATTATCGTACTTATAAATTACCTGTGACTATTTCTCGCTGTTCAAATAACTATGGACCATATCATTTCCCTGAAAAATTAATTCCACTCATGATAGCAAATGCTTTAAATGATAAAAAATTACCAGTATATGGTAAAGGTGAGAATGTACGTGATTGGCTCTATGTAGAAGATCATTGCTCTGCTATAGATTTAATTATTCGCAAAGGGAAAATTGGCGAAGTATATAATATTGGTGGTCATAATGAACGCACTAATTTAGAAGTTGTAAAAACAATTATTAAAGAGCTTGGTAAAAGTGAGGATTTAATTGAATTTGTAACAGATAGACCAGGTCATGATCGTAGATATGCTATTGATCCTACCAAAATTCATAATGAACTTGGTTGGCTTCCTGCTACTAAATTTGATGATGGAATTAAGAAAACTATTGATTGGTATTTAACACATAAATCTTGGTGGGAAAAAATAATTAGTGGTGAATACAAAGATTATTATTTTAGAATGTATAATAATAGATAGAAAAAACCGCAAAGAAGATATTTTCTTTGCGGTTTTCTTTTAGTATGGTTTATGCATAATAAATATTACAATCAAGTATCATATCATCTATTTGCTTATGATCTGTGTATTGCCATATCTTACAAATGCGATTAGGATATTCTAGTTTAAAGCTGTTTTCATGATAATATTGAGCAGACCAGATGGGAATATAATCTGCAAGTAGATTTAAGTCAATGATATTGGTGAGCCAATTATAGGAACTATATAGACCTACATAATTATAATCTAGTTCATTTAGTCGATTGATGAAATTGCCAATCATATAAGCTACATTGATATTGTTTTTGAGCATAGATTTATCTTCTACATCATACCAAATGCCAAGTGGCGGATTTTGTCCATTGAGATATGTTTTGATTTGTTTATCTACCCAATTAGCTTCTGCTATAGCTTCATCAATTGTTGAAGCATGAGCATAATAATATATGCCATAGGGCAGATTATAAGTTACAGCATTATTTACATGTGAGATAAACATTTCATCTAGATGAGTGTACTCACCTATTTTGATGATAACGCCTTGAATATTATTTGCTTTTAGTTTTTGCCAATTGAGTTTTTCTTGCCAAGCTGAGATATCTACTACTTGAAAATTTTGCATAAGTAATCACTCCTCTAATGATTTACTTGCAGTTTAAAGGAAGAAATTAAACCTTTTAAGCAAATTTGGAGAAATTTTTTGTTATTTTTATAAAAATTTACGATATGTCGAATACATTTTATTTTTATAAGAGTATAATATAGTTAATTTAAGAAAAAGCGAGATGATTATAATGCTACTTATAAAGGCAGTAGATTATAGGATTTTGGAATTATGTAAGGCTTATAATTTGAGCATAAATGGCTTGGCAAATAAAGCAGGAATGCCACCTTCAACTGTGGCTAGCTTATTAAGTGAAAAAAGTCGTAATCCTACAGAAGATACTATTTTTAAAATTTGTATTGGTTTTGGTATGAGAATGGATAAATTTTACGCCTCAAATTTATTTGACCTTAAAAATATAAGTTTAGAAAATACTTCGCAGAAAATATATAAAGTTTAAATTCATAACTGCACATATAGCGAAAGGCAAACTATTATGTTTTTGGATAATAGTTTGCCTTTTTTATTTGCTAAAAAAAATTTTTTATTTGGGGGTTGATTTTTGCCATCTAAGTTGCAAGTAAATAAGTGTAAGGAGTTGATAAGATGAATAAAAAACGGCGGCAAAAGATGTTATCAATCAAAGCTATGATGTATTTTTAAATTTTAAAATTAAGGAGTGATTTTTAATGGCAGATACACGCAAATTAACAATGGTATTTACTTTAGATAATGGAGACGATTTTAAATATAATTTAGCAGATCCTAAAGATGAATTGACAAAAAGTGAAGTCGATGTAGTCATGCAGAAAATGATTGATACACAGGCTATTATCAAAGATAATCATAAAGCAACAGCGATTAAAGAAGCATATATTACAACTACTACACAAGATGTTTTAGCTTAAGTTTAATTTATAATTTTATAGTTTATTAGGAGGAATGTATTATGGCAGTTAAGAAAAATGCAGAATGTGAAATCATTATTAAAGTAGAAACAGGTACTACTTCTACAGGTAAAGCTAGCTATAGCAGTCGTAGTTTCGGTTATATCAATCCTTCTTTAGCAGAAGATGATATTTTAGATATCGGTCAAAAAATAGCGGGCTTACAAAAATATAATTTAGGTAGTGTAAATCGTCAGGACACAGCAGAAATAGCTGCGGAATAAGGAAAAAGGGGTGCGTGTCACCCCTTTTTCTTTTAAATTATTCTCTTGATGATAGAAAGAAGACGATTAGATGGAAAGACTATTAATAAAAGCTAAAGCTGGAGATAATTATGCTATACAGTTATTATTAAATAAGTATAAGAATTTATTAAATAGTGCTTCTAGACAACATCATTTAATATCTATTCAAGAAGAGGCATATGAAGAAGCCGTGATTAGTTTTTATCAGGCAATTAAGGATTTTAATGAGTCTTTAGGTGTGCCTTTTGCTGGTTACGCTAAAGTAAAAGTATATCAAGGTGTACATACTTTATTTCGTAGATATCTGCGTATTTGGCAAAATGAAGTATCTTTATCTGCTCAAATGAATACAGATGATGAAGATGAAATAAAAGAATTTGGGGATTTATTGGCAGTAGATGAGGAGTTAGCTGATAGTATTTCTTCTAGATTAGATATAATGAAGATTATTCATCAATTGCCACCTAAACAGTATGAAGTCTTTATCTTGGTAGTATTTAAGGGATTAAAATATAAACAAGTAGCAAAATTATTGCACATATCTGTACAAGCTGTAAGCAAAAATTATCGTAAAGCATTAGCTTTTATTAATAAATCTCTAGAGAAATAAAGAATTAAGGTGATAATATGGAATATATTTTTACGTATATAGCAAATTATGGTTTTCCTATGGTAGTGGCAAGTTTTTTGTTATTTCGCATGGATAAACATTTGGCTAATTTAGAAGAAGGTATAAGACATATGAATGAAACTTTAGCTAAACAGGTCAATCATTAATAAAAATAAAAATAGAGATTTTCTTCATGATAGATCGAATAAATAATTTCATGAAGAAAATCTTTTTTTATGCTATAATAAAATTTGATTGTATAAAATTGTCACAATTTAAAGTATTTTATTTATTTGAGTAGATTATAGGGAGTAGATTGTTATGAAACGGATTCGCAAAGCTGTTATACCTGCTGCTGGTTTTGGTACTCGTTTTTTGCCAGCGACAAAAGCAACACCTAAAGAAATGTTACCAATAGTAGATAAACCTACTATTCAGTACATAGTGGAAGAAGCTATTGCTAGCGGTATTGAAGATATTTTGATCATCAGTGGTCATGCTAAACGTGCAATTGAAGACCATTTTGATAGCGCGCCAATTTTAGAAGCTGAATTAAAAGCTAAAGGTAAAACTAAATTATTGGAAATGGTACAGGAAACATCAGAAATCAATGTACATTACATTCGCCAAAAACATATGCGTGGTTTAGGTGATGCTATTTTATGTGCTAGAGCATTCATTGATAATGAACCATTTGCTGTATTATTAGGTGATGATATAGTTTATAATCCTGAAATGCCAGCTTTAAAACAATTGATGGATATGTACACACAAACAGGTGCTACTATTTTAGGTTGTCAACAAGTGCCAAAAGAAAAAGTTTCTTCTTATGGTATTGTAGCAGGCGTGCCAACTATCAATGAGCAATTGATGAAAGTCAATGATATGATTGAAAAACCAAGCATTGAAGAAGCTCCAAGTCAAATGGCAGTGCTTGGTAGATATATCATCACTCCAGATGTATTTGAAGTATTACAAAATACTAAGCCAGGTAAAGGTGGAGAAATACAGTTAACAGATGCACTCAAAGTTATGGCAAAACGTGAAAATGTTTATGCTTATAATTTCACTGGCAAACGCTATGATGTAGGCGATAAATTAGGCTTTTTGAAAGCTACAGTAGAATTTGCTCTCCGTCGTGATGATTTATCTGGTGACTTTGCGGAATATCTCAAAACAATTGTAAAAGATTTATAATAATAATTATAATAAAAAAGGTGATACTTTTAGTATCACCTTTTATTTTATCTATATATTATATTTGTGATTAATTTTCTGGAATAGTTAGATTATCTTTAATTTGCGATACTTCGCTATTGATATCTAACATTATAGGAGCTTCAATAGCATAAATGCGATTTAAATTATTTACAATATCTTTATGCTCAATTTGATTGTAAGTTCCTTCGTTGATGATTACAATACTTTGACGAACAGTTTCATTTAATTTATAACTATAAACACGAGTTTTTTCCAAAATATTATAAACTAATGTATAATTATTTTGTGATAATTCATTTGGCGGTAAAGCATCTTGCAGTGAATTATTAAAAGCATTTGTTTCATCATATAATCTTTGCAATTGACTTAAAGCTTCAGTTGCAGATATGGATTGATTTTCATAATTAGAAATGATTTTGTGATAAACTGTAGCAAATCTATCTAACTGATTGATATCTTCTTTATAATCATTGTACCATGTTATAAAATAAGGTTGTTCGTTTAAAATAGCCAAACGTTGCTCAGTGGAAATAGAATTTGAAGAAGATGGTATCACTAAAGAACTATAGACAGCTACAAAACAAAGTAAAATAATGCCACAAGGAATAATAAATATTCTCTTTGTAGGGTATTTTCTATCAGCTAAATAACTAGCAATAATGATAATAATCATAACAGCAATAGCTAGTAAAATATTCATAAAATTTTTTCCTCCTTATGTTATATGTTCATTTCTTTAGTGGTAAAGAAACGAACCAAAGAAAGCCACCGCAGATAAAATTTAAGCTTTGAAAAAAATTATCATTTCATACAAAGCTTAAAACTCGCTACGCTTAGACAGTTAAGCAAAAACCGTATTCAATGATAATATTTTTCAATAATCTTGCGATTACCGCTAAATTTTATAATGCGGAAAATATAACAAATTATTTAGCATTATTAAAAATAATACCGAATGTCCCTCACGTTAGCGAATTTTACGGTAGCCGTAGGCTATTGGAAAGGATAAAATTATGGCTATGGTTTTAGCTCTACTGTTTGAGCAAAGCGAGTTTAGAGCGTTATAGACATAATTTTATAATTGACAAAGTAAAATTGATATCGGGAGGTAGAGTTCTTTTGTTACTTTTCTTGCTCATGAAAGAAAAGTAAGCAATATATTTATTTTAGCATATTTTTTTAGAAGATATGAAAATTAATTTTAGGATAGAGGTGTATGGTTTGACTTCAAGAAGAATTATGTATTATTTACAGGCTTTTAAAATTTTAGCACTAGGATATTGGCGTTCTGAACAAAAATGGAAAGCTTATGGTATTTTAGCTGTTGTTTTAATTTTAAATTTAGCTAGTGTATTTTTGACGGTATTGGTAAATGATTGGTATAAAGAATTTTGGGATGTTTTGCAAGCCTATGAATTTGATAGTTTTTGGTATTTAGTGGGCAAATTTTCCTTGATTGCCGCTATCTATATAGCGATTGGCGTTTATTCTGTGTATTTACAACAATTATTGCAGATAAAATGGCGTGAATGGCTCACTGATAAATATTTAGTTAGATGGATGGAAAATAGAGCTTATTATAAGTTGAAATTGATGGGAAAAGATATGGATAACCCAGATCAGCGTATCTCTGAGGATATTAATCAATTTGTAGCGTTGACTTTATCTTTGACGATTGGTCTTGTGCGTCAACTGATAACTTTGGTGGCATTTACTGTAATTTTATGGAATTTATCAGGAATTATTACTGTGCCTATTGGCAGTTATGAATTTACTATCTATGGCTATATGGTTTGGTTATCTTTGGTATATTCTATCGTTGGTACGTATCTCACTCATAAGGTGGGTAAGGCACTTATCAATTTAAATTATGAACAGCAAAAATATGAAGCTGATTTCCGTTTTGCGATGATGCGTGTCAGAGAAAATACAGAATCAATTGCTTTTTATCGTGGTGAAAAACCAGAATTAGAGAATTTCTTGACTAGATTTAAGATTGTAATTGGCAATTTCCGCGATATTATGACTCGCCAAAAAATCTTAAATGGTTTTACAGCTGGTTATGGTCAATTAGCGATTATCATTCCATTATTATTGACTGCACCGCGTTGGTTTGCCAAAGAGGTACAAGTGGGCTGGATTATGCAAGTATCAAATGCTTTTGGACAAGTTCAAGGAGCAATGTCATATTTTGTAGATGCTTATACAACTATAGCACAGTGGTGTTCTGTAGTTCGCCGTTTAGATGGTTTCAATCGTCATGTCAGTGAAGCTTTGGATTTGAAATCTGATTTAATGATAGATAATGCTTCTAATATTAAAGTCGGTATAGAAAATGTAGATGTTTTCCTTCCTAATAAAAATAAAGATGTTTTAATCAAGAATTGTACAATTGATTTGATGAAGTATCAATCTTTATTGATCATGGGTGCTTCTGGTGTGGGTAAATCAACTCTTTTACGAACACTTGCAGGTCTTTGGCCTTATGCGAAAGGCAATGTTTATTTGCCAAAAGAAGAAGAATTTTTATTCTTACCACAAAGACCATATTTGCCACTTGGTAGCTTAAGACAGGCAATTTCTTATCCTGTAGTCGAAGAAGTAATCAGTGAAAAATATAGTGATGAAGAAATAAAAGAAATACTCATAGCTTGTAAGTTAGAAAATTTAGTAGATAAATTGGATATTGTTGATGATTGGAGTAGAATTTTATCTTTAGGTGAACAGCAAAGAATAGCTTTTGCGAGAATTTTATTATATAAACCTAAATTTGTATTTTTGGATGAAGCTACATCAGCACTTGATGAAACTTTAGAAGAAAATTTATATGATATGTTAAAAACATATTTACCAGATACGAGAATAATAAGTATTGCTCATCGTAGTAGTTTGATTTGCAAGCATCAGGCTATCTTAAAATTAAAAGAGAAAGGTTGTTGGGAAATTCATGAATAATCGAGAAGTTGAAATAAAAATGGAAATAAAAGATAAAGCTCAAGTAGAAAATATACGTAAATTCTTGCAAGAAAATGAAGGACAAAGACCACAAAGTATAGTGATGAAGGCTATTTATTACGATACGGAAGAAAAATTCTATCAAAAACATAAAATTGCCTATCGTGTACGACAAGAAAACAATTGTTTTGTAGCAACATATAAATCGGGAAAAGTAAACACACAGGGCGTTTTTGAACGTGTGGAAATTAATAAAAAAGTAACAAGCCTACAAGCAGATATAAGTGTTTTTTCGGATGTAGATGAGATTTGGAATTTAATCAAAGAAACTAAAGGTAAGAAATTCATTCCGATTGTAATAACTGATTTTGTACGTGAATGTATAGATATAAATTGGTTTGCTTCAAAACTGGAAATAGCTTTAGATTGTGGATTTGTGCAGGGAAATGAAAGAAAATCTCCTATTTGTGAAGTAGAAATAGAATTAAAATCTGGACGAATGGAAGATTTATTATCTTTAAAAAATGAACTTAGTGAAAAATTTGATTTACAAATTTCTACCGTAAGTAAATATAAAAAAGGTCTAATTTTAGCAGAGCAAATTTAAAGCTCTGCTTTTTTTTTAAATTTTTTAAAATTTTTTTGGATTTTAGCAGGATTTACAAAATTTATATAGAAATGTAATATTGTCAAATGAAAATGTAACGAATTTTATTTATTTGAGAAGTTTTTACAGAAAAAGGGGTTGTGTAAATTTATTTAATCTAAATTTTATAAAATGTACGATAATTGTTAAGATTGTTAAGTTTTTATAAGTAATTTATTATATTTGTGTAATTTTTAATAGTTTTTATAGATTAATTCCTGCATTTTTGTCTAAATTGACAAGATGTGTAGACTATGTTTATTTTTTCAGGAGGTTTTATATTATGAGAAAAACAGAATGCTTAGCCATGATATTGGCTGGTGGTCAAGGGAGCAGATTAGGAGCTTTAACTAAAAATATAGCTAAACCAGCTGTACCATTTGGTGGAAAATATCGTATTATCGATTTCCCATTAAGTAACTGTGCAAATTCTGGTATTGAAACAGTAGGTGTACTTACTCAATATCGTCCACTAGAATTGCATACATACTTAGGTACTGGTGAAGCATGGAATCTTGACCGTAAAAATGGTGGTGTATATATTTTACCTCCATATGCTAGAGAAAAAGGTGCAGATTGGTATAAAGGTACAGCAGATGCAATTTATCAAAATATTAATTTTATCAATAAAGCTAATCCAGATTATGTATTAGTTTTGTCTGGTGACCATATTTATACTATGGATTATGCAAAAATGATTGAATTCCATAAAAAGAATAAAGCAGAAGCTACAATTGGTGTAATTAAAGTGCCAATGAAAGAAGCTTCTCGTTTTGGTATTATGAGCACAGATAAAGAAGGTCGTATTACTAAATTTGCCGAAAAACCTGCTAAACCAGAAAGCAATTTAGCTTCTATGGGTATTTATATCTTTAGCTGGAATTTCTTACGTGAATACTTAGAAAATGATGCTAAAGATGAAACTTCTAGCCATGATTTTGGTAAAAATATTATTCCAAAAATGTTAGCTGACCAAGCTAGATTATATTCCTATGCATTTGAAGGTTATTGGAAAGATGTAGGAACAATCGATAGCCTTTGGGAAGCAAACATGGATTTATTAAAAGAAAAACAACCATTTGAAATGAATGGTAAATGGAAAATTTATTCCGTGGATATGGCTATGCCACCTCACTATGTAGGACCAAAAGCTAAAATTAAAAATTCTCTTGTAAGCGAAGGTTCTATGATTTGCGGTGAAGTAAAAAATTCTGTTATATTCCCAGGTGTACGCATTGCTAAAGGTGCAAAAGTAAGCAATTCTGTAATTATGCCATTTGCAAAAATTGAAGCAGATGCTGTTGTTGAAAAAGCTATTGTAGCTCAAAACAGCAAAATTGAAGCAACTGCTCAAGTAGGTAGTGACGATGGCACTATTGTAGTAATTCCTGAAGGTGAAACTGTACGACCAATGGTTGTTTCCGATGCAACTGAAAATGTAAATGTGGGATAAAATAAGAGAGGGATATAATTATGAAAAATGTTCTCGGAATAATGGATTTATATGAAGACGATAAACAAATAAGAACACTTACAACAAAAAGACCTGTTGCAACATTACCTTTTGCAGGTCGTTATCGTTTATTAGACTTTGCTTTATCTAGCATGGTTAACTCTGGTATTACAAAAATTGGTATGATGATGCCAGCAAAATCTCGTTCTATCTTAGACCATCTTCGTTCTGGTAAAGACTGGGATTTAGCACGTCGTCATGATGGTTTATTCTATTTACCAGCTATAAAAATGGATAAAGATAGCCGTAATGGTAACTTACAGTCTTTCTATAGACATATGAGCTTTATCAGACAGTCTGAACAAGAATATGTATTAATCTGCAACAGCCGTTTTGTTTATAATATAGACTTTACTACAGCTCTTCGTTTCCATCAGAATACTAGTGCTGATATCACTATGGTTTACCATATTGAAAATAAAGAACGTCCAGATAATGCAACTATTTTACAGACTGGTGAAAATGGTCTTGTTACAGAAATTGCTAACCGTCCAGCTGTTTATGAAAATTCCAAAGTATTCATGGGTATTTATTTAATGTCCCGTAAAAAATTCATGGAAATCATATCTACAGCATATGAACGTGGTGGCTATGATTTCTTGATTGATGGTATTTTACGTCATCAGGATAATTTAAATATTTATGGCTTCCAACATGAAGGTTATGTATCTGAAATCTGCTCTACAAGTTCCTATTTCAAAACTAATATGGACTTGTTAGAACCAGAAATTTGGGAAGAATTATTCATGGGTTATAACCCAATCTATACAAGAGTTCGTGATGAAGCTCCTGTACAGTACAAAAAACAAGCAAAAGTTAATAATTCTTTAGTTGCAAATGGTTGCGTAATTGAAGGTTCTGTAGAAAACAGTATCTTATTCCGTGGTGTTAAAATCGGAAAAGGCGTTCAAGTTAAAAATAGCGTAATCATGCAGAATTGTGAATTACAAGATGATGCTCTAGTAGAAAATGTAATTTGCGATAAAAATGTAGTAGTATCCGATGGTAAATGGTTAAAAGGTGCTGAAAATTATCCATTGATCATTGAAAAAAATACAGTTATTTGATTAACAAAAGATAAGATATTAAAATAATATAGGTTAAAAAATATAGTAATTATAAATATATATAATATAAATTATTAATATATAGGTTTTGGTTTTTTTAGAAATATAGAGTTTTTATTTCAGGGTAGTGCGATTAAGGTAAAAACTTATAGGGGGAAGTAATAGTGAGTGTAGGAATAATCAATAAGCAAATTGAAGAGAGAGCTTCATTACAGAAAAATTTCTTAAAAACAGCAAATATGTTATTTGGTAAAGATTGGAATGAATTAACTAAAGAAGAATTATATCAGACTTTAGTTAGAACAGTTCGTCAGTACATCAGTGAAAACTGGATTATGACTAATAAATACTATGAAGAAAATCAATGCAAAGAAGTATATTATTTTTCCATTGAATTCTTATTAGGTCGTCTATTAAATACAAACTTGATCAATCTTGATATGAAAGAAATCTGTAAAGAAGCCTTGAAAGACTTGAATATTGATATTACAGAACTCTTTAAACAGGAACCAGATGCAGGTTTAGGTAATGGTGGTCTTGGCCGTCTTGCTGCTTGCTTTATTGATTCTTTGGCTTCCTTAGGCCTTCCAGGTCATGGTTGTACTATCCGTTATCAATATGGTCTGTTTGAACAAAAAATAATAGATAATCAACAAGTTGAAATTCCTGATAATTGGCTTAAAAATGGTTTCGCTTGGGAATATCGCAAAGCTGACAAAGAAGTTGATGTTCATTTTGGCGGTAATGCTTATATGGCTCAACAAGAAGATGGTTCTTTAAAATTAGTTCATGAAGGATATAATACAGTTGCAGCTGTTCCTTATGATGTGCCAATCGTAGGTTACCACAATAATGTAGTAAATACTCTTCGTCTTTGGAATGCTGAAGTTCCTCAAGATTTTGCTTCTTTATCAGGTACTAGAGAACAGTTACAAGAAAGATTGCGTCAATCTTATCGTGTACAAGCAATCACTTCTTGCTTGTATCCAGAAGATAGCTCTTATGAAGGTAAAATGCTTCGTTTGACTCAAGAGTATTTCTTTGTATCTGCAGGCGTTCAAAGTATTGTTCGTCATTATAAACGCCGTAAAGGTGATTTAAAAGATTTTGCGAAAAAAATTGCTATTCATATCAATGATACTCATCCAGCAATGGCAATTCCTGAACTTATGCGCGTACTCATTGACCAAGAAGGTATGGATTGGGATACTGCTTGGGATATCACTAAAAATACAGTAGCTTATACTAACCATACAATTATGCCAGAAGCATTAGAAACTTGGCCAATTGATATGTTTAAAAATCTCGTACCACGTATTTACATGATCGTAGAAGAAATCAATGCACGCTTCTTAGAAGATGTTCGTAAACAATATCCAAATGATGAAGACCGTGTACGCAGAGTATCTATCATTCAAGATGGCGTAGTTCATATGGCTCGTCTTTCTGTTGTAGGTAGCCACAGCGTAAATGGTGTTGCTAAAATTCATAGCGATATCTTAAAAGCACATACTATGCGTGACTTTGATGAAATTTACCCAGGTAAATTCAATAATAAAACTAATGGTATTACACATCGTCGTTGGCTCATTGCTGCAAATCCACAGCTTTCTAGCTTAATAGATGAAGCTATTTCTGATAAATGGCGTAAAGACCCATCTCGTCTTATCGATTTATTAGATTATAAAGATGATACAGCATTCCTTGATAAATTAGCAGAAGTTAAAAAAGAACATAAAATTTATTTAGCTGGTCATATCAAACGTCGTAGTGGATTTACTATTGACCCTAACTCTTTATATGACATTCAAGTTAAACGTATTCATTCTTACAAACGTCAAATTATGAATATTTTACATGTAATGCATATCTATAATTTGATTAAAGCAAATCCATCTATTAAATCTGAAATGTTACCTCGTACTTATATGTTCGCAGGTAAAGCAGCTCCTGGTTACCATATCGCTAAAGAAACAATTCGCTTAATCAACAATGTAGCTAATATTGTTAATAACGATAAAGATGTAAACGATTGTTTACATGTAGTATTCTTAGAAAACTATGGTGTTACTTTAGCAGAAAAATTATTCCCAGCAGCTGATGTTAGTGAACAGATTTCTCTTGCAGGTAAAGAAGCTTCCGGTACATCTAACATGAAATTCATGATGAACGGTGCTATCACACTTGGTACTTTAGATGGTGCTAACGTGGAAATTTGCGATGCAGTTGGAGAAGATAACTGCGTTATCTTTGGCTTAAAAGAACATGAAGTAATGGAATACTATAAAAATGGATTATATTCCGCATGGACTGAATATAATACAAATCCAGCAATTCACAATGTAGTTGATGAATTATTGACTGGTCCATTCGTAGGTAATGGTGATTTCCATGACTTACACAACTATTTATTCAATAGTAATGATGAATATTTCGTATTCAAAGACTTCAATTCTTATATTGATGCTCATGTAAAAATTAGAGGTAAATATCTCGACCGCTATGGTTGGTTGAAATCCAGCTTAATCAATATTGCACATTCTGGTATCTTCTCTAGTGATAGAACTATCAGCGAATATGCAAAAGATATCTGGAATGTAGAACCTATTAATTTATTAAAATAAATGACTCCAAAGGAGAACTAAAAAGATGGAAGTATCCGCATTAAAAGATTTTGATTTGTATTTGTATCATCAAGGTACAAATTTCTATGCGTATCAAATGTTAGGAGCTCATTTTGTAGTAGAAGACGGAGTAGAAGGCGTACGCTTTGCTGTTTGGGCACCTCATGCTAAAGCCATAAGTGTAGTAGGAGATTTTAATAATTGGGATTATAATGAAAACCCAATGCAGAGAATTTCTGATGGTGAAATTTGGGTGACTTTTATTCCTAATTTACAGCAAGGTGAAATTTATAAATATTCTATAGAGCCATTCAATGGTGGAGAACGTTTCTTAAAAGCAGACCCTTATGCTTTTTATGCTGAAAAGAAACCAAAAACAGCTTCTCGCGTTTATGATTTACGCGGTTATGAATGGCATGATGAAAAATGGCAAAAAAAACAGCAACAAGAAGCTTCTTATGATAAACCTATGCTCATCTATGAAGTGCATTTAGGCTCTTGGCGTCATGATGCTGAAGGTAATTATTTAACTTATAGAGAAGCAGCAAAACAGCTCATCTCTTATGTTAAAGAAATGAATTATACTCATATTGAGTTTATGCCACTTTGTGAACATCCATTTGATGGTTCTTGGGGTTACCAAGCAACTGGTTATTATGCTGTAACTAGTCGTTATGGTGAACCAAAAGACTTCATGTATTTAGTAGATTTAGCTCATCAAAATGGTATTGCTGTAATCATGGACTGGGTTCCAGGACATTTCTGTAACGATGCTCATGGTCTTCGCCGTTTTGATGGTGAAACTTTATATGAATCTGATAATGAAAAACGCCGTGAAAATTGGCAATGGGGTACAACTAATTTCGACTATGGTCGTCGTGAAGTGCATAGCTTCTTAATTTCTAATGCTCTATTTTGGTTAAATGAATATCATATTGATGGGCTTAGAATTGATGCTGTAGCTAATATGTTGTATCTAAACTACGGTCGTGAAGAAGGTCAGTGGGAACCTAATAAATATGGTGACACTGGTAACCTTGAAGCTATGGAATTGATTAAAAATCTAAATGAAGCGATTTTCAAATATCATCCAAATGCTTTAATGATGGCAGAAGAATCTACATCATGGCCTATGATTTCTCGTCCAACTTATATGGGCGGTATGGGCTTTAACTATAAATGGAATATGGGCTGGATGAATGATATGCTCAAATATATGAGCCTTGATCCTATTTATCGTAAATGGAATCATGATAAAATTACATTCTCCTTGATGTATGCTTTCTCTGAAAACTTTGTATTGCCATTATCTCATGATGAAGTAGTTCATGGTAAATGCTCTTTAATTGAAAAGATGCCAGGAGATTATTGGCGTAAATTCGCTGGTCTTCGTTCCTTCTTTGGTTATTGGATGACTCACCCTGGTAAAAAATTATTATTCATGGGTGGCGAATTTGGTCAATTTATCGAATGGAAATATGATGATAGTCTTGATTGGCATTTAGCTGAATTGTATCCAATGCATACAAAAATGCAGAGATTCTCTAAAGAATTGAATAAATTCTATTGTGAACATAAAGCTTTATGGCAAGTAGACTTTGATTGGCGTGGTTTCCGCTGGATTGATTGTAACGATAATGAAAATAGCGTTATTTCCTTTATTCGTTATGCTGAAGACCAAGATGATTTCATCATTGTAGTATGTAACTTCACTCCAGAAGTGCGTCATGGTTACCGCATTGGTGTACCTGAAAAAGGTATTTATCAAGAAGTATTTAATACAGATAAAGAAGAATACGGTGGTTCTAATGTATTAAATGAAGGTGACTTTAAATCAGAAGATGTATTCTGGCATAATTTAAATCAATCTATTCAAATTACTTTACCACCACTTGGTACAGTATATTTCAGATTGAAATTGCGTCCTGTTGAAGCTAAAAAACAGACAGTGATTGAAGCTGAAAAACCAGAAAAAGTAAAACTTAATGGTAATAGATCAAAACAACGTCAAAAGGCTAAAGCTTATGCCTTGAAATAATTTAAGTTATAGCCCATATAATTTTTATTATATGGGCTATATATACAATCATAGAGGAAGGTCGTGTTATAGTGTTAAAAGTTTTATATGTAGCCTCAGAAGCTGTGCCTTTTGTAAAAACAGGCGGTCTTGCAGATGTAGCGGGTTCTTTACCTAAAGAATTAAAACAAAAAGGTGTAGATGTTCGTGTTGTTATACCAAAATACAGTGGTATAAAAGAAGAATATCGCAATAATATGGAACATATTTATGATGGTGAAATCAATGTTTCCTGGCGTAAAAAATATCTAGGTATTGATAGATACGATTATAAAGATGTACCATTTTATTTCATTGATAATCAGGAATATTTCTATCGTGAAGGATATTATGGTTATCCAGATGATGTAGAAAGATTTACTTTCTTCTGCAGAGCTGTTCTTGAAATGCTTCCTCATATTGATTTCTGGCCAGATGTTATTCATATGAATGATTGGCAAACAGGTTTAATTAGCGTTTATTTAAAACTCGAACATAATGAAGATGTACGCTATAACAAGATTAAAACAGTATATACTATTCATAATTTGAAATATCAAGGTCGTTTCTGGAAAGGATATTTACCAGATGTATTAGGTCTTGATTGGAAATGCTTCAACAATGGTGATTTGGAATACTTCGATGATATCAACTTCATGAAAGGTGCTATCGTATATTCTGATAAAGTTACTACTGTAAGTCGCAGTTATGCTAAAGAAATTCAAGATCCTTATTATGGTGAAGGTCTTGAAGGTATGCTTCAAAAACGTGATGCAGATTTATCTGGTATTATCAATGGTCTTGATTATGAAGATTATAATCCAGAAACTGATAAGTACATCTTTAAAAACTTTGATGTACATAATGCAATTGCTATCAAAGGTGATAATAAAGAACAACTTCAGAAAAAATTGGGCTTACCAGTAAATCGCAAGATTCCAATGATTGGTATGGTAACTCGTTTAGTTGAAGCTAAAGGTCTTGATTTAGTTACACGTATCTTAGATGAATTACTTGAATATGAAAATGTACAATTTGTAATCTTAGGTACAGGCGATAGACAATATGAAGACTGGTTCAAAGGTCTTGTGTGGCGCTATCCGAAAAAAGTATCTGCTAATATCTTCTTTAATAATGAATTAGCACATCAAATTTATGCTGCAAGTGATTTATTCTTGATGCCATCTCAATATGAACCATGCGGTATTGGTCAGCTTATCGCTCTTCGTTATGGTACTGTGCCAATTGTACGTGCTACAGGTGGTTTAAAAGATACTGTTGAAGCATATAACAATTACACTCAAACTGGTAATGGCTTTAGCTTTAATAACTACAATGCACATGAATTATTATTCTCCATCAAACGTGCAATAGATGGTATTGCTGATGATAGAAAACATATTCATCTTGTAGAAAATGCTATGACTGCTGATTACAGTTGGGAAGAATCAGCTAAACAATATAAAGAATTGTATAATAGCTTAAAGGCTTAATAATTAGTTTAAAATAAAAATTTTATCGCTTAATACGACTTTTATAAAATTTTGCTTACTCAACAAAATAAGGTCTGTATTAAGCGATAATTATTTTATAGATGATTGAAGTTTTAATCAGGGGAGGCTTAAAGCTGTTATAAATAATATATAATTTTATATAAAAATCTATAAATT
>ERZ773200.619-NODE-619-length-35281-cov-17.382076_pt1 | contig 35281 bp, 32 predicted proteins | sample MGYA00581008_ERZ773200 | MGnify/ENA primary metagenome ERZ773200 (study PRJEB29015, sample SAMEA2737770) | human gut metagenome | biome: human gut; feature: human-associated habitat; material: faeces | place: China | collected 2012 ... | reverse complement strand
TCTTTACTGAAAAGAAAAAAAGAAGCAAAAAAAGAAAAGAGTTCGCCTACCCTTGCATTATGCGGTAATGTATCACCCGAAGATTGCACAAGATACTATCACCATAAATTTTCACCAACAAAAATCCCCCGGAGGGGCAAACAGGCGGCTGCTGCCGCCGTAACATTACCCTTTTTACAGTTGAAATTGGGGCGTAAAGTCTGCGGCGACTCGCCGTAGGGAGGTGTGTTTATGCCGAAACATGGCGGAAATATCTATCAAAATCCGGAATGTTCCGCCGAATGGCTGGACTTTTCGGCAAATATCAACCCGTTCGGCGTGCCGGAAACAGTGCAGCATGCCATTCAGCGTGCTGTCGCTGCGTTGGTGCACTATCCCGATCCCGCCCAGCAAAAACTGCGGCAGGCACTGGCGGAATTCCACGGCAAACTGCCGGCGGAAATCGTCTGCGGTAATGGCGGTGCTGATGTGATCTTTCGCATCGCCCATGCTCTGAAACCGCAGCACGCCCTGCTGCCGGTTCCTACATTTTCAGAGTACGAAGCGGCACTCCGCGAAGCCGGCTGTTACGTGACACACTGGAATATGCCGTTTCCGTATCAGATCACGCCTGCCCTGCTGGACGAACTGCGGCAGGGAAATTATGACTTTCTGGTGCTGTGTAATCCCAATAACCCCACAGGAACCGGAATCCCGCCGGCACTGCTGGAACAGCTTCTGCATCTTGCCGCTGAAAAGCATACCTTCGTTCTGCTGGACGAGTGCTTCTGCGATATGGCGGAAACAGAGCCGGACATTGTTTCCATGATTCCGCGGCTGTCGGAGTTTTCCCATGTGCTGGTGCTGAAATCCCTGACGAAACTGTACGCCCTTGCCGGTCTTCGGCTGGGTTACGGCATCTGTTCCGATCAGAAGGTGACGGCAAAAATCGCACACACCGGACAGCCGTGGTCGGTCAATCTGCTGGCAGAAGCTGCCGGCATCGCGGCACTGTCGGCGGAGGACTATCGAAAAATGTCGCTGGAATTTCTGCAAAATGAGCGTTGGCGGCTGTTTAACGAACTGGGAAAACTGGGGTTCCGTATGTGGAAACCCAGTGCCAATTACGTGTTCTTTCAGGCGGAACAATGTCCGGATCTGGACAGGCAGCTGCTGCCCTACGGAATCCTGCTGCGGCACTGCGATACCTATGACGGACTGGACGCGACTTATTATCGTGCAGCTGTGCGGCTGCCGGAGGAAAATCAATATCTGCTGCACTGTCTGCGGTGCATTCTGGGCGAGGAGGGCTTGTTATGGCAGCAAAATCACTAATGGTACTGGGGACAATGTCGTCTGCCGGAAAAAGTTTTGTCACGGCAGGGCTTTGCCGGATCTTCCGGCAGGACGGTTACCGGACAGCCCCGTTCAAATCCCAGAACATGGCACTCAATTCCTATATCACCGCAGACGGCATGGAAATGGGACGGGCACAGGTGATGCAGGCGGAAGCGGCAGGTATTGCACCAGACGTTCGCATGAATCCGATTTTGCTGAAGCCCACCAGCGACAGCGGCTCGCAGGTGATCGTCAACGGCGAAATCTATGGCACCATGCGTGCACAGGAATATTACACGAAAAAGCAGGAACTGATTCCCTACATTCTGAAAGCCTATCACGCTCTGGCAGCGGAAAACGACATCATCGTACTGGAGGGTGCCGGCAGTCCGGCGGAGATCAATCTCAAGTCAGTGGACATTGTCAATTTGGGCATGGCGGAACTCTCGGATTCTCCGGCGATTCTGGTGGGGGATATTGACCGCGGCGGCGTGTTTGCATCACTTTATGGTACGATCATGCTGCTGGACGATGCGGAACGCCGCCGGATTCAGGGTATTGTCATCAACAAATTCCGCGGAGATGTGGAAATCCTGAAGTCGGGGCTGACTATGCTGGAGGAACTGACTGGTATTCCCGTGCTGGGCGTGGTGCCGTATCTGCCGTTGGAACTGGACGATGAGGACAGCCTTTCCGAACGGCTTTCTCGACGAGAAGCGGCGGCGGAATCTCTGCTGGACGTGGCGGTTATCCGGTTTCCCCGCATTTCCAACTTTACGGATTTCGAAGCGTTGGAACAGGTGGAGGGCGTGTCGGTGCGGTATGTTTCCCGACGCGGCGAGCTGGGCACACCGGACATGATCCTCCTTGCAGGCACCAAGAGCACAATGGCAGATCTCCGCTGGCTGCGGCAAAGCGGACTGGAGGCGGAACTGCTGAAATGCCACGAAAAAGGCGTGTTCCTCATGGGTATCTGCGGCGGTTTTCAGATGCTGGGAAAACGGCTCTGCGATCCGGAACAGGTGGAAGACGGCGGCGAACTCCGCGGCATGGGGCTGCTCGATGTGGAAACCGTTTTCCGACCGGAAAAGCATCGTGCTCAGACTGCCGGAACGGTTGCCCGTTTGTCCGGACAGCTGGAACCGCTTTCCGGCTGTGCTGTGCGGGGCTACGAAATTCACATGGGCGAAACGGTGTACACGGAAACGGCACAGCCTTTTGCCATGCTGACAGACGGCAGAAAGGACGGCTGTGTTTGTGCAGACGGCACAGTTTGCGGCACATATCTGCACGGCATTTTCGACACGCCGGAACTGACGCAGAAGCTGGTGCAGCTGCTGTTGGAGAAAAAGGGCATTTCCGGAACGACAGTGCCGGCGGTGGACTTTGCGGCGAAAAAGGAACAGGAATACGATAAGCTGGCTGATCTGCTGCGGGAGCATCTGGACATGCCGAAAATCTACGACATTCTGAACAGCTGGGGGAAAACGTCATGAAGCAGCTGCGGGAGGGATACACGACCGGCTCCTGTGCGGCGGCGGCAAGTTTCGCCTCAGTGATGTGGCAGACTTCCGGCAAGTGTCCGGAGTGGGTCGAACTGGAAGTGCCGGCAGGAAAGCTGCTGCATCTGGAAATACAGGCAGAAGAAGCCTATACCTGTGGTGTGCAGAAAGACGGCGGCGACGATCCGGACGAAACCAACGGCTGTCTGGTGACGGCTTCTGTGGAGATTCTTCCCGCTGCCGGAGCCGTGCAGTTTCGTGCCGGAACTGGTGTGGGGACGATCACCCGAAAAGGGCTGAAACTGCCGGTGGGAGAACCGGCGATCAATCCGGTGCCGCGGCAGATGATCGAAAAGGCAGTGCGGTCTGTCATTGGAGAAAAAGGTGCAGTGGTGACGATCTCCGTGCCCAACGGGGAAGTGATCGCAGAAAAAACATTCAACGGACGGCTGGGAATTACCGGTGGGATCTCCATACTGGGCACCACCGGCATCGTCCGCCCCATGAGCGAAGAAGCCATACGGGAAACCCTGTATCTAGAATTGTCCATGTGCCGGCAGGAGTACGGCACTGCCTGTGCCTTTGTGACGGGCTATGCGGGGGAGTCATTTCTGAAGCGGCAGTATCCGCAGGGAAAAGCCATTGTGCTTTGCAGCAATTATCTGGGCTATCTGCTGGACTGTGCAGAAGAATTGGGCTTTGCCCATGTGCTGCTGGCAGGCCGGACGGGAAAGCTGGTGAAGCCGGCAGCGGATATTATGTATCTGCACAGTCACACTGCCGGCGGACAGCGGGAAGTGATCTGCACCCATGCGGCACTTGCCGGAGCGTCCCGTGCACAGGTGCAGCAGCTGTATCAGTGCAATACCACACGGGACATGACGGAACTGCTCTGTACCTATCCCTTTTCGGAGCAGGTCTGGCATACCATTGCAGAGAAGGTCTGCGAAAACTGCATGCGGCGTACCCATGGAAAAATACAGGTGGGGCTGCTGCTGCTGGACGAAAATGACAGGATTCTGGCGGAGAGCAGCCAGACGGATTCCATCAGAAAGGCGTGGTTGACATGCGGCACAAACTGATTCTTGCCGGAGGCGGCAGCGGTACGGCGGAGTATCTGCTGCCGGCAGCAAAAAAAGCACTGGAAGAAGTGGAACTGGTCATTGCTTCTCCACGGTTTCTGGAACTGCTCCACGCCAGAAAGACCATGCCTATGGGGCATATCTCCGAACTGCTGGAATCCCTTCCGGCAATGCTGGAACGGGAGAGCATCGGCATTGTGGTTTCCGGCGACCCGCTGCTGTACAGCCTTTGCCGGACGCTCCGGAACCGGTATCCGGAACTGGAAATGCAGGTGATCCCCGGCGTGGGATCGCTGCAGCTGTTGGGGGCGGCGTTTGGGCTGACGATGGAACAGGCGAAGATTTGCAGCATTCACGGCAGGGCGTATCATGCCGGCACTATTGCCTGCACGGTTTCGGAGCATGCGGAAGCTTTTTTCTTTTGTTCCCGCACACAGGGGCCGCGGGAGATCGCGGCGGCATTGCTGGCATACGGGCTGTCGGATACGGAAATTTTCGTGGGGGCAGATCTGACCTATCCCACCCAGAAACTCTGGCACGGCACACCGGCACAGGCGGCAGAACTGGACGATCCGGAACTGTGCGTGGCGGCGGTGCGGAATCCGGCTCCCAAGCCGGTGACCAGACTGGGGCTGCTGCCGGACAGTGCATTTCTGCGGAATCGTTCGCCTATGACCAAGGAGGAAGTCCGTGCGGTGATACTGTCCAAGCTGCGGCTGAAACCGGACGCGGTCATCTGGGATCTGGGGGCAGGAACAGGCAGCGTTTCCATAGAATGTGCCCGCATGTGTCCGTTCGGGGAGGTCTACGCAGTGGAGTATAAGCCGGAGGCACTGGACATTCTGGAACAGAACAAGGCACGGTTTCAGACGGAGAATTTGCAGATCGTTGCCGGCAGGGCAGAAGAACAGGTGCAGCATTTGCCGGTGCCGGACTGTGTCTTTTTGGGCGGCAGCAGCGGTGCGGCAAAACAGCTGGTTGCTGGTCTGCGGCAGCTGCGGCAGCCGGTACGGCTGGTCGCCAGTGCGGTGACAATGGAAACGCAGGCGGAACTGTTTCCGCTGTTGCAGGAACTGCCGCAGTTCGAAGTGGTGCAGCTGGCAGTCAGCTGCGGAAAAACGGTGGGAAATTATCACGTGCTGGAGGGCAATCATCCGGTGCTGCTGTTCTCGTGCATGACAAAGGAGTAAACCATGAAACAAGGAATTTTTTATGCGGTAGGTGTTGGGGCAGGTGACCCGATGGACATGACGCTGCGGGCAAAGGCGGTGCTGGAACAGGCGGATATCATCGTCACGCCCATTCCCAAAGCCGGCGGCACGTCTGCGGCATATGCCATTGCGGCACAGGCGGCAGACCTCTCCCATGCGGAACGGCTGGACATTCTGTTTCCCATGCAGGCACACAACGACTATCGGGAACGGCTGCGTTCCGGTGTATTGCAGCCGGTCTGTGCAGCCCTGGACAGCGGCAGGCAGGTGGCAATGGTGACACTGGGTGATGTTTCTGTTTACAGCACAGCTTCCTATGTGCGGCAGCTTCTGGCGGAAAAGGGCTATGCCACACAGGTGATCGCCGGTGTGCCGTCCTTTTGTGCCGGTGCGGCAAAGGCACAGCAGAGCCTTTGCGAGAACAGCGAGTCCCTGCAAATTCTGCCGGCAGTGCATTCCCGTGAAGCGGTCGAAACCGCACTGGAACAGTTCGACAATCTGGTGGTGATGAAAGCCGGACGTGCTATGGCGTGGCTCCTGCCGCTGCTGCGGGAACGGGGACTGCTGGAACATACCACCATGCTCCGCGATGTGGGCATGCCGTCGGAATACATCGGCAAGCCGGAACTGGAGCCGTATTCATATTTTACCACACTGCTCATCAAGGGAGGAAATCTGTAAATGGTATATTTTGTAGGTGCCGGTGCCGGTGATCCGGAACTGCTGACAGTCAAAGGCAAGCGGCTGATCGACAACGCCGATACAATTATTTATGCCGGTTCGCTGGTGAATCCCGCGGTGCTGGCAGACCGCAAGCCGGATTGTCAGGTGTACGACAGTGCTGGCATGACACTGGAAGAAGTCCTTGCTGTGATGCAGAAAACAGAAGCACAGGGGAAAACGACTGTCCGTGTCCATACCGGCGATGCTTCCATTTACGGGGCGATTCGGGAACAGCTGGACGCGTTGGACAAGCTGGGGATTCCTCATACAGTGGTGCCGGGAGTCAGTTCGTTTCTGGCTGCGGCTGCGGCAATGCAAAAGGAATACACCCTGCCGGACGTGACACAGACGGTGATCCTCACCCGCATGGAGGGCAGAACACCGGTTCCGGAACGGGAACGGCTGGAAGAACTGGCGAAGCACCGTGCCACCATGATTATTTTTCTTTCGGTGGGACGTATTGCGGAGCTGGCGGAACGGCTGCGGACTGCTTATCCGGCAGCCACACCGGTGGCAGTGGTGTACAAGGCAAGCTGGCCGGAGGAAAAAATCGTGACCGGAACCCTTCTGGACATTGCCGAGAAAGTGCAGGCGGCAGGCATTACCAAGACTGCACTGGTGACTGTGGGCGAATTTCTGGGGGACACCTATGCCCTGTCGAAGCTGTACGATAAAACATTTACCCACGAATTCCGAAAGGGTACCGAAGCATGAAAACGGCGTATTTCTGGCTGACACCGCAGGGGAAACAGCTGGCAGAACAATTGCAGGCACACTTCGGCGGCACGGTGGAACCAAAGGCAGATTTTGCAGAAGCAGTGCGGCGGGCGTTTGCAGACTGTGATGCACTGGTGTTTGTTATGGCGACAGGTATCGTGGTGCGTACCATTGCTCCGCTGGTGCAGTCCAAGGCATCTGATCCGGCAGTGCTGGTGCTGGATCAGCGGGGAAAACATGTTATCAGTTTGCTGTCCGGTCATCTGGGCGGTGCCAATGCCATGGCAGAGCAGGCGGCGGCATATCTGGGCGGAGAAGCCGTCATCACCACGGCGACTGACGTGGAACACGTGCCGGCGTTCGATCTGTTTGCCAAGGAAAATCATCTGACTATCGAAAATCTGGAAGAACTGAAATATATCAGCGGGGCATTGGTGGCGGGAGAGCCGGTTTCTCTTTGCACAGCGTTTCCGGTGGAAAAGAACGCGTTTCCGGAAACGGTACAGATACAGTCTTTCTCCGAAACGCCCCGGCATGCCTGTGCTGTGGCAATTGCAGATACCACGGAATCTGTCGTGGCACCCCATGTGCTCTATCTGCGGCCGAAAAGTCTGGTGCTGGGGGTGGGGTGCAAAAAGCAGATCCCGCCGGCACATCTGGAACAGTGCTTCCGGACGTTTTTGCAGGAGCACCACCTCAGTCTTTCGGCAGTGGAAAAGCTGGCGACCATTGGACTGAAGCGGGAAGAGCCGGCGATTCTGGCACTGTGTGAGAAGTGCCGCCTGCCGCTGGAGATCGTGGCAGATGCAGATATTCAGGCTTGTGCGTATCCCTTTGCTGCATCGGCATTTGTGCAGCAGGTCACAGGGCTGCCTTCTGTTTCAGAGGCTTCTGCCTATCTGGCATCGGGCTGCGGGGAGGTGCTGACCGGAAAAGTGAAGTACAGCGGTGTCACATTTGCCGCCTGTCGGAAAACAATCGAGCCGCTGCATTGGAAGGAGCGAGGGCAATGAAACCGAAAATTTATGTTGTCGGGTTTGGACCCGGAGAACGTCCATATATGACACAGCAGGCAGTGGACGCTATGACACAGGCAGATCTGGTCGTGGGCTACACCACATACGTCCGCCTGCTGGAAAAGCAGTTCCCTGAACTGCAATATTATGCCACTCCCATGCGGAAAGAAGCAGACCGCTGCCGTGCTGCGGTGGAAGCGGCACTGACCGGAAAAACAGTAGCTCTGGTTTCCAGCGGCGACAGCGGTATTTACGGCATGGCTGGGGTGCTGCTGGAAATTGCAGCGGAGATGCAGGCAGATGTGGAAGTGACTGCCGTTGCCGGTGTTACGGCTGCCAGTGCGGCGGCGGCAGTGCTGGGAGCACCGCTGATGCACGACTTTGCCGTTATCAGCCTGAGCGACTGTATGACACCGCTGGAACAGATCTACCGACGGGTCGCACTGGCGGCGGAGGCGGATTTTGTCATCTGCCTGTATAATCCCAGATCCCGTTCCCGCACGGCGTATCTGGCAGAAGCGGCAAAGCTGATACAGCAGCACCGCAAGCCGGAAACACCGGTGGGCATTGTCCGGAATGCGGGACGGGAAGGGGAACAGGCCTGGATCACCACGCTGGAAAAGCTTCCGGAAGAACCGGTGGATATGTTCTGTGTGGTGCTGGTGGGCAATTCCCAGACTTATGTGCAGAACGGCAAAATGATCACGCCCCGCGGTTATTGTGTCAGACGGGAGGAATCGCGTTGAAGATCGCTGTCATTGCCGGAACCAGCGAAGCTACGGAACTGATCGCGGCACTGCCGGCGGAAGATACTGTCACCGCCTTTGCCGCTACGGCATACGGGAAAGAAATTCTGGCGGGACAGCACTGCACCGTGCATGTGGGACGGCTGGACACGGAAGGGTTCCGGCAGGCTCTCCGCGGTATGCATGCCGTGGTTGATGCGTCCCACCCCTTTGCACAGGAAGTGACAAAAACCGTGCGGCAGGTCTGCACCGAATTGCAGCTGCCTTATTTTCGGCTGGGACGGCAGAAAATGACGTATGCCTATGACAAGCTGGTGCCGGTGGAATCCAAAGAGGCGGCGGCAGCTTATCTCACCGAAATTTCCGGAAACATTCTGCTGACTACCGGCGGAAACACCCTTTCGTTTTATGCGGAAAATGTGCCGGAATTTGCGGTGCGGGGGTGGGCGAGGATTCTGGACACACCGGATTCCCGCCGCCTGACGGAGCCGTTTCAGGCACATTGTATCTATGCCAAGCCGCCCTTTTCGCAGGCGGACACGGAGAAGCTGCTGCGGGAACATCAGATTGCTGTGCTGGTTTCCAAAGACAGCGGCAAACGCGGCGGTGTAGCAGAAAAAATTGCAGCAGCAAAGACCATGCAGATTCCGGTGGTGCTGATCACAGCACCGGAGGAATCCGTTCACACCATTGCAGAGGTCGCAGCACAATTGCAGCAGTACCGGAGGAATTTTTATGGAACCGATCTATCAGAAACCCATGGACATTGAAGCGAGAAGCATGGCGATCATCGAGGAACACCTCACCGGCGTAACACTGCCGGAGCCGGAACGGAGCATTCTCAAGCGGGTGATCCACACGACTGCCGATTTCGATTACACGGAAAATCTGTGCTTTTCGGAAAATGCCGTGTCATCTGCACTGGAAGCCCTGCAAAATAGGGCGTGCATTGTGACGGATACCAACATGGCACTTTCCGGCATCAATAAGCGTTCTCTGCATGGGCTGGGGTGTGAGGCGTATTGTTTCATGTCCGATGCAGATGTGGCAGAGGAAGCCAGAGTACGTGGTGTGACGCGGGCAATGGTTTCCATGGAAAAGGCGTGCCGGCTGGACGGGGACTTGATTTTTGCGGTGGGAAATGCCCCGACGGCTCTGATACAACTGGACGAATTAATTCGTGCAGGAAAGCTGCTGCCGAAGCTGATCATCGGCGTGCCGGTGGGATTTGTCAATGTGGTGGAAGCCAAGGAACTGATCATGGCACAGGAGCGGGTGCCGTATATTGTGGCAAAGGGGCGAAAGGGCGGCAGCAATGTGGCGGCGGCGATTTGTAATGCGTTGCTGTATCAGCTGTACCGGTAAAAACAGAATTGGATCTGGAGAAATTTTCAGCACGAAATAAGATATTATATAAATAGACAAAGGAGATCTCTGATGCATAATCCAATACAAGACCTTACCAAAAAGGAATGGCTCCTCTGGCTGGGATCGCTGTTGATCGTCATTCTTTCCAATCTGGTATCCGGCAGTGTGGACGTTCTGACACTGGTTGCCGTCTGTGTGGGCATCACTTCGCTGATCTTTGCCGCAAAGGGAAACGTCTGGGCACAGATTCTGATGATCGTGTTCAGCATTCTGTACGGCATCATTTCGTGGCGGTTCCGCTACTGGGGTGAGATGATCACTTATCTGGGCATGACCATGCCCATGGCGGTCTGGTCTACGATCACGTGGCTCCGGAACCCGTCAAAAAACGGAAACGAAGTGGAGATCCAGAAGCTGAACCGGAAACATATCGCGGGGCTTTCTGTTTTCAGCGTGGTGGTAACTGTTGCGTTTTACTGCATTTTGCACGTGCTGGATACGCCGAATATCGTGTTCAGTACCATTTCCGTTACCACCAGTTTTCTGGCGGCATCGCTGACCATGCTGCGTTCCTCTTATTATGCGTTGGGGTATGCCATGAACGATATTGTGCTGATCGTGCTGTGGGTGCTGGCATCGCTGAAAAATCCGGCGTATATCCCGGTGGCAGTGAACTTTGCGATTTTCTTTCTGAATGACCTGTACGGGTTTGTCAGCTGGAAAAAGCGGGAAGCAGTGCAGGGGTAGTTTCTTCCTTTTATAGAACAATTCAAAAGGGGCTGTAAAAAAACACCTGAGAAGCACGATAATAAAAAATAAGCACATCAAAAAACTGCGGATTTACGTAGATTTGATGTGCTATTTTATTTATATGAGAGACTTTTTTTACAGCCCCTTTCGTGTTTTTCTATTTTTCATGGTGCTGTTTTTGCAGCTGCAAAAAATCTTCCGCCAGCTGTTGTGCGGCGGCGTAAGAATCCAGGTGGTAGCATCTTGCCCGAAACTGTGCTGCCCCATAGAGTCCGGTCATGTACCACGCCGCATGCTTTCGGGCATCGCGAATGGCGATCTCCGGCGGCTTCTGGGGATTGCATTCCAGAATCAGCCGCACATGCCGGAGCATGGTTTCCATGCGTTCTTCCAGCGTAGGCGGCACTGCCGGTTCGCCGGACATTGCCGCCTGAATCTCCCGAAACAGAAACGGATTCCCATAGGTGCCCCGTCCTGCCATGACCAGATCACAGCCGGTTTGCTCATACAGTGCAAGGCAGTCCGCCGCAGTCTGCACATCGCCGTTGCCGATGACGGGAATGGACACTGCCTGCTTGACTTCCCGAATGGCGTTCCAGTCGGCTTTGCCGCTGTACAGCTGGGATTTGGTTCTGCCGTGTACGGTAATTGCGGCGGCACCGGCAGCTTCCATTGCCTGTGCAAAGGGGACGGCGTTGATGCTGTTCTCGTCCCAGCCCAGCCGGAACTTGACTGTGACCGGTACGCTGCTCTCCCGCACGGCAGCCCGCACGATCTCCTGTGCCAGCGGAATGTTCCGCATCAGGGCACTTCCTGCACCGGTGGCAACTACCTTATGTACCGGACAGCCCATGTTGATGTCGATCCAGTCCGGTTCGTACTGCTGCACCAGTGCGGCGGCTTTTCCCACGAATTCCGGCTCGCTGCTGAACAGCTGCAAGCCCATGGGGCGTTCCGGCTCGGTAATGGTGCAGAGTTCTGCGGAGCCTTTGTCCCCGTAGCACAGCCCCTTGACGGAAACCATTTCGCTGACGGTGGCAGCTGCCCCGAAGCTGCGGCAGAGCAGCCGGTAGGCACGGTCGGCAACGCCTGCCATTGGTGCCAGAATTGCCGTGCGGGGCAGGGCGGTCTTTCCGAGGGTGAATGCGGTTTGTATTGTCTGCATGAGGGTTCTCCTTATGATGATGTTTGAGGCAATACCGCACAAAGAGCGTCTGGCGACTTTGCACGCCATCTGCTTGCAAATTTCCCTTCAGAGCCTGTTTCGTATCTTCCCGCACGCATCTTGCGTGCATATTTTCCGAGATATTTCGGGAAAATACTCGAAAATCCACAAAGGATTTTCTCCGTTTTTCCCTTCATCTCTCAAAAAATCTGACGACGCAATCTGCATACGTCAGATACGAAACAGACTCTCATATTTCACAAAAATGCTCGTGAATACAGCAAGTATTCACTCCGCTTTTTGTTTCATCTGACGAAAAATTTGACGACGCATCTGCCGCACAATCTTTGTGCGGTATTGCCTCGATACTTTGTGCGGTGTTGCCCTATATTATAACATAGTTTTGGCGGAATGTAAACGGGGATTTTGAAAATCTCGAAAATGTCTGCACAGTGCCTGAACTGCCGCCGGTAATTCTGTTGGATACCTGCCATATTTTGTCCACGTGTCGAAAACAGATGATTCTGTTTCGTGAACGTATTTTGAAAATTAGTGGCTTTTTGCAGAAACTGCTTGACATGACAGGCGAATTTGGGTATAATAAAGGTGTTGGAGAATTTTGCAAGAAGTTCCCCAAAAAAAGCAGGCAATGAGATTGCTGCAAATTATCAGGAGGTAGTACCAATGGCATTGACTAACAACAAGAATGTGCTGCAGTGGGTTGACGAAATGGTCGCTCTGACAAAGCCGGCTAAGGTCGTATGGATCGACGGTTCTAAAGAACAGCTGGATGCACTGACAGAAGAAGTAACTTCTCTGCCGGAAGGCAATCATGACAAGATGTACAAGCTGAATCCGGACAAGCTGCCGGGCTGTCTGTATCATCGCACACTCCCGAACGACGTTGCTCGTGTAGAGGATCGTACCTTTATCTGCTCTAAGACAAAGGAAGGTGCAGGTCCGACCAACAACTGGATGGATCCGGAAGAAATGAAGGCAAAGCTCATTCCGCTGTATGACGGCGTAATGAAGGGCAGAACCATGTACGTGATCCCGTATTCTATGGGTCCGATCGGTTCTCCGCTGGCAAAGGTTGGCGTTGAGCTGACTGACTCCATCTATGTTGTTCTGAACATGAACATCATGACTCGTATGGGTGCAGATGCATTTAAGAATCTGGGTGACACCTCCAACGACTTCGTTCGTGGTCTGCACTCTAAGGCAGATGTTGATCCGGAAAAGCGTTATATCGTACAGTTCCCGGAAGAAAACACGATCTGGTCCATCAACTCCGCTTACGGCGGCAACGTTCTGCTGGGCAAGAAGTGCTTCGCTCTGCGTATCGCTTCCTTCCAGGGTAAGAACGAAGGCTGGATGGCTGAACACATGCTGATCCTGGGCGTTCAGAAGCCGAACGGCGAAACCAAGTATATCACTGCTGCTTTCCCGTCTGCTTGCGGCAAGACCAATCTGGCTATGCTGATCCCGCCGGAGGGTTATAAGAAGAATGGCTATAAGGTATTCACAGTCGGCGACGACATCGCTTGGATGAAGCCGGGCAAGGACGGCAGACTGTATGCGATCAATCCGGAGAACGGTTTCTTCGGTGTTGCTCCGGGTACCAATGACCACTCCAACCCGAACGCTCTGGCTTGCACCAAGTCTGACACGATTTTCACCAACGTTGCTCTGAACAATGCAGAGAACACTGTTTGGTGGGAAAAGCTGGATAAGAATCCGCCGGTTGATGCAACTGAGTGGACTGGCAAGAAGGTAAATGGTCCGGAATTCATCGCTGAAGGCGGTAAGCTGGCTCACCCGAACTCCAGATTCACCTCTCCGGCAAAGAACTGCCCGTGCCTCTCTCCGGAATTCAACAATCCGGAAGGTGTACCGATCTCCGCAATCATCTTCGGCGGTCGTCGTGCATCTACCACTCCGCTGGTATATCAGTCCTTCGACTGGACACACGGCACCTATATGGGTTCTGCTGTTTCTTCTGAAACAACCGCAGCTGCTACCGGTGCAGTCGGCGTTCTGCGTCACGACCCGATGGCTATGAAGCCGTTCATCGGTTATAACGTAGGTGACTACTGGGCACACTGGCTGGAAATGGGCGAAAAGCTGGGCGACAAGGCTCCGAAGATCTTCAACGTAAACTGGTTCAAGACCGACGATGAAGGCAACTTCCTGTGGCCGGGCTTCGGCGACAACATGCGTGTTCTGGACTGGATCATCAAGCGTTGCGAAGGCACTGTAGACGCTGTTGAAACTCCGATCGGCTATGAGCCGAAGGCTGAGGACATCAACGTTGACGGTCTGGTTTACGAGGGCAAGCAGTTCACTTCCGATGACATCGCAGACCTGCTGAAGCTGGATATGGATAAGTGGGAATCTGAGATCACCGAGATGCGTAGATACTATGATGAAGACATCAAGGCTAAGGGCGGCAACATTCCGGCTGCTCTGTACGAACAGCTGGATAAGCTGGAAGACCGCATCAAGAAGGCTGCAAAGTAAGGAACATTTTTTCTGGCATAAAAATAATTGCGTGATTGCATAAAAAGAGGACGTTTCCGTTTCGGCGGAAGCGTCCTTTTTGATTTCAGAGCATGTTCTTGTGCGGGTTGACCTGTACGGAAAAGTGCATCTGCCCTGCGGCAGTTTTCCAGTCGCTCTGTTCCATATCCTTGTAGCACTGGCTCCAGAGACACGGCTCCACATCGAACACGTCTGCGTGGTGCTCGGAAACGGTTTCCCGAAATGCCGCCTGACACAGCTTTGTGATCTCCTGTGATGCTGCTTCAAAATCGCCCTCGCCTTCTAGGAAAATGGCGGCGGTGACGTGGAATCCGTCCGGCAGTTTTTCCGCGGAAAGCTGTGTTTTGGCAGACGAAACAGTGTAGCTGCCGCTTTCTGTGGAGAACTGTTCCGGATAATTGTCCCCGCGGAGCCAGCAGAGTCCGGAAACCGCATCTGGAGAAAGGGCAGCGGAGAGGTTCGTTTTGGTTGCAATGGCGGCGGAAAATCCGTCCTCTGTCATCAGGGGAACCAGTGCCGTGCCGGAAGCCGTGTCCCATTCCCGCAGAATGGTGAACAGGTCGGTTTCCGGCAGCTGTCCGGCGTGTTCCGCCTGCCGCAGCTGTTCTACGGTTTTGGTGGTGTCCTCCTGTGCAAGGGTGATGCCGTCGGCGGAACATGCCACCTTGCAGGCAGGGGACAGGCGGTACTGCTGCATCAGATCGTCCAGCTGTTCTCCGAATGCAGGATCTTCATAGGCGATCAGTTCCAGATGCCCCAGAAAAAGTGTCTTTCCTACCGGAACGGCAGCGTTGGCAACTGCCTGAGAAACAGAACTGCCCTTGCCGTAGGCAATCGCTTTTGATTCGTGAAAGTCGTGCAGCAGTACCGTAGGCGTGTCAGGAGATCGCAGTTCGATCGCCTGTAGATATGCCCTGTCCCGCACTTGAGTGGCGGCACAGCCGGTGCAGAGCAGCAGGACTGCCGCAGTCAATCCAGCCGGAAATGCAATGGTATATTTCATAGGAAACAGTTCCTCCTTTCGGGCGTTGCCAGCAGCAGAACCAGAATCAGCAGTATCAGAACTCCCAGATACCGGAAACAGAAATTTTTGAAGCTGCCCCCGCAACGCCCAGCATAGACAACAGACAGAGGGTACTGGTGTAACGCAGCTTCGGAAAGCACAGCCTTAACAGATGTGCCGCCAGCACGGCGAACAGCGTGATCCGCAGCACGCAGAGCATGACGAATACCAAGATATAAAGGGCATCAGCACGCTGGGTGCTCAGGGGCTGGGAAACGGAAACAATGGCGAAAAACGGGTGGCTGGCTTTTGCCATGCGGCTGCCCAGCACTGCCATGCCCAGCACGGAAAGATAGCTGCCCAGCAGGAACTTTCCCACCCAGACCGGCACAATGCTGCGGTAGGTTTTCTTCTCGGAAAAGTCCAGCAGCAGAAACAGCAGCGGCAGTTCGTCTGCGGTGGTCATGCTGCGGAAAAAGCCTTTCCAAATGGTATCGTTGGGGGAGAGTGCCAGATTCTGCGGTTCTGCCTGTGGAATGGCACCAATACACATGATCGCCAGCGTAATCAGCAGGATTCCCAGAATCATGGTGCTGCTGCGGGCAATGGTCTGGATCCCCAGCGATACGGTGTACAGACATACCAGTGCAATCAGTGCCGCCGCCAGAAACTTTTCCGAAAAGGGCAGGGAAATTTCCTGTGAGGTCTGCTGTAACTGCACAAAGGAAGTCCCGCCGCGAAACAGCAGATAGACAATAAAGCACAGCGGCAGAATGCGGTGCCTGCGGGCACATTCGCCAAAACAGAACCCTGTCCGATAGAGCAGCAGCATGGGGATACAGAGCAGCAGCTGTACCGCGGCGGCAATGGCAGCCCCGAAGATGCCTTCAATGGTGAACGGTTCGGTGCGGCAGAGCAGGGGAAAGGCGGCACTGCCCAGCAGAACCGCAAAGATCTGGTTGGAACGGAGTTTATTCATGGTATTCCTCCACGGTGAAACTGCCGGACTGCATCTTGCGGAAGCTGACCCGCGTCAGGGTATCCCGAAAACCCTTTTTGTACAGCGGGGCAATGGGTGCTGTGATCGGGAAGCCAAAGCTTTCGCCGGCACAGAGATTGAACAGCACGGCTGCTCCCAGCAGACTGATGCCGAACAGCCCCCAGAATCCTGCAATCAGCAGAAACGCCAGCCGCAACAGGGTGATGCTCTGTGCCAGATCGGGCACGACGAAACCGGCAATGACGGCAATGGCGGTGACGGTGAGCATGGGGGTGCTGATCAGTCCGGAGGCAACTGCCGCGTCCCCGATGATCAGTCCGGCGACAATGCTCACGGCACCGCCTACGGATTTGGGCAGCCGCAGACCGGCTTCCCGTATGATCTCGTAGACCAGCAGCACACCGATTGCTTCGGCAGTCAGGGAAATGGGGGCGTTTTCCTCGGCATCTGCCAGAATCAGCAGCAGGGTGCGGTTCAGCAGTTCGGGGTGGTGCAGGGCAATCGCCACATACAACGCCGGCAGCAGCACTGCCACCAGAAAGGCGGCGTACTTGATCCAGCGAACCAGCGTGGCATAGGCAGGACGATAGCAGTAGTCGTCCATAGTCTGGAAGCTTTCGCAGAACAGCTTGGGAATCACCAGTGCGAAAGGCGTGCCGTCGATCAGCAGCCCGACGCGTCCCTCCAGCAGCTTGGCACAGAGCACGTCCGGTCGCTGGGTAGTGCCCACAGTGTCGAACAGACAGCCGCGGCGGTTCTCCAGAAAGGGCTGGAGGTAGCCGGAGGAGAGTATGGACTCCAGTTCCATTTCGTCTAGCCGTGCCTTGATCTGTGCGATCAGGGATTGGGGCACGCGGTCTGCCATGTAGCAAAGGCAAAGGTCTGTCTGGCTTTTGGAACCTTTGACAAACAGTTCCAGTTTCAGCTGCGGGGTTTTCATGCGGCGGCGAAGCAGGGACATATTCACGCGGACAACTTCAATGAAGCCGTCCTTTGCTCCCATGACGTTGTCCTCGCCGGAGGGCTCGCTGACGGAACGCTTGTCGTAGCCCTGTATCCCGAATACCAGTGCAGAATCGGCTCCGTCCAGCACCAGCACGGCAAAGCCGGAGTTCAGAAACCGGAACAAGTCAGCATAGGTGCTTGCCTCTGCACGGTCGATAGAATACAGCTGGTGATTCCGGATAAAGGCGAAAACATTTGCCGCAGTGGGGCATTCCAGCCGGATCGCGGTGATGGGCTTGAGGATCAGTTCCGTCATAGTGGACGTAGACAGCATGCCCTCACAGCAGAGCAGAGCGGCAGGCAGCCCGCTGAGAACAAATTCGTTGACCAGCAGGTCTGACGAACCCTCTGCAATGGTGCGGATCTTGCTGAGGTTGACAGAAAGCTGCGGCGAAATGGTCTGTTGTAATAAAATCTCTGTGTGGTTTTGTTGCATAGGGCAACCTCCCGAATGGATTCACGGCAGGACTGCCGTTCTGTTTTCAGTATGCCGCTTTCTCAAAAAAAGATGCAAAATGGATTGCTTTTTTTCCGGAGATGTGCTATAATAAAGTGGATATTTTGTCGAAGAAAGGACGCTTTTATGAAACAACACATTTGGATATACGGGAAAAGGCTGGCGGCAGTACTCACTGGTATCGCCTGCCTTTGTGCGGCGGCTGGCTGCTCCAAGACCAACGAGATCAACGACAGTGCGGCAGTTCCGGCAAACGCACCGGTTTCGGACAGCTCCGCAGACAGCGGTGAAACGCCGTCCGACGACAGCACCGCAGATTCCACCGCAGAAGCCGGCGGCGACACTTCCATTCACGTGGTCGCGGTGGGGGACAATCTGGTACAGCAGTGCGTGTATCAGAGTGCACAGGCACACTCCAACGACGGGACAAGCTATAATTTCGATTATTGCTATGACAACATCAAGCCGCTAATCAACGGTGACCTGAATATCATCAATCAGGAAACGCTGATCTGCGGCGACGGCTTCGAGGTGTCCGGCTCCAATTTCAACTTCAATTCGCCGGTGGAACTGGGGGATGCCGTGGTGGGCATGGGCTTCAATGTTATCACCATGTGCAACAACCACCTGCTGGACAAGGGTGAAAGCGGACTGAATGGCTGTCTGAACTACTGGGATCAGAAGATGCAGCAGTATCCGGACATTCTGGCATGCGGGGTCTATCGGGACTATGTGGACATGCAGCAGCATATCCGCACCAAGGAATTCAACGGAAAAACAGTGGCATTTCTTAGCTACACCGAGAATACCAATGGCTATTCGCTGCCGGACAACTCTGAACTGGAGATCGTGTACACCTCACAGGAGGACATTATCCAGCAGCAGATCGCCGCAGCCAAGGAAATTGCGGACGTGGTAGTGGTGACCTGTCACTGGGGCGTGGAGGATACCTATACCGTTACCGACGGCGTAAAGGCACTGGCACAGAAAATCATTGACTGGGGCGGCGATGTGATTATCGGCACCCACCCGCATGTGGCACAGACAATGGAATATCTGACCCGTCCGGACGGTACGCAGGGCTTTGTGTTCTATTCGCTGGGGAATTTCATTTCTGCCCAGACGGACAACATGAACCTGATCGGGGAACTGGCAGACTTCAACATTGTGGCGAAAGAGGACGGCTCTGTGACCATTGAAGATGTCAAGGTTTCACCGGTGATCACCCAGTTTGACGACGGGCGGGAATCCAATCTGCGGCTGTATCCCTACAGCATGTACAGCGACGAGTTGGCTGCCCAGCACGGACTGCCCTATTGTTCGTCCAGCACAGGTCCGTCCTATCAGGTGTGGAGCATGGAGAAAATTCGGGAATTGTTCGATACCTCTGTACCGGAGCAGTTCCGGAATTATAACTGATAGGGAGAGGAGAATCTTATGAAAATCACTTGGAAAGGCAAATTTGACGGTAATGCGGAAAGCCTGCCTCACGGGGAACACAAGCCCAATGCGGTGAAATTCAAGGAAATTGACGACATCAAAAAATTGGGGTTGGTTTTGAATTTGCTTTCCGTGCCGCTTATGATCGTGACATATGCCATTGTGGTGCTCCGCGGCGGTTTTGATGTGATACTGGAACACTTTTGGATATACTGGGCAGGAATTTTGGCGGCAATTGCCTGCCTGATTCCCCATGAGTTTATCCACGCCATGTGCTTCCGGAAAGAGGCGTATATCTACACCAATCTGAAAAACGGTATGCTGTTTGTGGTCGCACCGGAGGATATGAGTAAGAGCCATTTTATTGTGATGAGTCTGATGCCGAATCTGGTATTTGGATTTGTGCCGTTCCTGCTGTACCTGATTTTTCCGCAGCTGGGATTTCTGGGTATACTGGGAGCGACTTCTATTCCGATGGGCATCGGGGACTATTACAATATCATCAATGCCCTGACACAGATGCCCAAGGGAGCGAGAACGTATCTCCATGGCTTTCACTCCTACTGGTATCTGCCGGAAGAGCATGCAGAGCAGGCGGAATAATATGTACGGGACGGTGGAAACATCGTCCCGTTTTTTGTGTGCCGTAATCAGCCGAAATATGCCGTGGGATCTACATACACGCCGCTTTTCTGCACTTCCAGATGCAGGTGCGGTTCCAGGGCACTCTCCAAGTCCGGACTGGCACCGGTCACACCGATTTTCTGTCCGGTCTGTACCGTGTCACCCTCCCGCACTTCCAGCGAGCCGTCCAGACCGCAGTACCGGCTGGTCACGCCATTGTCGTGGTCAATGGTCACGGTATAGCCCCACAGGGCATCGCTGCACACTTTGCTGACAGTACCGGTATCTATGGCGAAAACGTCTGCACCGGCGGCACAGCTGAGGTCTACGCCGTTGTGTGTCTGCCATGTACCGGTGGTTTCGGACTTGATGAGTTCGCCGTCACTGAACGGGTTCAGGATCGCAAAGTCTGCCAGCGGCGGGGTCAGCTGGTGTACCGGTGCTTCTTCCGGCGGAGCTGTTTCCGGAACTGTTTCTGCTGCGGTGGCTGCTGTTTCTGTTGCCGGTGCAGTGGTGGCTGCCGGCGGGGCAGTGGTTTCTGCGGGCTTCGCCACGTCAGTCTGCACGCCGACAACAGGGGCTTCGTAGGGTTCCGTTTCGGATTCGGCTTCGGTCAGTTCCATCTGTTCGTTCAGGGAATTGAGGTTCTGCTCCAGTGTCTGACTGGTCTGGCGGTACGCAAAGACACAGGCGGCACCGATCATCAGCAGGCTCAGGAAAAGGGCTGTGTAAAATCCGCGGAATCTGGATTTCTGTTTTGTCTGGGTTTTCATCAAAACCACCTCCAGTGCTAGTTTGCACCGGAGGAATTTTTTTATGCAGACAACAGAAAAAATGGGAAAAGTTGCTTTACAGATCGGTTTTTCCTGCGAATAACAGAAATGTATCAAACGTCGGCTTGCAATTGCTGGGAAAATAGGGTATAATAGAAAAGCATTGCAAAGGCAATACCGCACAAAAAGCATCTGTCGCACAATACTTGTGCGGTATTGCCCAAAAAATGTGCGAATCTGTTGGAAATAAGGAGAGATTCTATGAAACCAAAAAAGGCGGGCAGTGTCAGACGGCTGCTGCCCTATATGAAAGGGTATTGGAAAGAGTGTATTCTCGGACCGATATTCAAGCTGCTGGAGGCGATCTTCGAACTGATCGTGCCGCTGGTAACTGCGAAAATGATCGACGTGGGTATCACCAATCGGGATGCCGGATACATCTGGAAAATGGGCGGGGCAATGTTCTTGCTGGCGGCGTGCGGACTGGTATTCGCTTTGATTTGCCAGTATTATGCTTCCAAATGTGCCTACGGCTTCGGCACGGCACTGCGGCGGGCACTGTACCGCCATGTGAACACCCTTTCGCACAGTGCGGTAGACCGTATCGGTACGGCTTCGCTGATCACCCGAATCACCAGCGATTCCAATACGGTGCAAAGCGGTCTGAACATGATGATTCGTTTGGCGACACGCTGCCCGTTCCTGATTATCGGTGCGGCAATTATGGCAATGCGGATCGACCTGAAGCTGTCCATCATTTTCCTGATCGCCATTCCGATCATCGGCGTGCTGCTGTACAGCGTGACCTGCTGGACGATTCCCCGCTACGGTGAGAATCAGGGCAAACTGGACAACATTGCACGGCATACCCGTGAAAATCTGGACGGTGTGCGTGTTATTCGGGCGTTCTCCAGACAGGACGAGGAAATCGAATCCTACCGGAATGACTGCGATGTGTTCGCCAAGCGTTCCATTGCCGTGGGCAGAGTGGGTGCGATTCTGAATCCGGCTTCTTTCTTCATTATGAATATGGGCATTGTGGCAGTGCTGTGGTTCGGTGGCATTCGCGTGGACACCGGTCATCTGACACAGGGTGAACTGACTGCATTTGTCAACTACATGACACAGATTGCCCTGTCCATGGTACGTATGGCGGAACTGCTGATCTCCTTTAATAAGGCGGCGGCTTCTGCCAAGCGAATTTCCGATGTGCTGGCAGAGGAACCGGAGATCACAGACGGCGAAAAGCTTCTGACGGTACAGGAACAGGCTCCGGTGCTGGCATTCGATCATGTGACATTTGCCTATCCGGACGGCGGCGAGGCTGCCATTCATGACATCAGCTTTAGCCTGCGGGCAGGAGAAACGCTGGGCATTATCGGCGGTACCGGCAGCGGTAAGAGTACCATTGCCAACCTGATCCCGCGGTTTTACGACACCACTGAAGGAACGGTGCAGATCTACGGCGAAGATGTCCGCAGCTACACACTGGATTCCCTCCGGCAGGTGATCGGAGTGGTGCCGCAGAAGGCATCTCTGGTCAGCGGTACGATCGCGGAAAACCTTCGCTGGGGAGATGCGGCGGCAGATGACGCAGAACTGGAACATGCCTGCAAAATTGCACAGGCGTGGGAATTCGTCAGCCAGACCTCCAGGGGACTGGAAACGAAGGTGACACAGGGCGGACGCAGCCTGTCCGGCGGACAGAAGCAGCGTCTGACCATTGCCCGTGCACTGGTAGGACACCCGAAGCTGCTGATTCTGGACGACAGTATGAGTGCACTGGACTATGCCACCGACTTGGAACTGCGGCGGCAGCTGGCGGCGGAAATGGGCGATGTGACAAAGATCATGATCTCCCAGCGTGCCACTTCCATTCAGCATGCCGACCACATTCTGGTCATGGACGACGGAAGGTGTGTGGGCTACGGCACACACGACGAATTGCTGGTACAGTGTCCGGTCTATGCGGATATTTACCACACACAGATGCAGTGAGGAGGGAAAGTTTATGCTGACAGTCATTCGGCGAATTTTATCGTATACCAAGCCGTGCCGCAAGGAACTGCTGGGAATGCTGCTCTTTGCGTTGATCGGCACAGGACTTTCCCTGTTTGTGCCGATCCTCATCGGTAAGGCAGTGGACTGCGTGATTGCTGTACACGAGGTGGACTTTCCACAGCTGTGGAAAATCATCATCGTTCTGGCACTGACCATTGCCGTCAGTGCCCTGTTCCAGTGGCTCATGTCCCTCTGTACCAACCGTCTGGCGGCACACACCATTCGCGACCTGCGGTGCGACCTGTTCAGCCACTTGCAGCATGTCCCGCTGCGGTACATCGACGGACAGGCGAGAGGGGATCTGATCGGCAAAGCCGTTTCGGATATGGAGATCATCTCCGACGGTTTCCTACAGGCGTTCACCCAGTTTGTCACCGGCATTTTCACCATTCTGGGTACGCTGATCTTCATGCTGACGATCAACGTCCGCATTACCATTCTGGTAGTCATTCTCACGCCGATCTCCCTGCTGGTTGCAGCGAAAATTACACAGATGTCCCGTTCCTCCTATCTGAAATCCTCCGATGCCCGCGGAGCACTGGGCGGTCTGGTGGAGGAGATGATCGGCTCCCAGAAAGTGGTCAAGGCGTTTACCTATGAAAAGCGTGCGGAAGAACGGTTTGACGTATACAATACCGAATTGCAGCAGACCGGAGCAAAGGCAACATTTTTCGGTTCTATCACCAATCCGGTGACACGTTTTGTCAACGCTCTGATCTATGCCGCTGTGGGTGTCTGCGGAGCACTGGCGGCTACCGGCAACGTGCCGCTGATCGGTGTGATCACCGTTGGTCAGCTGGCAAGCTTCCTCACCTATGCCAACCAGTACACCAAGCCGTTCAATGAGATCAGCGGCGTGGTGGCAGAACTGCAAAACGCCGTGGCTTCTGCAAAGCGTGTGTTTGCCGTCATTGACGAACCGGCGGAGTCGGACGACAGCCACCTGCCGGAACTGCAAAACTGCAACGGCACCATGCAGCTTTCCCATGTGAAATTTTCCTATGTGCCAGACCGTCCGCTGATTACGGATTTCAATCTGGACGTACACTGCGGACAGCGAATCGCCATTGTAGGGCCTACCGGCTGCGGCAAGACTACACTGATCAATTTGCTGCTGCGGTTCTATGACGTAGACGGCGGTGAAATTTCCGTGGCAGGGCAGAACATTGCCGGTGTCACACGGGACAGCCTGCGTGCCTGCTACGGTATGGTATTACAGGAAACGTGGCTGTTCACGGGAAGCATTGCGGAAAACATCGCCTACAGCCGACCGGACGCGACACGGGAAGAAATCGTGGCTGCGGCAAAAGCTGCCTATGCAGACGGCTTTATCCGCCGGCTGCCCAAGGGATATGACACGGTGCTGACAGAGGACGGCAGCGGCTTGTCACAGGGACAGAAGCAGCTGCTCTGCATTGCCCGCATCATGCTGACAGACCCGCCGTTCCTGATTCTGGACGAAGCCACCAGCAGCATCGACCTGCGGACGGAGCAGCGGATCCAAAAGGCATTTGAAAAGCTGATGGCAGGCAAGACCAGCTTTATCATTGCTCACCGTCTTTCCACGATCAAAAGTGCAGACTGGATCCTGGTGATGAATCAGGGAAATGTGCTGGAACAGGGAACGCACGATTCGCTGATGGCACAGAAGGGCTTCTATGCAAACTTGTATCAGAGCCAGTTCGCAGACAGCGAAGCTACAGGAAACACTGTATAATTGCAGCGTAAATTACACTATGGCAATACCGCACAAAGAGCGTCTGGCGACTTTGCACGCCATCTGCTTGCAAATTTCCCGTCATATTTCACAAAAATGCTCGTGAATACATCAAGTATTCACTCCGCTTTTTGTTTCATCTGACGAAAAATTTGACGACGCATCTGTCGCACAATCTTTGTGCGGTATTGCCCTATAGAAAAACGCACCGGAAGTGGTGCGTTTTTTTGTTGCTCTGCTGAAATGTGAATTCTCTGCAAAAAAAGTTGACAAAGCAATACTAATATGATATAATATGAAATATAAGCACAAAATCACATGAAATTGGATTTTTCAGTTACAGATTTCATGTAAAAACAAGGAACGATGCATAAGAATCCACAAGCGGCTCTATGCAGGGATTTACAAGAAAGGGTGATCGCATGAAAGCGTGCAAGAAAATGACTGCACTTCTGGCGGCATTGGCAATGCTGACCGGAACGGCAGGGCTGCCGGTTTCCGCAGAGGAAGCTACCGGCACATTGGGAGATACCATGACATGGACAGTTGACGGGGATACTGTGCACTGCACATGGGAATCTGCAACGGCGGATGGTGTGGAGATTTCGATACAGGGGGATACCTGCACCATAGAAAAGGGTGTTTATCCTTGGGAAGAATATCATGCATGGTTGAATGCGGCAGCAAACGAATTGACGGAACTGCTGGAGGCAAATGGCTATGATCCTTCTGCAATGGGCAGCGAGGAAAAGAACGCAGTGCTCGCAGAGCTGATGCCGGAGGTTTATGCAGTGCAGACAGCGTTTACTGGTGTCAAGCACATCGCAGTTTCCGACACGGTGACACAACTGGACGTGGCATTGGGATTTCTCGGACTTGGAAATTCGGAAACAGTACAGCTGGGAAACAGCTTGGTTTCTATCGGGGACAGTACATTTGAGGATACCCACTGCACCCAGATCACTTTGCCCGACAGTTTGAAAACTATTGGAAATCACGCGTTTTATGATGCCGGTGTAAAAGAACTCACCATTCCGGCAGGGGTGGAGGAGATCGGTGACAATGCTTTGGAAAGTGATTCGACTCTGGAGAAAGTGACCATTCTCTCCCGTGACGTAGACTTGACGGATACCGGACTGGGCTATGTGTCCGTCTGGCTGGAAACCAATCCGAACCGCAATGAAAATCTGGTGCTCTATGGCTATGCTGGTTCTACTGCGGAACAGTATGCGGCAAAGAACGAGATCCCCTTTGTGGCACTGTCGGAAGAATGGCTTTGCGGTGATGTCGATCTGGACGGCAGAATTGACATTCAGGACGCAGTACTGCTTGCAAAGGCGAGTGCCGGAACGGTTTCGCTGAACGAAGCGGCAAAGAAGAATGCGGACTGCAATGGGGACGGGGAAGTTGACAGTGCAGATGCTGCTGTGCTGATGGAATTTCTGGTGCATCTGGTGGATACGCTGCCGGTGCAGTAAACGGGCTTTAAAAACGGCAGGGAACTTTGATCGGTTCCCTGCCGTTTGCATTATGTCGTTCCCATTTCCGCATCATCATGCGTTTCCACCGGCGTACAGCTTTTCAGCAGTGCCTGCAATTCTGCGGTAAGCTGTTCCGCCTTGCCGCTGCCCAGATACCCTATTGCGTAGACGAGGGATTTCCCGCCGGAAACCGGCTCCGCAGAGAAGCCGCCCTTGTCGGTCAGCAGATACTGGCTGTCCGTGCTTTGCAGCTGGAATGTGGTGGTGTTGCTGTCCGGTGTGTAGTCCTCCAGCGGCAGCAGAGTGAGGAAGCTGCGGTGATAGTCGTAGTCGTTCAGCAGGGAAACCAATGCCTTGTACTCCTGCGTGTCCGGCTGGAATTCATAGGTCACTGTGTCGACGGTGTCTTTTCCGGCGACAGTCACGCCCGCAATGTTGACTGAGAGAGAAAGGGGTTCGCTTGCGGAAATACGGCTGCCCAGCGAGTAGGGGTATAGGAAATACCACCCGCCCACGAGAAGAATTCCCAACAGCAGCAGTCCGATAATGATATGTTTTGCAGTTCTGGCGGATCTCATAGCATGCTCCTTTGTTTTCGTGTAGATTGCCTTTATTATACCATGAAGCGACAAAATTGTAAAGGCAATACCGCACTTTTTGCGGAACATAATGGTTTCCAACAAAAATGCCCTTTCTTTTGCGGAAAGGGCATTGCTTATGCTATAGAGTTGCCTTTCGGGAAATTAGGGAAACACTGAATAAAGCTTGTGCGTAAGATGCGTAGTCAGATTTTTCGGCAGATTGCATAGAAATTCCGCAGGCATACTGCCGGTCGCAATTTATCTTAGTGCGACACTCCTTTGTTCTCGGGCAGAATCCTGCCTCGAACGCAGTCGTATTGCAAGGGATTTCTGGGCAATATGACGGAAAATCTGCAAGCAGATTGCGTACAAAGCCGTCAGGCGGGCTTTATTCAGTGTTTCCTTAGCCCAGAACAACTTCGATTTCGTTCTTGTCAGCCAGTGCAGCAGCCGGTACATAGTCGCCGTCCAGTGCCTTGCCGTTCAATGTCAGGGAAGCCACGCCGCTTTGTACGTGGTTCGGGTTCTTGACCGTGATAGACAGCTGCTTGCCGCGGAACAGTTTTTCCATGGTGAAGCCGTCCCATGCTGCCGGAATCGACGGGCAGATGTGCAGACCGTCAGCGTCCGGACGCATGCCGCAGATACCCTCGACACAGCCAACCATAACGGTGGAAGCGGTACCGGTCAGCCAGTGTACGTGAGAACGTCCTGCATACGGGGAAGCGGTAGACTCGGTGAACTGACCGTGTACGTACGGTTCCAGTACACGCTGTTCTGCCTTGTCGTTCATGGAAGCCGGTGAGCTTTCCTCGAAGTAGCGGAATGCATCGTCACCGTGTCCCAGCAGGCTCTCTGCCAGAATCAGCCAGCCCTGCGACTGGGAGAAAATACCGCCGTTTTCCTTGGTGTCCGGATTGAAGATGTGCATCAGGGCACCGTCGAAATAGTGGTCGATATACGGCGGATCCAGCAGCTTTGCACCATACGGGGTGTCCAGAATGTCTGCTACAGACTGCATTGCCTTGTCGCTCTGTTCCTTGGAAGCGAAGCCGGAAATGACGCTCCAGCTCTGGGGGTTCAGCCACATGGAAGCTTCCGGATCCTTCTTGGCACCAACTACTACGCCGTCTTCGCGGATACCGCGGATAAAGCGGTCTTCGTCCCAGCATGCAGCCAGTGCTTCGCCCAGAGCCTTCTGAGCCTTGTCCAGATAGGAAACATACTCGCTGTCCTTGCGTTCTGCTGCCAGTTCATGCATCATGGACATTGCATAGTACAGCTGGAATGCCACGAAAGTGGACTCGCCCTTTTTGCCCAGACGCAGGCAGTCGTTCCAGTCTGCGTGCAGACCAGCCGGCATGTTGTGGTCGCCCAGACGTTCCATGGAGAAGCGGATCGCACGTTTCAGGTGGTCGTAAACAGTATCTTCGCCGCCGTTTGCATAGACGATCACTTCGTCATAGAATGCCTTGTTGCCGGATTCGCCCACATACTTGCGAATGGTGGGGAACAGCCACAGAGCATCGTCTGCACGGTAGGACGGGTGACCGGTTTCCTTGACATATTCCGGATCGTCCGGTGTGTTTTCATGACCGGCGTTGTGGTCGAACTTGACCAGCGGCAGACCGCCGCCGTTGTCTACCTGTGCAGACAGCATAAAGCGGATCTTTTCTGCGGCGAGTTCCGGATCCAGATGAATGATACCCTGAATGTCCTGTACGGTATCGCGGTAGCCGTAGCCGTTCCGCAGACCGCAGTATACAAACGATGCGGCACGGGACCAGATAAAGGTGATGAAGCACTGATAAGCGTTCCAGACGTTGATCATGTTGTTGAACGCATCAGACGGTGTGCTGACCTGGAAATGGTTCAGCTTGCCGTGCCAGTATTCCTTCAGAGCCTCTACTTCGCTGTCGACCTTGCCGGCAGCTTCATAGGAAGCGAGGATTTCGTTTGCCTGTGCATTGTCTTTCTGACCCAGTACGAAGATCAGTTCCTTGGATTCGCCCGGCTGGAGGGTGATGTCACTCTGGAGAGCACCGCAGGCATTGCTGTTGTAGTTCATCTCACCGGTGCACTTGCCCTGCTCTACAGCGATCGGGTTGGAATAGGTGCGGTACGGACCAATGAAGCTGTCCAGATTGCCGTTATAGCCGGAGATCGGAGCACCTACCATGCCGAAGAAACGCTCTCTGTGGTTGGAACCGGTAGCGTCCTTGCCGTCATTTTCGTTGATGTGCTGGAGGATCTTGTTGCCCTCGAAGCTGGTGCGGGTGATGAACAGGGTGTATTGGAGGTTGACCTGATCCTGTTCGTAGTTGTTGTCGTTGGTGAACTCTACGAAACCGAATGTGGACAGGTTTCTCGGCTTGTCGCTGTTGTTGGTGATGACTGCACGCCATACCTCATAAGTTGCCCCGATGGGTACATAATAAGTGACTTCGGAGGAAATGCCGGCATAGTCTGCGGAAATTACGGTGTAAGCAGTACCGTGGCGGCAGACGCTCTTGTAGGAATCCAGCGGCTTGCCTACCGGCTGCCATGTAGCAGACCAGTAATCCTTGGTGTCGTTATCCCGCAGGTAAATGTAGCGTCCGGGCAGTGCCATCATGGAGTTGAAGCGGAAACGGCTGATTCTGCCGTTTGCACCGGACTTGACAAAGCTGTATCCGGCAGCGTTGTTGGAGATCATTGCACCGTATTCCGGAGAACCGAGGTAGTTTACCCAGGGTGCCGGCGTATCCGGTCGGTCGATCACGTATTCTTTGTTTTTCAGGTCAAAATAACCATACTGCATAGGGAGTATCTCCTTTACATCTGTATTTTCAATGTCAAATGACCATCACCGATAAAGACAGTGCGGTCGTACATTTATCATACCATACCACAGAAGATTTTGCAAGAGATTTGCGAAAAAATTTGCAGAAAATGTGGTATGGCTTCTGTGGGCTTTGCAGAGCGAATAGGGACACACATCTTTTCGGCAACATCATTTTGTACGGAAATACACAAAATGTTTTCCCGCCGGCTTGACAGACAAGCTTTTGTGTGCTATAATGTACTTATTGAACCAGTACAATTAGTACAGAGGAGGGAGTCCGTGGAAATTATCATCAGCGGCAACAGCAGCAAGCCCATTTACACCCAGATCACGGAGCAGCTGAAAGCCCAGATCATGGACGGCACGCTGCATGCCGGCGAATCGCTGCCGTCTATGCGAAGTCTGGCGAAGTCCCTGCATGTCAGCGTGATTACAGTGCAGCGGGCGTATGAGGAACTACAGCGGGACGGATTTCTGGAAACGACAGTCGGGCGGGGCAGCTTTGTGGCTGCCCAGAATCCGGAGATCTATCGGGAAGAACAGCAGCGAAAGGCGGAGGAGCACCTGCTGGCGGCGGCGGAAATTGCCCGCGTCAGCGGCATTTCGCTGGAATCGCTGGTGCAGGCACTGACCATTTTTTATCGGGAGGAAGAATAGCCATGCAGAATATTTTAGAAGTACGGGATCTGGGGCGTTCCTATGTGAATTTCCGGCTGGAACACATCAGCTTTTCCATTGCCGGCGGAACGATCATGGGCTTAGTAGGCGAAAACGGAGCCGGAAAAAGCACTACTATTCGGGGCATTCTGGGGCTGATCCGGCGGGAGTGCGGAGAGGTGCTGTTCTGCGGCGAACCGCTGAACACAGACAGCGTTGCCATGAAGGAGCAGATCGGCGTGGTGTTTGACAGTCTTTGCTTTTCACCGGAACTGACGGTGGAAAAGGCGGGGAAGATCTGCCGCAGCATCTATTCCAACTGGGACGAAGCCTATTTTCAGGAGCTGTTGCAGCAGTTCTCCCTGCTGCCCAAGCAGAAGGTCAAGGAACTGTCCCGCGGCATGAGCATGAAGCTTTCGCTGGTGCTGGCATTTGCCCACCACCCGAAGCTGCTGATCCTGGACGAGCCTACCAGCGGACTGGATCCTGTGGTGCGGGACGACCTGCTGGATTTGTTTCTGGAATTCGTGCAGGACGAGGAACACGCTATTCTGATCTCCACCCACATCACCAGCGATCTGGAAAAGGTGGCGGATTATGTGACATTTCTCCATGCGGGAAAGCTGCTGCTTTCCAAGCCCAAGGACGAACTGCTCTGGCAGTACGGCATTCTCCGCTGCGGAGAAGCATTATTCCAGAAGCTGGAATCGTCAGAGGTGCTGGCGTGGCGGAAAAAGGACTATTCCTATGATGTGCTCGTGCCGGATCGGAAGGCGATTTTGCGGAAGTATCCGGAGGCTGTTATAGATCAGGTCACAATGGACGAGATCCTGTTGTTGTATGTGAAAGGAGTGCAGGGCAAATGAAAGGACTGCTTTTGAAAGATTTCTATACCATATGGAAAGGCGGACGAATTTTCCTCATTCTGTACGTCTTTATGGCAGCTGTTTCCGGCGTGAATATCCAGAACGGCTGGTCTTACATGGGCTTCTGGCTGGTGATGATGGACTCGCAGACCTCAAGCACTTTTTCCTATGACCATTCCTGCAACTGGAACCGCTTTGCACTGACGATGCCCGTCACGCGAAAAGACGTGGTGCGGTCGAAATTCCTGTTGCAGCTGCTGATCGTATGCGGCAGTACACTGGCGTATCTCGTGCTGGCAGCCCTTGTCAGTCTGGTGCTGCGGACGTTTGAAGTCAAGGCGTTCTGCAATATGCTGTTTGCCGCATGGCTCGTGCTCTGGGTTGTGCTGCTCATGGGCAGCGTTTCCACACTGCTGTTGTTCCGGTTCCCGCCGGAATATGCACGGCTGATCTCCATTTTGATCTATGTGATTCCGGCGTGTGCTTTCATGGGTGCGGGCAGCGTTTTCATGCAGGAAATGACAGACAATCTTGCCACTCTGCCTGCGGAATTTTCCGCAATGCTGCTGCCGGCGGCGATTGCCATGCCGGTGCTGTCGCTGGTGGTTTCCGGACTGTGCTATGTCTTTAGCTGCCGGATCTTCCAGAAGAAAGATCTGGCGTAATTCCGTGATGCAGCAGCATCTCCGCAGAAAGGACTGTTATTGTGAAACCTATTGCTCATATTGAAAACGATTTTCCCACCAAGTTCGGCATTCCCCGCCAGAGTGGACTGGTCAACAGCCTGCATGCCCGCATTGTCATGGAGCCGGAATACCGGAATCCCGATGCGTTTCGGGGGCTGGAGGATTACTCCCACATCTGGCTGATCTGGGAATTCTCGCAGGCGGTGCGGCAGAAGTGGTCGCCTACCGTTCGCCCGCCCCGTCTGGGCGGCAATGTCCGCATGGGCGTTTTTGCGACACGCTCACCGTTTCGTCCCAATCCGCTGGGGCTGTCGGTGGTGCAGCTGGAAGAAATCGTGCTGCATGGGGCGAATGCTCCCTACCTGACGGTTTCCGGTGCCGACCTGATGCATGGCACGCCCATTTACGACATCAAGCCGTACCTGCCACACATTGACAGCCACCCCGAAGCCAGGGGCGGTTTTGCTCTGCCGGCAGCGGCTCATCGTCTGGAAGTTCGCTTTCCGGAAGTCTGGCTGGAGAAAGTGCCGGAATCCCTGCGGGCAGGACTGACCGAGGTGCTGGCACAAGACCCCCGCCCGTCCTACCAGCACGACGCCGATCGGGTGTACGGCTTCCCGTTCGCCGGTCTGGAAGTCCGCTTTACCGTGGACGGCGAAGTGCTGACGGTTTGCGAAATTCTGGAAGCGACGGTATAAACTTACGACATCTGCACATACTTCAGGCAGTATCACATGAAGGCAATACCGCACAAAGAGCGTCTGGCGACTTTGCACGCCATCTGCTTGCAAATTTCCCGTCATATTTCACAAAAATGCTCGTGAATACATCCAGTATTCACTCCGCTTTTTGTTTCATCTGACGAAAAATTTGACGACGCATCTGTCGCACAATCTTTGTGCGGTATTGCCTAAAGCGTATGTGGTGCTGCCTGAAAGTGTTTCCGTAGAAAAAAATTTCGTCGGATACTTGACAAGGCGAAGGTTCTGTGGTACAATGTCTTTAGTTAGAGATAACTAACTTCAAAATGAACATGCGTAATGGAGAAGGAAACACGGTATAAAGCTTGTGTACACAGCCGAAAGGCGGGATTTGTACAGTGCTTCCGCGATACGTAAAGGAGTATTCTACTATGAGTTATTTGCAGATCGAAAAAGTTGTCGGCAGAGAGATTCTGGATTCCAGAGGCAATCCGACTGTAGAAGCAGAAGTCACACTGGTTGACGGTACTGTTGCAAGAGGTACTGCCCCCAGCGGTGCTTCTACCGGCGAATTCGAAGCACTGGAACTGCGTGACGGCGACAAGGCTCGCTATCTGGGCAAGGGCGTGACCAAGGCTGTAGAAAATATCAATACCGTTATCAACGAAACTATCACTGGTATGGACGCATCTGATCTGTACGCAGTAGACAAGGCAATGATCGCCGCAGACGGCACCAAGGACAAGTCCAATCTGGGTGCCAATGCGATTCTGGCAGTTTCCATTGCTACAGCAAGAGCCGCAGCAACTGCACTGGACATTCCGCTGTATCGTTTTCTGGGCGGCGTATCCGGCACTCGTCTGCCGGTTCCGATGATGAACATTCTGAACGGCGGTGCTCATGCCACCAATACGGTAGACACACAGGAATTCATGATCATGCCGGTAGGTGCTCCCAGCTTTAAGGAAGCCCTGCGTTGGTGTGCAGAAGTGTTCCACAATCTGGCGAAGATCCTGAAGTCCAAGGGACTGGCAACTTCTGTCGGCGACGAGGGCGGCTTTGCTCCGAACCTGTCCAGCGATGACGAAACCATTGAAACCATTCTGGAAGCGGTAAAGGCAGCAGGCTATGAGCCGGGCAGAGATTTCATGATCGCGATGGACGCGGCTTCTTCCGAATGGAAAAGCGAAAAGGGCAAGGGCTTCTATCACCAGCCGAAGTCCGGCAGAGATTTTACTTCCGACGAACTGATCCAGCACTGGGCTGATCTGGTAGAGAAGTATCCGATCATCTCGATCGAAGACGCTCTGGACGAAGAAGACTGGGAAGGCTGGCAGAAGCTGACGGCAAAGCTGGGCGGCAAGGTACAGCTGGTTGGCGACGACCTGTTCGTTACCAATACTGAACGTCTGAAGAAGGGCATCGAACTGGGCTGCGGCAACTCCATTCTGATCAAGCTGAACCAGATCGGTTCTGTTTCCGAAACACTGGAAGCGATCCAGATGGCTCACAATGCAGGCTACACTGCAATTTCTTCTCACCGTTCCGGCGAAACCGCAGATACGACCATTGCTGATCTGGCAGTTGCACTGAATACCTGCCAGATCAAGACCGGTGCTCCCAGCCGTTCGGAGCGTGTGGCAAAGTACAACCAGCTGCTCCGCATCGAAGAAGAACTGGGCGACAGTGCCGTATATCCGGGCATGGCAGCGTTCCATGTAAAGCGGGACTAATGCCACTTTCCACACAACATTTGCTTTCCTTTCAAAGTGATTTCACTCACTTTTAGAACTCTTTCATAACCTTATAGAAGAAGCGGTACGCACTGGCAACAGACGTACCGTTTTTTCTTGTAAATTGCTACAATTTTTATTGTGCAAATCGTACAAAATATATAAAAAGGCTTGACACCCCCCCCGAAAAAATGATATAATTTTTATAAAGGTTTTCCTTTTTATTTTCAATAGCATATTATTATTTTAGAAAGCGAGGTCGATTTTTATGAAAAGAAGAACAAGGATAATTTCTGCTGTTTGTGCAGCTGCACTGTTGGGAAGTGCAATGACGATGCCGGCAGCAGCATACCCCATGCATATGAATGGGGAAGCTGAAGTGCCGCTGGCACAGGTGCTGCAGATGCTGGAAAATGACAAGACAGCATATGTGGAAAAGGGCGAAAGCATGTACTATGGCTTGAAAGATCCCACACCAGTAGGCATGTATGACAACATTTTTTATGCAACGGCGGAACAAGATGATTTGATTCAGCTCAACGAGTATGCATATCGGATTCAGCTGGAGCAGGACGTGGCAGATGTGCGGGAACTGACAGAACAGCTTTGCGGTCTGCTGACCAAAAAGGAAAATGCAGAGGAGCCGACTGCCGATCTGGCATTGAGTACCGAAGAATCGGAAACACGCCAGCTGACTATGACCGCAGAGGGAAACGGAGCATATACGCTGCGATTCAGCACATCCTCGTATCGTCTGGACGAGGAAAAACTTTGTCAGTTCCTCCAGACCTTGTCCGGTTTTGTATCGGTACAGCAGGAAGTCTGGGGCGTTTCTTTAAAGGAAAACAATGTTGCACCAATGTGGGGTAGTCAAGACAGTTTTGGTATTTGTTGTGTTACTCTGAAAGAGGGGGCTGTTCTGACACCGGAAGATCTGGATCTGGACTTTGATGTGGAGATCGAACAAAATAAAAAAGGCACGTGTACTATAATTCCCAAGAAATTTCTTGACATGCAGCAGCGTTATCAATTGCTGCGGAAAGTTTCTCTCATGGTGGAAGCCGGAGAGAAAATCGATCGAGTAGGTGTTTCCTATACCATATATGAATCTGCCCTCAATACAGCGGCAGAGTCGGACGGCTCCATACAGCTGATGGGGCGGGGCGACTGCGACGGCAGCAAGGAACTCGACAGTTCTGATGTTTTCGAACTGTTACAGCACACGGCAAATGTCGGTGCCGGAAACGAGGGCACGCTGACCGGCAAGGAACTGCTTGCGGCTGACATTGACGGCAACGGCAGCGTAGATTCTACCGATCTCTTTGAACTGCTCCGCTACTGTGCAGAAAAGGGTGCCGGCTTGCAGCCCACCTGGACGGAACTTCTGGGCTGATTGCAGGGCTTCGCATGCTGATACAGACTTTGAAATATTGCTGTAAATAGAAATATTCCCACGGGGTGCTCCCTGTGGGAATATTTTTTTGGGCAATACCGCACAAAGATTGTGCGACAGATGCGTCGTCAAATTTTTCGT